>Ga0102929_1002683_pt1 | contig 10574 bp, 9 predicted proteins | sample SalPonR1_B_D2_MG_FD_78510 | JGI IMG/M metagenome (GOLD analysis project Ga0102929, IMG submission 78510) | Salt pond soil microbial communities from South San Francisco under conditions of wetland restoration - Salt Pond MetaG R1_B_D2_MG | ecosystem: Environmental > Aquatic > Marine > Intertidal... | reverse complement strand
CGGTGCCGGGGATTATCACTTTTCTGTTTACCAATCGAAAAGGAGTAATCTGGTTCCCGTAAAAATCTTTTTCAATTTTACCCTCAAAATTGCCTGCTTTCATAAAATTTTTACACAGGCGATCTTCCAGGCTGTGGTAAGTAATTACTGCCAATCTGCCACCCGGCTTAAGCACCTCGAGCGATGCCTGCAAAAATTCTTTCAGTGCATCCATTTCGTCGTTCACTTCAATACGCAAAGCCTGAAAAACCTGCGCCAGGTATTTATTTTGAATCGCCCTCGGGGCACAACGCAATGCCACTTCTTTTAGTTGTCCGGTTGTTTTTAATGGTTCATTGCTTCGTTCCCGGGTTATTTCCGCTGCCAGTCTTTTGGCATTTTTAATTTCGCCATACATTCTGAAAACAAAAATCAGCTGCTCTTCAGTGTAATTGTTAACCACACCGGCAGCATCTGTGGTTGCGTTGCGGTTCATCCGCATATCGAGCTTATCGTCGAAACGAAACGAAAAACCACGGTCGGCTTCATCAAAATCGTGTGATGAAACGCCCAGGTCGGCAAAAACTGCATCCACACTTTCAACACCGTGGTAGCGCAGGAAATTTTTCAGGTACCTGAAATTATGCCGGATAAAAAAAAGCCGGTCATCGTGTATCACATTGCCGGCAGTTTCCTCATCCTGGTCGAAGGCAAATAGCCTCCCGTCCCCCAGTTCATTCAGGATGAGCCGGGAATGGCCTCCGCCACCGTAGGTAGCATCCACCACAACAGCTCCGGGAAAAAGGTTTAATCCTTCAACAGATTCCCCAGGCAAAACCGGTATGTGATATTCATTTGTCATTGCCCTTCCTGTTTTTTCTTTCTTTTTTCCTGAAATCGTTTGGCAAATGTGGATTTATCCATTCGGCCGGCTTCATATTCTGCTGAATCCCACATCCGGATAGAACGGCCCATTCCGATTAGCCTCACGCTCTTTGTCAATTTCCCGTAACCGAGATATTCGCCGGGCACATTTATGCGTCCATTGGCAGCCATTCCCACTTTGATAAAATTCTCGTAAAAAAACTGCAGGAATGCATCATCTTCTTCGTCGAAAGGATCGAGTGTACTTTTAAACGCTTCCACCCTGTCTTTCCAAAACGCTTCGGGGTAAATGTCGAGGCAGTTTTTAAACAAATTCCGCTCAATAACGAGTGGCTCCAGGGCCATTTCACCCATCTCTTTTTTAAAAGCCGAAGGCAAAACAAAACGGCCTTTATCGTCGATGGTTGCATGATATGTCCCTGTAAATTCTGTCATTTTTCAGAAAATAGATTTTCGTAGTGTAAAAGTAAAAATTTCTTCCATAATATTCCATTTTCTTCCACATTATTCCACTTTGCACTAATCTGTTACACCCGCTATTTTGTTGAAAAGCTGTTAATCAACTGTTGAAAACAAATACAAAAACAGAGAACCATTAACACAAAGCTCATTAAATCAGCCATTTATTTCTAACAAGAATATTTACAAATACCCGTTGATAACTCGCCGGATTCATTATATTCAGGTAAAAAACCAGAGACAGGCCAAACTGAAAAAATGAAGGATACGTATAAAACCTTGTCTTTTCTTCCAATTCAATTAAATTAGCAACCTGATTTAAATGCAACAGCCACGACATGGGGAATGAAAAAATACCGGAAACTTTTAAGCCTATTGACATGAAGGAGGTCATTGCCTCCAAAAGTCCCGGGCTGGCCAAAATTATTCCCGGTTTTGTTTACCGGTACATCAGGCGCATAATGCACATCGACTTTCTAAACGATTTACTTAAAAGATATGGCCACCTGAGAGGCATTGATTTTGTTGACCAGGTAGTTAAAGAATTCAATGTAAAAGAACATTTATACGGGGTGGAAAATATTCCCGAGTCGGGGCGGTTTATTTTTGCCAGCAACCATCCGCTTGGAGGATTTGACGGTATGTTGCTGATGAAAACGGTGGATAAAAGACTGGGAAAACCGAGGTTTTTATCCAATGATATTTTGATGAATATCCCTCAGCTAAAATCAATGTTCGTTCCGGTAAACAAACATGGCGGGCACAGTCGCGATGTAGCAAAGCTATTGGGAGAGACCTACGAGTCTGATGCCCAGATTCTGATTTTCCCATCGGGGCTGGCATCACGAAAAATAAAAGGGAAAATTGTTGACCTGGAATGGAAAAAACATTTTATCTCGAAAGCAATTCAATATAAGCGCGATGTAATTCCTGTTTTTATTGGCGGTCGAAATTCGAACCGGTTTTACCGGCTGGCCAAACTGCGTAAATTTTTCAGAATTAAATGGAACCTTGAGATGTTTTTTCTGCCCGACGAAACCATGCGCCATCGCAACTCCGATGTCCACATTTACTTTGGAAAACCCATTCCATACAACTCGTTCGATCGATCCAAAACCCACCGGGAATGGGCAACAATTGTGAAAGAAAAAGTATATCAATTACAGTAATGACAAGCGATGCAAATTAAAACAGGACAGCTTTAACATTCTAATTGTTATTTGTTAATTTTGCATTCAGTTTTGAAAAAAAAGATTACGAATGAAAGATATAGTAGCGCCACTACCAAAAGATCAAATTATTGCCGAACTCACCCCGGAAAAAATGTTGCGTAAAACCAACAAGGGCGGCAATGAAATTTACGTGGTAACCCATAAAAATTCACCGGCCATTATGCATGAAATAGGCAGGTTGCGCGAAATTACGTTTCGCGATGCAGGTGGCGGCACCGGTAAAGAAACCGATATTGATGATTACGATATTGCCGATTTTCCTTACAACCAACTAATTGTATGGGATCCTGAAGCCCGCGAAATCCTGGGCGGATACCGGTACATGAACTGTTCTGAAACCCCAAAAAACGAAGACGGGGAAGCAATGATGGCCACTGCGCACCTTTTTCATTTATCGAAAAAGTTTACTGAAGAATATTTGCCGCACATGCTCGAACTGGGGCGTTCATTTGTTCAGCCCAGTTACCAATCGAGCAAAGCCGGGGCAAAAGCACTTTTTGCGCTTGACAACCTGTGGGACGGTTTGGGTGCACTCACAGTCGATCATCCGGAAATTGAGTATTTCTTCGGGAAAGTCACCATGTATCAGCACTTTCACAACAAAGCACGGAACCTGATTCAGTATTTCTTTAAAAAATATTTCCGCGACAAAGAGAATTTGGTATATCCGAAAGAACCGGTGGAATTTGACTACAATGAGGAGGAGATGAAAGCGGTATTTACCGGCAAGGACTACAGCGAGGACTACAAAATTCTTGTGCAGACAGTAAGATCATACGGCGAAAACGTGCCGCCGCTTATTAATGCCTATATGAATATTTCACCCTCGATGAAAACTTTTGGAACGGCACTTAACAAAGATTTTGGCGGGGTGTTGGAAACAGGCATTATTGTTACCATAAAAGACATTTACCAGGTGAAATACGATCGCCATATTGAAACCTACATCCAGGACAAGGAAAACAGCGAATGGGAAGATCCTAAATAAAAGATGTTAAACGTTTATTTTATGGGCATGGCAAACCGGACAACATCGTCGCCGGTGATTTGTTTGTCGCACAAAATAATCAGCCGCTCAATTACATTGCGAAATTCCCTGATGTTACCTGTCCAGTTAATTTTCTGAAGCTCTTTTATAGCATCATCAGTTATCGCTTTTTCGGGCATTCCATATTCGTTGCAAATCTGGTTGATGAAATAACCAGCCAAAAGCGGGATATCTTCCAGCCGTTCGTTCAAACCCGGCACATGAATCAAAATAACACTCAGCCGGTGATACAAATCTTCGCGAAACCGATTTGCGTCAATTTCTTCTGAAATATTTTTGTTGGTAGCTGCCACAACACGCACATCAACCTTAATGTGCTTGTCGCCGCCAACCCGCGAAATCACGCTCTCCTGCAATGCCCGTAAAACTTTGGCCTGGGCGGAGAGGCTCATGTCGCCAATTTCGTCGAGAAACAGCGTGCCACCAGTTGCCTGCTCAAATTTTCCTTTGCGCTGTTTCACTGCCGAAGTAAAAGCGCCTTTTTCGTGCCCAAACAACTCACTTTCAATTAACTCCGAGGGAATAGCTGCACAGTTCACTTCCACAAACGGCCCCGAGGACCGACTGCTCTGGTCATGAATACGCCGTGCCACCAGCTCTTTCCCGGTTCCGTTGGCGCCGGTAATTAAAACCCGCGCGTCGGTAGGTGCCACGCGGTCGGCCATTTCAATCACTTTTTTGATGGCCGGTGATTCGCCAATTATTTCAAATTTTTTGCTGACTTTCTTTTTCAGAATTTTGGTTTCATTTACCAGGGTCGATTTATCCATGGCATTGCGGATAGTAATCAGCAAACGATTGAGGTCGAGTGGTTTTTCAATAAAATCATACGCTCCTTTTTTTATCGATTCAACTGCGGTATCAATATTTCCGTGTCCTGAAATCATTACCACAGGTGTATCGGGTGTCATTTTCTGAAGTTGCTCCAAAACTTCTATGCCATCGAGGCCGGGCATTTTAATGTCGCAAAGCACAATGTCGTATTCGGCATTTTTTACTATTTCCAGTGCTTTTTTGCCATCCTCTGCCAAATCCACTTCGTATTTTTCGTACTCGAGAATATCTTTCAACGTATTACGAATACTACGTTCGTCGTCGATAACAAGAATTTTTGACATAATTTTTAAAATTTATTGCAACACAAAATTAATCACCTTCTGCTAAAATAAAATGAAATGGTGACAAACTTTTCCAGGGCGATAAACTTACTGGAAGATTATAAAAATGGATAGCACAAAAAACCCGGGAAAATCCCGGGTTAATCACTCAAAATACTTTTGGTTAACACCCTCCCTGTATGGTAACTGTTTCGCGTTTTACAGGGGCTCCAATGTTTTTAAGCGCATCTACCAAATCTTCCATTTTGCCGGCAGCCACGCTCCTGAAAGCGTACTCTTCAAGCTCTGCTTTTACAGCATCTGCCGAAGGTGGTTCAATCTCGAAAAACATTTCATGGAACTCTTCAGCGCTTTCGCGTAAAACATAATTTTCAGAATCACCAATGTATTTGGCCTTCAGGCAGGCCATCCGCACGAGCGTATCGCTGTCGGCATAAAACACATTGCTCTTGAGCCGCTGCTTAAAGAGCGGTTCGTATTGCCTGTCCATAATATTTTCAAAAGGAATATTTATGGCCAGTGGCAGGTGAAATTTTTCAAACTCTTCAGGCGAACGCACATCAATAATATTATACTCATAATATTTGTTTACAATTTCGTGAGCCAGTTTATCCGCCGACATTTCTTTAAAAACACAAGTTTGCTGACGTTTGGCCTCCGCAATGCGCATATTTACAATATCTTGTTTGGAAGGCAAAAAAGCCACAATTGCCAGAACCACAAAAAGACCAGCAGCTGCCAGGGCATATTTGTTCCTTAAGGTTTTGCTTATGCTTGATTCCCTTTTGTTCACCTTGTTTTCAATAAACCAGGTAGCCACAAAAGCGCCAACAGCTATTGCGGCCAATATAAACCCAAATGCTATGTTCGACATTCCGAAAAATTCTGAAATCCGGATTTGCCCCAGGTTATTGGCCCGGTATGTTTCTTCGAGCAAAGGAAAGCTTTCGGTAAATGCAAAAATGCCGAGGATTGCGCCACCGATAAAAGCCAGTGCATCGAGTTTGCCAATTGCCATGGCGGCCACACTGGTTCCCGGGCAAAACCCTCCGATTATAAAACCTGCGCCCATTATTACTCCGCCAATAATAGCTGAATTAACAAAAGTAGGATTTACATAAATGATGCTGAGGTCGAGCAATCCGTAGTGACCCAGCAAGAGCACGCCTGCCATTGCAGTAACGCCCGCAGTAAAAAACACACGCAACACGGTAAAATCGTTGCCGTAAAATAAGCCAACCAGTTTTTTTGTGGAAGAAAATCCGGCCTGTTCAAGTGCAAATCCGAAGCCTATGCCCAGGAAAAAAGCAATAACAAGGCTCAATTCTTCGCTAACAATATAAGGTACTAATGGTCCCATAATTTCTATTTTAACCAAAGTTTTCTAAAAAAGAATGCCAACGCATATGCCCCGCCAAAAATGGCCAGCATAGTAAGAATACCTCCGAGCGAGAGAACGGCCATCCCGCTCAGCGCCGAGCCGCTGGTGCAGCCCCGCCCCAGCTGAGAGCCGAATCCAAACAATGCACCACCGATAATAGCTGTTATAATCCGGGTAGTGTTTGTAACCCGTGGCCCTTTTTCCAGTTTTAATCCAACCCGGTTAGCCATAACCCCCGAGAAGAATGCACCTACCAGTACACCTACAATTTCAAAAACCAGGAAATCTTTCCACGGCCCTTGTGGGTTTTGCTCGGCGTAATTTTGGTAGTAGGCAGTGTTTTCGGCATGTTGCGGGGCAATACCTTCAACCGAAGCCACCACAACACTTTTAACGGCACCGCTGGCTCCCAGTCCGCGCCCGGTAATATAAATAGTTGCCAGCAACACAACCCCCAGCAGGAAACCTGCCAGATAGGGATTCATGTAGGGCTTTGCTTTGTTTATATTTTTTTGTTTCATGGAACTGATTTTTAAATATTCTCAAATTACTTAATCAACAAAATTTTAAAAAACTCACTCCTTTTCAGCGGTTTCTTCATCTTCTTCCAAATCTTCGTAACCGGTTATCATTGCCCGTATGTTTGAAGTTGGAGTATGCCCGGTGGTTGTCATATAAACATGTACCACAAGAAATACCATGAGCAAAATAGCACCGAGTGTGTGCCAGAAAGCAATACTCTCGAGCGAAAAATCACTGACCACAACTATATCGTTCCGGTCGATGGTTTTATGAAACATGTAAAGAATGCCTGAAATAACGGTTAACGGAACCAGCACCAGTTTAAACCCCAGGTAAACCAAACGTTGCAAAGGATTGAGCTTGGTAACTTCTGTTTTTTTTGTGGGATGTTTTTCACCTTTAAACATGCCGATGGTGTAAAAACGTATTTGTTCGGCCAGTTTTTTGGTTGTTGGAATATATTGCCGCCACTCGCCGGTTACAAAATGCCAGAAAATGGCAAATACCACCAATCCGATAAGCATCCACGAGCCCACCCTGTGAAAACGGGCAGCGTGCTCAAATCCCAGGATATGGAATGTTCCGTGAACTTCAAACCCTGTGAGCGCCAGGAAAATTATCAGTGTTGCCTGTGTCCAGTGCCAGAAGCGCTCAAAGCCTTTGTAAACATATACACTTTTCATAATCAACTATTTATTTTTGAGTTGAATTGTTATCGTCGTAATCAATAATATTCATTTCATATTTCTTTTGGCGGATAGACATAATGACACGAATGGCCGCATGAATGAGAACACCGCCCAGTGCGCCGAAGAAAAGAAGCACTCCCAGTCCGTCGAGAGGTTTATTATGATCACGTCCGGGAAGGTAAAAACCTGACAGTGTGGCCAGCCTTCCTTCGTCGGAACGTGTGTGGCATTCGGCACAGCCAACAGCTTGTTCTTTGGGCGAAACCATATGATTAACAGGCCAGTACATTTCTGTTTCCACAAAATCGTATTCACCGCTGTAGGGCAGGCCAACCCGTTTCATCCCCGCTGCTGCAGCAGCCTGCCAGTCGAAATCTTTCCAGTAAGCACTGTCGCCTTTGCTTTCAGCAAACACTTTAGGCTGAATGAGGGTGTTGTATTTGGTGTCATAAATTTGATCGCCGATATGAATTTTCACCGGATAAATTTTTGATTCAGGATCGTCGTGCGACCCAAAAAGTGTATTCATTTGCACCGGAACCGATTCAATGGTGTCTCCCAGAATGTAATGGTCAGCCGTTCCGTTAAACCACCGGTAATCGGGTTTCACATTTTTGGCCCAAACAAAAGTTCCTTTTATCGACTGGTATTCAATGGTGCTGTCACTGTTAAATTCTTTGTATGGTTCGCCATCTCTGAGATTCCCGGCATCAGACCATTTCCACGACATTTTGGTTGGATTTTCTTTTGCATAAACAGGAATGTGGCACGCCTGGCAGGAAACCTTTGCATTGTGCCGGTTCAAAATATCGTCGAAATGCGGCGTTGATGTATGACACTGCTCGCAGGTAGCACGGTTGGTATTGGTAGATGAAACCGAATACAACCGACCTTTAATCTGATGGTTTTCTGCTGTATGACATGCCACACACGACATGTTCATTCCATTAGCCGCCATGTGTACATCCACTTCCCTGCTGGTGGACAACTGGGCCACTTCCAAATCGCCATGTTTAACATTGTTACCCCCACCACTGAAAAAGTGACAACTTCCGCAGTTTATTTTACTTGGAGTCCCCACTCCCTGAGCAACTTTGGTGAGGTTAACCGTGCGGTCGGGATATCCTGCTGTAGATGAACCTTTTTTGTACTCATCGCTGTTATCGTGACAAACCATGCAGTCCACATTCCGGGCATTTTCAAAGTCAAAATGATCGTTGGTCATCCCAAAACCAATGTGGCATTTTGCACATGCAAGTTCGTTTGACTGGGCTCCCAAACAGAAATTATTCAGTACATTTTTCTTTCCCGCTGAGGTAATTCCGCGCCCTTCCACATAAGAAACACGCTCCCAATTCCAGTGAGCGGAACTCATTATCTCTTTGTGCCTTTCGGTATGGCAGCTAATGCAGGCTTCCGTAACATCCTGTGGTGTGGCGAATTCCCGCTGCAGCTCCGGTAGCTTGCTGTGGTCGATCGATGAAATCGGTTTTATCGCATACTCCTGCTTTAGCTCTTCCAGTTTCAGGTTGTAATATTCATTTTCGGTGTTGAAAATATTTATTAAAACCACAACACCTATAAAAATTAGTATAACAACAGCAATCGTTCGTTTCATCTCATTATTTTAAACTGTTTACTAAAAAAATATTTCGAAAATATCATTTTCAGCAACAAAATTATCCAAATATGTACATATACAAATACGAAAATTTATACAGCAGAACATGTCTATCAACGCGACTCCATAAATTTATGATTTTCAATTTAATAACTCAATATGTTTTACGACATTTAACCACAATATATATTGATTCTAAAGAAGAAAAGCGCATTTTAAAGGGGATAGCTACACAAAACAAAAAGAACAAAAGACAATAATACCTGAATTTATTGCAATTGGAATATTATTTTTTTAAAGCTATTCTTATGTAGCTGGGAAATCTTAAAAATTTAATTATTTTTCGATTTCCAACATTAGAACAAGACTGATAAATAATTTAATATCAATTATTTCGTCAGATTTCGGATGATTGATTCATAAAAAATGAATTAATCAGATTAGTGAACTAATAATTAATTGTGATATTTATCCTGTTGAACAATTCATGAACCATGTATTTTTTACTGTTTAAGAACCAATGTTTTCAATAAAATAAAATCTGTTTTAATATCCTGTTTATGAGAAAAATTACATTACTTCTTTCCTTTCTGCTATTTGCCGCTTCAGTTACACTGGCAAAGAAAAACGAAAACTCAAAAAATGAAAAAGGCGACACCATTATTACCAGCAGCCTGGTTAGTGGACTAAAATTCCGCAGTATTGGCCCGGCATGGGCCAGCGGACGAATATCTGATTTTGCGGTTAATCCGGATAATCCAAAAGAATATTACGTGGCAGTGGCCAGCGGAAACGTTTGGAAAACCACCAACAACGGCACCACGTGGAATCCCATTTTTGACAATTACGGCGCTTATTCCATTGGCGTGGTAAAAATGGATCCGAACAACCACAACATAATTTGGGTTGGAACCGGCGAAAACAATCACCAACGCGCGCTGGGTTACGGCGATGGCGTTTACAAATCGTTGGACGGAGGAAAATCATTCAAAAACATGGGATTGAAAGAGAGCCGCCAGATTGGAGGCATTGTAATTGACCCGCGCAATTCCGATGTGGTTTTTGCAGCAGCCGAAGGTTCGGCCTGGGGACCGGGCGGCGACCGCGGCCTGTACAAATCGACCGACGGCGGCGAAGCCTGGAAAAAGGTTCTGGAAATAAGCGAAAATACCGGTGTAAACAATGTGGTAATTGATCCGGCGAACCCTGATATTCTTTACGCCACTTCAGAACAACGGCGCCGCACGCACTTCACCAAAATTGGCGGCGGACCAGAATCGGCCGTGTATAAATCGACTGACAACGGCGAAACCTGGCGTAAAATTATGAAAGGATTGCCTTCAGTTCATATCGGCGGAATGGGCATCGACGTTTCGCCCGTAAATCCCAACTACGTTTATTTAATAGTGGAGGCAGCCGAAGATAAAGGTGGGTTTTTCCGCTCGACCGACAAAGGCGAAAGCTGGGAGAAAATGAGCAGCCACCATTCCAGCGGCCAGTATTACAACGAGATATTCTGCGATCCGGTGGATGTTGACAAAGTGTATTCTGTTTAAACATACACTCATTTTACCACCGATGGTGGCAAATCCTGGACTCGACTGAACCTGAGAAACCGCCACGTTGACGACCACGCACTG
>Ga0102929_1002678_pt1 | contig 10579 bp, 8 predicted proteins | sample SalPonR1_B_D2_MG_FD_78510 | JGI IMG/M metagenome (GOLD analysis project Ga0102929, IMG submission 78510) | Salt pond soil microbial communities from South San Francisco under conditions of wetland restoration - Salt Pond MetaG R1_B_D2_MG | ecosystem: Environmental > Aquatic > Marine > Intertidal... | reverse complement strand
GTTCTTCTCCTTCAAAAGGTTCTTCGCGCCCACCGCTGAAAAAGAACGTTACGTGTGCATATTTTTCCGTTTCGGCAATTCTTATCTGTTTCCGCCCTGCTTTTGAAACGATTTCACCCATGGTATTTACCACGTTTTCTTTGTCGAAAATAACATTGATGTTTTTAAAATCGGCTTTGTAATTGGTCATGGTGTACCATTTCAAATCCATGGTTTTCATGCCGTAATCGGGCAAGTCTTCCTGGGTGAAAGCGATGGTTGTCTGGCGCAGACGGTCAGTACGGAAGTTAAAACAAATTACCACGTCGCCTTCTTCGACGGTTGCCCGTGGTTCCCCGTTTTCATCCACCATCACAATCGGTTTCATAAATTCGTCGGTCACCTCGTTGTCGTATGATTCCTGAACAGCTTTCAGTATATCGGTTGCTTTTTCGCCTTTCCCCTGAGTGTAGAGGTCGTAGGCCAGCTTCATACGGTCCCAGTTTTTATCGCGGTCCATGCCGTAGTAGCGGCCAATAAGCGAAGCAAATTTTGCATTGGTGGGTTTCAGTGCTTCCAAATCATTTTTTATGAACCCGTAACCCGAGCGGGGATCGGTGTCGCGGCCGTCAGTCAATCCGTGGATGAAAATATCTTCCAACCCCATGTCGGTAGCTATTTGCGCAAGTGCCACCATGTGCGAGCTCAGTGCATGCACTCCGCCGGGGCCAATTAACCCGATGAGGTGAACCTTTTTATTGTTTTCTTTCGCGTAGTTGTATGCTTCAACAATTTGCGGATTTTCCCAAAGCGATTTATCTTTTATGGCTTTTGAAATTTTTACCATGTCCTGGTAAAGAACCCGCCCGGCACCAATGTTGAGGTGACCCACCTCGGAGTTTCCCATTTGTCCATCGGGTAATCCTACATTTTCGCCCGAAGCAAGCAATTGTGAATGCGGGTATTTTTCGAGCAGTGAATCTATAAATGGAGTGGGAGCCTGAGAAACTATATCGCGTTCAGAGCCATCGCCAATTCCCCATCCGTCAAGGATCATTAAAATTGTTTTCTTTATATCAGCCATATCATTTTATTTTAATAGTTTTTAATTCGAACAGACAAAAGTATCTTTTTTTGAATCAATTATGAAATATCAGTCAATTTGCTGAAAGTGATTTAACAAATTCTTGATCGGGCGGGAGGTTTTCAAATCAGGAGTAAAAAAACAAGATGATGTTTCCGGTAAAATAGATAATAATTATTGACAGGCTTTCCCAGCCAATTTTGCCAAAACCTTCTTTTTCGCGGTAGAGTAACCCCAGAATAAGAGCGCTGGTCATCAGCATAGTCATGGCCATGATAAAAACCTGATTTTGTGTAATTGCATGTAAAATACTCCCGTTGAAATAGGCCATATCAGCAAAAGCAATGAAAAGAACATCGAATGAATTACCTCCAATTATATTACTGATTGAAAGTGTTAACGCACCTCTTTTTACTGCACTAACAGAAACTATAAGTTCAGGAAAAGAGGTTGCAATAGCGGTTAACAATACACCAACGAGGCTTTCGGACAGGCCTGTATTTGCTGCAATGGCAATACCGGTTTTTGCCACGGTGAAGCCTGCAACCCCAACTACAATTGCAGAAAGTATAAATTTAAGCAAAACCCATTTCAGGCTGAGTTTTAGGTTCTTTTTGTCGGGTAAATCACTAACGGTTGATCTTGTAATCCTGGGACTCCACATTGGCCAGTCCTTTGCTTTCGAAATCATTTTCGATCCTAAAATATATCCAACTATAATAAGAATTGAAACGGGATGGATGTGAAAAACCATAAGTTCAGGACCTGTCATGCCAAACAAAACCAATGCAAGTAAGCTAATTAGCAGAACACCCTGCATCAGGCTGGTAATAGAAGCAGCGGCATGTTCCAGGTTGGTTTTGCGGTAAGAAATATCGGCAATGGCCAGGAATAGTGTTTGTGCTGCAATTCCCCCAATGGCATTGCTTACGGCAAGCTCGGGGTGGCCGTTGTATGCGGCAACTACAGATGTTACGATTCCGGGCAGGGAGGTTACTCCACCCAGGACAACAGCTCCAAAAATTGCTTCCCCCAGACCGGTTAAATCGGCTAACTGATCTGCTGTTTTGGTTAGATAGGTACCAATTACAGCTATTAGCAGGGCGGCAAAAACAAAGAGGGGAATGGCAACAGATAATTCCATAAATGAGAAGTTGAATTGTTCAGATCCATATTTTAGAAAATATTTAACAGGTTCAAAAAAAAAGCTGCCTGTTGCATGGCAGCTTTTTTAACCAGTTAATCGGGAATATCTATATGAAGCCTCTGGTTAGCCTCATTTTAGTATCATGGTTGAAAATCAATAAAACTTAGATCGTTGGTCTTCTATTTCCGCTATTTCGCGATGAGCGTTGTAGGCTTGCGACTGGGCCCTGAACGTCAAATTCTGAGCCAGTTGCAATTGTTCACTTTCAACATCCTGGTTGGTTCCTTCGGTAACAGAAGTTACCTGAACGATGTAAACACCACTATTGCCTGCAACAGGTTTTGAAATCTGATCGGTGTCGAGCGTTGTTGCAGTTCCGATAACGGCAGGTTCCATTCCAACACCCGGTATTTGCACCGCGTTAAAATTGATATTGCTTGCGCTTTCAATGGTTGCGTCGAGTTCGCTTGCTATGGCAGTCAAATCAGTTTTTCCTTCCATGGCAGCACTGGCTTTTTCTTTTAAAAATTCGGCTTTCTTCTCTCTTGTAACAGCCAGTTCAACACGGTCTCGTACACTTTCGAAGTCGGCAATTCCCTCCTCGGTTGCCGAAGCAAGTGTGGCAATTACAAAGTTGTCATTCAAATCGAAAATTGTTGACCCCTGTGTATCCTGAAGAAGTCTTCCTTCTTTTGATTCGTAGGCGGCCCGGACGAGTGGACGGGCATTTTCGAGCCCCGCGACATTTCTGTCGTTTTCACCAAGTGAAGCTGCTCTTTTGTTTAAATTCTGTTCTTCAACTGCGGCATCAAATTCTGCTTTGTTTGTGACATCGCCGGCAAACTCGCTGGCCCTGGCATAAACATTCTGGTAGGTCTGGGTGCTTGGCACTACATTTCTTACGAGGTAAGCCACCTGCACCTGACGCGATAAATTTCCGTGGTCGGTAGTTTGAATAACATGAATCCCAAACTGTGAATTAACTATTGTCACTTCGTTAATTTCGTTATTGAATGCTGCTTCCTCAAAAGGTTCAACCATTTGTCCTCTTCCGAACCATCCTAATTCGCCTCCCTGAATGGCTGACCCCTGGTCGGCTGAATATTCCTGTGCCAGTTCGCCAAAATTGCTTCCGTTTTCAATAGCTGTTTTCAAACTGTCAGCCAGTTCCTGTTGAGAGAGTAATTCTTGCTGTGTGCTAACCTGCAAAAGAATGTGCCTTGCTTCAACCGAATCGGGCATCATTTCGGAGGCATGAAGTTTGGCCAGTTTGTATGCTTCATCTTCGAAATAAGGTCCGAAAATGTCACCCACTTCAGCATCTCCTTCAAAAATCCAGGTTGCAATATCGGCAGGTAATTCGTTTTGTTTGTACCAGGTATTGTCAAAGCTTTCGTCGGAATTTGAATTTACAAATGCAACGTTATCTTCAGCCGAGGCAAAATCAGAAACGGCGTCGGTAACCCATTGTTGCGCATCCTGATAATCCGCATCTGACGGAGTAACCGGGAATGTAATGTATTCAATCCTGCGGTTTTTTTCCTGGCGGTAATTTTCCTGATTTGCGTTGTAGTAATCTTTTAAGTCTTTTTCGGTAACTACCACCTGGCTGTCGGCTACTGTGTTTCGCGACAAGGCAATGTAGTCAAAACTAACCTGCTTGTTTTTTGCTTCCAGGCTTTTTTGGGCCTCCTCGGTTGTAACAAAAAGTCCTTTGCCTACCAGGTTATTGTATTTGGTTTGAATGCGCTGTTCTACAATCTGATCCTCGAGATACAACCAGTACTCACGCTGTTCGGGTGCAACTGCACCTGATTCGAGGTTTTGAAGAAAACGTACAACAGCACTGCGATCAACCTGCCCGGTATTCGGGTTCTGGAACAGTTGCTGAACAATGGGGTGCAGGTTGGTTCCCTGCAGCATATCAAAAAGTTCTTCAGAACTGACTGACACTCCCAGGTTTTCGTAAACATCGTCCATAATAATTCTGCGGACGGTGTTTTGCCATGCTTGTTCGCGAACCTGTACCCAGGTGCTTTCGTCCAACTGGCTTTCCTGGGTGTTCATTCTGTATATTTCACCTAATTCTTCTACTTGTTGCTGAAATTCAGGGTATTGAATTGATTGTCCTTCTACTTCACCAATTTCGAGCCTGTCGCCCTGAAAAAGAGAGCTTCCTCCCTGGAACATGTCTCCAAGGATGAATGCTGCAAGCGAAATACCAATTACGATTGCAACCAATAATCCTGCCCTTGTCCTAATTGTTTGTAACGTTGCCATTGATTTACAGTTCTTTTATTGCAGATTTTACTTTTATTTTTTCGAGCTACGAAGATAACAATTTTCGAAAGAAACCATGAATATTTATTTTTTTTTGAGGAACAACTGCTTTTGTGGTGTAGGGGTTTGATTAACAGTTGTTTAATTAAGGGATTTGAAAGTTGGAAATATTGTTTCAACTTTTCAATAATATAATTGAAATGCGCAAATGTGTAAATTGAAGCAGTTTAAATTATAAAAATGAAGAAGGGAAAGTTTTATTTTCGGAACTGAAGCGTTCCCGGCCCGGGAGTAATTTCCTGTTTTTCTTCCGGCTGCTGCGTGGTTGAGTCGGCAGGTGGTTGTTCATTTTCGTTTACTTCAACAAAAATGGTCCCTTTGGGATTTTTAATTTTCCAGTTTTCCATCGCCTGATCAGATTCAAAGCCAATGCCGGTAATTATCTGGTCGGGACGAATGATTTTCACATATTCATCTGAATATATTTTTTCGTTTTTTTCTTCCCAAATAAGGTGTTCGGTTTTTAGGGTATCGCCATCTAAATTGGTTGCAATCACATTATTTTTGGCTTCCCATTTATCTTCTTTTTCGTATTGTTTTGCATAATCGGCTGTTATGCTCGAAACAACATTTTGGGCAGAATCGTACCTGATTAATTCAATTCCTTCAGGGAATTCCACAAAAGGATCCCCTTCGGTTTCGAACCGAAGAAGTTTAGGTGCAAATAAGTAAAAGCGAACTTCACCGCTGTCGGTAAAAAGTGTTTCAAAATTAGTGGCTTCCTGCTGGGGGAGGTTTTCGGGCGCAGTGAACGCCTGAATTTTTTCGATGTTGTTTTTCTCGCACCCAAAGAAAAGAAATGCAGCCCCTGCAAGAAGAGCTGCAATTCCTTTAAATCTTACTATTTTGCTTTTAAAATCTTGCTGTTGTTGTTTCATTAATCCAGCCTCCAACTTTATAACTGTCTCCTTCCTGAACATCTCTGAAGAATGCTTCTTCCTTGTTCGGGAAATATTTCCGGTAGGTGGACACTTTTTGGGATGCGTCAATTGCGCAATCCTGCCCAGCCCTGCGGGCGCGTTCGAAATAATCGACGGCTAACCAGAAAACACTTGCTTTATCAAAGGCATCGTCGCCAAATGAGTTGCTGGCTGACACGTAAATGTCGCCGATAAGCATTAAGGCTTCACAGTAATCGGCGTTGATGTCTAATGCTTTGCGTGCATAACTGCGTGCTTCCGACAGCGCGTTTTCTTTGGCAAATATGAAATAGGCATATTCGTAATAATATTTTGCCAGAAGGTCGTCATCGGTTTCCTGATCCATGGCTTCCTGGTAGTATTTTTTCGCCCTTTCGGTTTCGTCTCTTTGTACGTACCGGCGTGCCATGTTAAATGCTGCCTCAGCCGACGGTTCCAGTTCATAGAGCCTTTCGGTTGCCTGGGCAAACAACTGGCTTTCGTCGCAGTTGGCATCTCCAAGGCGGCGGAGCATTCCTTTTATGAATTCAGCATCTTCTTTGTTTTCTTCGTATTGTGGCTGGAAAATACTAATGAGTGCTTCGCAGTCGGCAGCTCCTGAAGAACCAAATATTTCTTCAATGTATGCCTGAACTTTTGTAATATCTTCCAGTTTCTTGTCTTCTTCGGCTTCTGATTTTATGGTATTGAGCAGGTTGTTGCATTTATCGAAATTTCTTACAACCGTTTCTTTTGGAATTTCGCCCAGCTTGAATAACGATCGCGTGGTCTGCATCATTAAAACAAATATGGGCAATTCTGTTTCTGTTTGTTGTTCTTCAATTGACTGGTTGAGCCATTCGTACCCTTTTTTCATGGTTTCCTTGAGTGCCTCACCTTCTGGCGGAGTGTCAGTATTCAGCTTATAATCAAGGAAGTCTGTTGCTTTCCGGCCCAGTACATAACCTTTTTCACCAAAATACTTGACTCGCTTGTCGTAAATTTTCATCAGCTGATCAATGTATTTTTCCCTCTCTTCGGGTGTTTCGGCATTCTCTATGAAATGGTCATAAATTTTGGCCCCCTGGATATACACGTTTTTTATTGATTTCGGGTATTTATTGAATACTGTTTTCCAGTGCGGCAATGCCGATTCGTAATTTTCTTGTTTATAATATTCGTTGTACAGCGAATACGTATTCATGAAATCCCTGTCCTGTTCGTTAATGAGTTCCTCGGCGGTTTTTAAAACTACCTCTCCGGTTTCTTCCTCTTCGTCACCCGAAGGAATTTCCCCGCTCCAGGCAAAGTCGAAAACATTACCTTGTTTATCATCGATGTCCAGCTTTTTGGTGTCGTTGATATAAGTAAATTTTATCCATTTCGATTTTTCATGGGCTTCCAATTCGTACTGTCCGTCGAAGCCTGTCAGCATAGTTCCACCTCTGTGTACTTCTACTGTAATTCCTGCGGCAGGTTCACCGTCGCGGTAAATTGTGCCTTTAACAACTCTTTGTGCCTGCAATGTAGTTGCGGCAGAAAATGCAACTGCGGCAATTAAGAGTGCTATGCGAAAAAAAGCTTTCATAGTTTTATTTTAATTTTTGTTTTTAATTTTAATCAAATCTCCGTTGTATGAACCACAAGTCATATAAATTTACGCTTAAATTAACTTTTGCATAATTTTCAAGAACTAAATTGTGTTGTTTCGTTCCTCTTTTTCCTAATTCAGCTGAGATATTTATGGTTGAATTGGAACGATATACTGGTAATCCCACTCCAAAACTTATGCCAAAATCGTTAATCTGTTGATTGTTAAGCATGAGGTACGATTTTTCGTATTTAACCCCTGCGCGGTATGCAATTCTGTTCAAATAACTTCTTATTGAAAAACGGTCGGGAATCCATTCGGCTCCGAGCGCAAATTTATCTAAATCTGTTAAAACCGGATCAACTGAACCGAAAAATTTTGCTTTCGACCATGCCTGGTGGTAATAGTCGAAGTTGACTTCGAGGCTGTTTTCTCTGACATACGAAACTCCGAATCCGTAACTTAGCGGCAGTTGAATGGTGCTTTCATCTTCACTTTGAAAATTTAATGTATCCTGGTCGGTGTTGGTGCTTGTACCAATTGTATAGGTTAAATATTTGCTGCTTAGGTCGGAATAGAAGCCGGTTAATTTAGGCTGTGTTTCGAGAACAGCCGCTAAAACAAGGTGCTGTTCCTCCTTTAAGGGAATGGTGGCCTGTGCTCCAAAATTCAGGTTGAAATCGCGCATTCTGACAGCTTCGTATTTCTGTATGTTGTAAAAATCGCGTTCATCGAGGAAATTCACCTCCGCATTGCGGTTTAAGGTACCAAACATGTAGTTGAAATTGGCGCCCACCGATACATTTTTAATGGGTTCTACAGCCACCCCCAAGTAAGCTTTTGAGAGTGAACCTTCACCAAAATAGGAGTAGAGCACATCGCCTGCATTTTCAACATTTTCGGCTACCTGTACATTGTATCCAACATCGGAATACGGGGTGAGCCCTAAACTGGTTGCCAGCCAGTTGGTAATCTGGAAATTCATTGCAAAGTACCTGAAGTTGATATCGTTAGCCTCCATTTCGTTTATGTCGTTGCTGTACCTCGAGAATTTGCCATATACTCCAAATTCAAATAAAAACGAGAGGGAATCGACAGATGTATAGGATGCCGGATTTGAGGTATTTATTTGCTGGTTGTTTCTGCTTGCAAGCGATGCACCTCCCATCGCTGTTGTTCGTCCGAAACTGTATGGCTGCAGGTCGCCCAACCCAAAACGCGAGTATGGCGACGTTGTGTTATTATTAAATTGTGCAAACAAAAAAACCGGAAATAAAAGTAACCCGGTCAGTAAACTTACGCTTCTAAATCTCCCCATTATATTCTAATATGTGGTTTAACCCTAAGGCTGTTAAATTGAAATGTACAAAGAAAGAATTTTTTAATTTCAAATCAAAAAAATTGGCATCTCCACCGGTAATAATAACGTTTAAATTTTTATAAAATTCCTTAAAAGAATCAATGACTCTATCAGCTTCATGTACAATGCCGTGCTGAACTCCTGCCCTGATTGCTTCTTCGGTGGTTCGGCCAAAGAGATTAGTGAAGTCAGATTGCCGGACTAATGGAAGTTTTCCGGTGAACTGGTGCAATGCTTTAAAGCGCATTTCCAGTCCGGGGGAAATATTACCGCCCAGGTACTGCCCTTTGTCGTTAATGAAATCGTAGGTAATTGCCGTTCCGGCATCAATAACCAGAATGTTGGAATTGGGGTAGGCCTTAAATGCGCCAACCACTGCGGCTATCCTGTCTTTGCCAAGTGTTTCTTTTGTTTGGTAGCAGTTTTCAATGGGCAAAGGTGTATTGGCATCCAGTTCAATAAATGTTTCAAAATTTTGCTGAAGAGTGGTTTGTAAATCCTGCGGAACATCCCTGACGGCAGAAATAATCGCCTTGTTCAGCGAAGGATGTTCATTTTTCAGGCGATTGATATCTTCAGTTCGCAATACATCCAACGGGACTGTAATTGCCATTTCGCCCCTGTTGAATAGCGATATTTTGGTTCGTGTATTCCCGATGTCAATTACAAGGTTCATTTCAGTCAATAATTCGTTGGCTGATATCCAGTGCCCGTACCGAATGGGTAAGTGCCCCAATTGAAATGTAATTCACTCCTGTTGATGCTACTTTTCTTATGCGTTTTAGTGTCATATTTCCCGAAGCTTCAATTTTTGCCCTTCGGTTTATGAGGACAACGGCTTCTTTCATCATTTTAGAACTCATGTTATCGAGCATAATGATATCCACATCGGCATCGAGTGCTTCCTGTACCTGTTCCAGATTAGTTGTTTCCACTTCAATTTTTATGCTTTTGGGGATTTTAGTCCGAATATCTTCCACGGCTTCTTTTATGCCACCTGCCACCTGAATGTGGTTATCTTTAATCATAACCATATCGTAAAGGCCGTATCGGTGGTTGGAACCACCGCCCATTTTTACGGCATATTTGTCGAGGTGCCGGTAGCCGGGTAAAGTTTTGCGGGTGTCCAGTATTTCAACGTTTTCTCCCTCAACTTCCTTCATGCATATATCGGCAAAAGTTGCAATTCCCGAAAGCCGCTGCAAAAAATTCAATGCTTTCCGTTCGCCGGTTAAAAGTGCCCGGTAGTTACCCCTGAATTCTACCAAAATATCGCCCGGGTTAACTTTGCTCCCGTCGGGAATTTTTACATCCCATTCAATATTCTTATCAAATTTTTTGAAAACCATTTCGGCAACGGGCAGCCCGGCTATTATTCCTTCGGCTTTGGCTACCAGAACAGCTGTTTTGCAGGTCTCGGGGGCAACAAGGTTGTTGGTGGTGATGTCGCCGTCGCCAATATCCTCAGTAATGGCAAGATCAATCAACACTTCGGCTGATTTTAATGTTTTTTTGTCCATCTTATTTTTAATTTCTTACAGGTTCAAACTGAATGTTATTATCCTTTTGCTGAATAATATGGGTTTTTAAATCCGGATTTTCTTTTGGGAAATCACTTCGGATATGTCCACCTCTGCTTTCTTCTCTTTTTAAAGCAGCTGTTGCTATCAGCCGGCAAATGGTGGCGCTGTTGTGTATTTTCATTAAATTGTATTCGTTGTTAAAATTGGTAAATTTACGGGCAATAGCGGTAAATTTATCAATGGCTTTTTCAAGGTCTTCTGCGTTCCTGATAATCCCAAGGTTTTTCGACATGGAAGTTGCAATTTCATTTTTGTACGACAGGAACGTATCTTCATTTTGCATGTCAAGTTTCATTGGCTTAATTTCAGGCAAATCTTTACCGGATTTGCTGAGTTTGGCTGCCGTGTCGCTGGCACGTTTACCAAAAACCAGGCATTCTAGCAACGAATTACTGGCCAGCCTGTTGGCCCCCATGACTCCTGTTGAGGCAGCTTCTCCGCACGCAAATAATCCTTTGATGTTGGTTTCGCCATTCAGGTTGGTTCTAATTCCTCCAACCATGTAATGTGCTGCAGGCGCAACAGGAAGCAAATCTTTGGTGAAGTCGAATCCCATTTCTTTTAAGTGCTTGTAAATATTTGAGAAACGGGACTTT
>Ga0102929_1002677_pt1 | contig 10583 bp, 8 predicted proteins | sample SalPonR1_B_D2_MG_FD_78510 | JGI IMG/M metagenome (GOLD analysis project Ga0102929, IMG submission 78510) | Salt pond soil microbial communities from South San Francisco under conditions of wetland restoration - Salt Pond MetaG R1_B_D2_MG | ecosystem: Environmental > Aquatic > Marine > Intertidal... | reverse complement strand
CCCCATGACCTGAAGGTGCCTATCTCGCGAACTTCTTGAACTTCACCCGCTTCGGCTCGACCGCGTCCGGTCCGAGGCGGCGTTTCTTGTCTTCTTCGTAATCCTCGAAATTGCCCTCGAACCATTCGACATGGGCATCGCCCTCAAATGCCAGGATGTGCGTGCACAGACGGTCGAGGAAGAAGCGGTCGTGGCTGATGACCACGGCGCACCCTGCGAAATCGGCGATGGCATCCTCAAGCGCGCGGAGGGTCTCGACGTCAAGGTCGTTTGTCGGTTCGTCGAGAAGGAGCACATTGCCACCCTCCTTGAGCAGACGCGCCATGTGGACCCGGTTGCGTTCCCCGCCCGACAGCAGGCCGACCTTCTTTTGCTGGTCGCCGCCCTTGAAGTTGAACGACCCGCAATAGGCGCGGGAATTGACCTCGGCATCACCCAGATTGATGATCTCTGCGCCGCCCGAGATGGCTTCCCAGACGGTGTCGTTGGCGTTCAGGTCGTCGCGGGACTGGTCGACATAGGCCAACTGTACGGTATCGCCGTACGAAACGTCCCCTTCGTCAGGTTGTTCTTGCCCGGTGAGCATCTTGAACAGGGTCGACTTGCCCGCCCCGTTGGGGCCGATCACGCCAACGATGCCGCCCGGCGGGAGGCTGAACGACAGGTTTTCGATCAGGAGCTTGTCGCCCATCGCCTTTTTCAAACCGTTGACATCAATCACCTTGGACCCCAATCGCGGCCCGTTCGGGATGATGATCTGGGCACGCCCGACCCGTTGGCGTTCGGATTGGCCCGCCATCTGTTCATAGGCCTGAATCCGCGCCTTCGACTTGGCCTGCCGGGCTTTCTGGCCTTGCCGCATCCATTCCAGTTCGCGTTCGAGCGTCTTCTGCTTGGCCTTGTCCTCGCGGGCCTCCTGCTCAAGCCGCTTGGCTTTTTGTTCCAGCCAGCTGGAGTAATTGCCCTCATAGGGGACGCCACGTCCGCGATCGAGTTCGAGAATCCATCCGGTGATGGAATCAAGGAAATAGCGATCATGGGTGACGATCAGGATTGTGCCTTTGTATTCAATCAGATGGTTCTGAAGCCACGCGATGGTTTCGGCATCAAGGTGGTTGGTCGGTTCGTCGAGCAAGAGCATGTCCGGCGCTTCCAGCAACAGCTTACACAGCGCGACGCGGCGCTTTTCACCGCCCGAAAGCGATGTCACGTCGGCCTCGTCCGGCGGGCAGCGCAGCGCTTCCATCGCGACGTCGATCTGGCTGTCCAGATCCCACAGGTTGTTGGCGTCGATCTCGTCTTGCAGATTGGCCATTTCGTCAGCGGTTTCATCGCTGTAGTTCATCGCCAGTTCGTTGAAACGATCAAGCTTGCCCTTCTTTTCGGCCACGCCAAGCATGACGTTTTCGCGCACGTTCAGCGCCGGATCAAGCTGCGGTTCCTGCGGCAGATAGCCGACCTTGGCACCTTCCGCGGACCATGCCTCGCCCGAGAAATCGGTATCGAGTCCCGCCATGATCTTGAGCAGCGTGGATTTACCCGCGCCGTTGACGCCGACGACCCCGATCTTGACGCCCGGAAGGAAGTTCAAGTGGATGTTTTCGAACGTTTTCTTGCCACCGGGATAGGTCTTTGAAACCCCGCTCATGTGGTAGACATACTGGTAGGAGGCCATGATCGCGTTCCTTTGGATTTAGATTTTGCCGAGGGATACACGCGCAGACGGACCCGTGCAATCATGCGTGTTCAGGCTTTGTTTGGAATGGGAGCCGCGCGGACGGGATCAGCGATCCGGACGGACGTTCACGCCGTCACGCTGCAAGGCCGGCGACGACCGGGTCTGTCATTTGCGATTGACCTTCGGCACGTTCGTCCGTGTCAGGCGGTACTTCGCGTCGGGATGCGGCGGATGTCCCTCGGTGCGGTTCCAGAAGGCTGGCCCCCCCAGGCGCAGCCACAGTGGCAGGGTCAGGGCAAGCCCGATGGCGAAGCCGCCGACATGGGCCCAATAGGCGACGCCGCCTTCATCGGGCGCCGTGCCGAACCCGCCGAAGACCTGCATCGCAAACCACAGGCCCAGCATGATCCAGGCCGGGATCGGAATGATGCGGAAAATGATGACGAGGATGATCAGAATATCGACCTTGGCCTTGGGAAAAAGCAGCAGATATCCCCCCATGACACCGGCGATCGCCCCCGAAGCACCGACGGTCGGAACCGGGGAGCCCGGCGCGCTGACATAGTGGATGAGCCCTGCGCCCAGTCCGGCTGCAAGGTAGAAGAGCGTGAACCCGACATGCCCCATCTCGTCTTCCATGTTGTCGCCGAAGATGAACAGGAACAGCATGTTGCCAAGCAGGTGCATCCAGCCGCCATGCAGGAACATCGAGGTCAGGAACCCGCCCCAGCCCTGGCCTTCGCTGACCAACGCCGGGATCAGCGCCCAGTCGAAGTAGAAGCGCATGATCTGCTGATCGCTTTGCATCAGCGGCCAATAGCTCAGAAATACACCGATATTCGCGACAATCAGCGCGTAGGTGACAAAAGGCGTTCGGCCGGACGGGTTGTGATCACGGATCGGGAACATTCCGCGACACTTGTGCCAAAGCGGCGGCGCGTCAAGCCACGCCGCTCAGAAGTTGCGCATTGCCGCCCGAGGCGGTGGTGTCGACGCAGACATGGCGCTCGTGGCAGACATGACCGGTGTCGGGCAATCCCGTAATCAGAGGGCGGATCGGCCCCGTCCGCTGGGCCAGCGCAGCACGCATCGCGCGGGCGGTCTCGTCATCCCCCCACCAGAGGGCGCCATCGAGGGCCAGATCGGTCAGCCAGTCCGCCGGAACTTCCCCCTGTGCGACAACGGCCACCCCGCCAAGGTTCTCGACCGCCCGCGCTTGCGCCTTGGCGGCCTCTGCGCCGGGGCCGAGACACAGGATCGGGCCCCGTGCCAGCACGGTCAGGACGTTGGATTCCCCGGTCGGCCCCGGCAGGCTCGCCTTGCTGATCGCGCGGCCCGCGCCGGCCTTGGCCAAGGCCTTGTCCAGTCGCGTCCGATCGTCTTTTTCGGTCCACGTCGAGGCGTCGCCCTTGTCGGTGTGCGGGGCCGGGTGCTTGCGGAAGCGGTCAAGGTAATGCGGCCCGCCCGCCTTGGGGCCGGTGCCCGAAAGACCTTCGCCGCCAAAGGGCTGGCTGCCGACGATGGCGCCGATCTGGTTGCGGTTGACGTAGATGTTGCCCGCCTCGATGCGGTCGGACACGTGCTGCACGCGGTCGTCGATGCGGGTTTGCAGGCCGAAGGTCAGGCCGTATCCGGTATTGTTGATCGCGTCGATCACGGTGTCGATGTCCTTCGACTTGAAGGTTGCGATATGCAACACCGGACCGAACACCTCGCGCTCCATGTCGGCGATGCCCTTCACCTTGATCAGGGTCGGCGGTACGAACGTGCCGCCACCGGGCAGGGGAAGGCGGTGCAGAACACGCCCTTCGGCTTCGGCGGCATCGACATAAGAGACGATGCCATCGCGCGCCTCGGCGTCGATCGCCGGGCCGACATCGTTGCCATATGCCCAGGGGTCGCCGATCACAAGCGCATCCATCGCGCCGGTCAGCATCTCGGTAAAGGGTTTGGCAATGTCCTCCTGCACATAAAGGCAACGCAGGGCGGAACACCGCTGGCCCGCGGATTGGAAGGCGGATTCCACAATGGCCTGCACGGCCTGTTCGGGCAGGGCGGTGCTGTCCACGATCATCGCGTTGAGGCCCCCGGTTTCGGCGATCAGGGGCGCGCCGGGGTCAAGATGCTTTGCCATGCTGCGATGGATGATCTGCGCGGTCTCGGTCGATCCGGTGAAGGCCACACCCTTGACGGCGGGGTTCGAGGTCAGCGCCGCACCGACATCTCCGGCGCCGGGCAGAAGCTGCAGGGCCGAACGCGGCACACCGGCTTCGTGCAGCAACTGCGTGGCCCGGTGCGCGATCAGCGGCGTCTGTTCGGCGGGCTTCGCCAGAACGGCATTTCCGGCCGCCAGGGCGGCAGAGACCTGGCCGGTGAAAATGGCGAGCGGAAAGTTCCAGGGGCTGATACAGGCGAAAACGCCTTGCGGATCGGGCCCCTCGGAGCGGGCCGCGTAAAATCGCAGGAAATCCACCGCTTCGCGCAGTTCGGCAATCACGTCAGGCAGGGATTTCCCGGCTTCACGCGCGGTCAGGGCAAAGAGTTCGCCGTAATGCTCTTCGTAAAGGTCGGCGGCGCGGTTCAGGACCTCGGCCCGCTCTTGTGCTGATGCAGCCCAGGGCGAGGCCACCGCGCATGCGGCGGCAACCGTGTCCGGGCTGGCCCAGGTGATCTGGCCCACAATGTCTCCCGGTCGCGCCGGGTTGATGATGGACGTGGCATCCCCCACCTCGGCCTCTGTGGCCAAAAGCGGCGCTGCCTCCCACCGGGCGGTTGCAAACGGCGCGCGGGCGTCTTCGATGGCGGCGCGGGTCGGCCGGTGCGTCAGGTCCCAGCCCTCGGAGTTGGGGCGCTCGGGCGCAAAAAGCTCTGGCCCCGTGGCAAGATCGGGGGTTCCGGACTGGTCGAACGGGTCGCTCGCGACAGTCGCGGGCGGGACGTCCTCGTCCACGATCTGGTTGACGAACGAGGAATTCGCCCCGTTTTCAAGCAGACGGCGCACCAGGTAGGCCAGCAGGTCGCGATGCGCGCCGACCGGCGCGTAGATCCGGCATCGCGTGCCTTCCGCGCTCTTGACGATATCGTGCAAGGCTTCGCCCATGCCGTGAAGGCGTTGGAATTCGAAGGCGGACCGGTCGGTCGCCATGTGCAGGATCGCCGCAACTGTATGGGCGTTGTGGGTCGCGAATTGCGGGTAGATGCGATCGGTCATGCCCAGCAATTTGCGCGCGTTTGCGATATAGCTGATGTCGGTGTGATGCTTGGCGGTGAAGACGGGAAACCCCGGCAGCCCGGCAACCTGCGCGCGCTTGATCTCGGTGTCCCAGTAGGCACCCTTGACCAGCCGGACCATGATCTTGCGGTCAAGCCGTTCGGCCAGCGCATAGAGCCAGTCGAGCACATGGCCGGCGCGTTGACCATAGGCCTGCACGACCACGCCGAACCCGTCCCAGCCCTTGAGCGAGGGCTCCGACAGCACGGTCTCGATCACGTCAAGCGAGATCGACAGGCGGTCCGCCTCTTCCGCGTCGATGTTGAGCCCGATGCCGGCCGAGCGGGCCAATTGTGCCAACGTGCGCAGGCGCGGCACGATCTCGTTCATGACGGTGTCGTGCTGGGCTTCCTCATAGCGCGGATGCAGCGCAGACAGCTTGACCGAAATGCCCGGATTTTCGCGGATATCCTTGGATTTGGCCGCCTCGGCAATGGCGCTGATGGCACGCGAATAGGACAGGTGGTAGCGCCGCGCATCCGCTTCGGTGCGGGCCGCTTCGCCCAGCATGTCATAGGAATAGGTGTAGCCCTTGCGCTCCATCTTCGCGGCGCGGGTCATCGCGGACTGGATGGTTTCGCCCAGTACGAATTGCGCGCCCATCTCCTTCATCGCGCGGCCCACGGCGGTCCGGATGACGGGTTCGCCCAGCCGCTTGATCGCGCCGCGCAGATGCCCCACCGGGCCGGGGTGGTCGTCCCGAAGCACCTTGCCGGTGAGCATCAGCGCCCAGGTCGATGCGTTCACCAGAGGAGAGGTGCTTTCGCCCAGATGGCTGGCCCAGTTCGAGGGCGCGATCTTGTCTTCGATCAGCGCGTCGATGGTCGCGGCATCCGGCACCCGCAGCAGGGCCTCGGCCAGGCACATCAGCGCGATGCCTTCCTCGGTCGACAGACCGTATTCGCTGAGGAAGACCTCCATCATGCCGGGGCGCGCATCCTCGCGAATGGCTGTCACCAGCTTGGTTGCGCGGGATTTGATCTCGGCCCTGTCCTCCTGTGACAGCTGTGCTGTGCCGCGCAATTGCTCGATCACGGGGCGCTCGGCGGCATAGGTGTTTTCGTCAATCAGGGGGCGCAGGTTGGGGAACACATCACGTGGCATGGCGGACTCCAGTCATTTGCGCTATGATATCGCGGGATCGACAGGCTAAATTACGGAATTTTGCAGTATTGCAAACCAAACAACCTATTTTGTTCGCAGGAGCAGGCCAAATGGATATTTCCGAACTTGACAGATTCGACCGTGCAATCCTGCAGGAACTGGCCCGCGAAGGGCGCATCTCGATTACTGAACTGTCCCGCAGGATCGGTTTGTCAAAGTCCCCGACCCAGACACGGCTGCGCCGGCTGGAAGAGATCGGCGCCATTCGGGGGTACCGGGCCCTGCTTGATCCGATCCGTCTGGGCCTCGATCACATCGCCTTCGTCGAGGTGAAGATGACCCATACCCGCGAAGCTGCTTTGGCCGCCTTCAACGAGGCCGTTGCCAAGATTCCAGAGATCGAGCAGGCGCATCTGATCGCCGGAAATTTCGATTACCTGCTGAAGGTGCGCACGGCGGACATGCCCAGCTATCGCCAGGTCCTGGCGGAAAAGATCTCGACCCTGCCGCATGTCGCCTCGACCTCGACCTATGTCGCGATGCAGGCCGTCAAGGAAGAGACCTTCGGGAACGTGACTTGACCGCAGCCGACGGACCCTGCCTAATGATTCCATGCGCATGATCTTGTCAGCATTGGCCCTTTGTTCGGCACAGGCCGCAGCGGCGGAAGGATGTCCGGAGGCTCCGGATCATTCGGCGGCGCTCGACACCCTTTACGCCGAGGTGCAGGGCGCGCCGAACGAGATGGTCGCGCGCGGCTTTTCCAACCAGATGTGGGAGTTGTGGCTCGATGCGCCGGACGAGCCGTCGCAGATGATGCTCGACGCCGCACAACGCGCCATGCGGGTGGGTGATTACCTGCGTGCGCAGGATCGGTTGAACGCGCTGGTCTCGTATTGTCCGTTCTATGCCGAGGGCTACAACCAGCGGGCGCTCCTGAACTATCTCAGAGGTGATTACCCCGCGGTTCTGCCCGACCTGGATCAGGCGATCGCGCTCAGCCCGCGTCACACCGGCGCACTGACCGGCAAGGCCCTGACCCTGATCGCGCTGGGCCGCGACGCCGAGGCGCAGGTGGTTCTGAAAGACGCCGTCGCACTGAACCCCTGGCTGAGCGAGCGCGCGCTGATCACGCCACCCCAAGGCGACGACATCTGATTGCGCCGCTTTTCGGCAAACACGCCGTCCGAAGCTGCGTTGACACATTGTTTTCGCCAGACGCCCCGGCTAGGAATATGCCAGAGCGGGCGTGATGGAATGGTAGACATATCGGACTTAAAATCCGAAGGCCTCAGCGCCGTGTGGGTTCGAGTCCCACCGCCCGCACCAAGCCATGCTTCCGGCGCGGCCCGAAGAATGGACCGGGCGCTCAACCCAGGTAGGTTCGCTCTGAAAGGTCAGTCCTTGACAGGGCCTTGCGACAGGCGGTCAGGAACGTGGCCTCTGCATCGGACTGGCGGCGGCTTGGGTTGCTGATCAGGAAGATGTCGACCTGCGGCAGATCGTGATACGGCGGCACCTGACGAAGCCGTCCGGCCTCGACATCGCGTTCAGCGACGTGCAGGGGCAGGGCCCCGATGCCGATATTGGCCATGATCATGCGCCGGATTTCATTGAGGCTGGAAGACACGCCGCGCCAGCTGTTGGCAAGACCAAGCTTTGCGCGCAGGCGCGATATGGCCTCGAGGGGTTTGCCCTCGGCCTCGGTCTGGAAGGCAACAAAAGGTTCGCCTCTCAGGTCGTCGGGCAAGATTTCCGGGGCATGAAACAGCGGATGGCGTGCGCCGCAATACAGACCAAAATACTCGCGATACAGCACAAGCGAATCGAGGTTCTGCGGCATCTTCGAGAGCAGGCAGATTCCAAGGCTTGCCCGGTTCTGGGAAATCATCGTTGCAACGTCATCGCTTTCATTGACCGAGAAGGAATAGGTGACATGGGGGTGCGACTTTGAGAATGCATTCAGGATTTCGTCGAAATGTTCGGACACCACAGAGCTGGTTATCGCGATGGAAAGGTGACCGCGCAGTTCGGCCTCGTCGATTTCGAGAAGCGACGGCAGCTGCGAGATGGATCCGAAGATTTTCGCGCATTCGGTATAAAGCACCTGACCGGGCCTCGTGATCGTGAATTCATTGGGTTTGCGAATGATCAACTGCGTGCCGGCGGAGTATTCAAGACGCTTGAGCGCGGCCGATACGGTGGGCTGCTTCAGGCCAAGGAAATCCGCCGCTTTCGAGATGCCGCGCTGTTCGACCACCACCATGAAGGTGCGCAGCAGATTCCAGTCGAGGTTCCAGGGGAAGCGTTGTTGTTGCGGAAGGCTCATAAATCTGATCTATAATGAACGTAGCTTATATTTATTTGCGCGATGGGCTGGCGCCATGCAAGTCTTTTTGAACAGCGGGGTGAACCCGCGCCAGTTTCTTGGGCGCACAGCCATCCAGACAAACCAACATGGAGACCAACATGAATTCTCGCCGTATGATCCTCAAGACTGCCGTTGTCGCAGCGGGCTTTGCCGTGACCGGCCTGACTGCCGCCACGGCTGAAGAACTCGACACGCTCAAGGAAGAGGGCGTCATCCGTATCGCGATGTCCGGCGCCTATCCTCCGTTCAACTTCGTCAACGACCAGAACGAGGTTGTCGGCTTTGATGCGGCCATCGGAACCGAGATTGCCGAGCGCATGGGGCTTGAGGCCGAGATCATCACGACCGCCTGGGACGGGATCATCGGTGGCCTGCTGGCCAACAAGTACGATGCCATCGTAGGCTCGATGACCATCACCGAGGAACGCGACGAAGTTGTCGATTTCGTTGGACCCTATTATTCCGACAAACGCGCCATCTTTTCGCAGCCCGGCTCCGGCATCAGCAGCCTGGATGACCTCGAAGGCAAGCGCGTCGGTCTGACCCTTGGCGAAACCCACGAAGATTGGGCGCGCGAGCGGGGCTATGACATCAACACCTACAAGGGCCTTCCAGAGCTTCTGCTCGAACTGGAAAACGGCCGTGTCGATGCCATCGTCAACGATTCCATCGCGGCCATCCTTGCGATGAACGAGAAGGGTCAGGAATACGAGATGTTTGCCGATCCGACGACCGAGCCGTTTGGGGCCGGGATCGCCATCCGCGAGGGAAATCCCGAGCTTGCCGCAGAAATGCAGGCGGCGCTGGATGCGATGATGGAAGACGGCACGTATCTCGAAATCGCGAATGAGTGGGTCGGCGCGGATATCCGCTGACCTCTCCCGGCTCCCGCCCCACCGGGTGGGAGCCCGTGCAGACAATGTCCTGCCATCGTGACGGGATGACGGGCTTTGCGACCATGCCGGGCGTGATCCCCCCGAACCGCCAACCAGACAAGAGAGTGTGACATGGACATCGACCTGATGATGCGGGTCTATCCGTTTTTCCTGGACGCTGCCTGGGTCACGATCCAGCTGTCTCTCCTGACCGCGCTGCTGGGTCTGACCTGCGGCACGCTGGGGGCAGCGGCGCGGCTGTCGCGCCTTGCGGTTCTGCGCTTCCTTGGTGCGGCCTATGTCAGCCTGTTTCGCGGCACCCCCGCCCTGATCCAGCTGTTCATCCTGTACTTCGGCGGTCCACAGATCGGCATTCAGCTGGATGCCTTCGAGGCCGGGGTGATCGGTCTGGGCATCAACGCCGGGGCCTACATGACCGAAACCATCCGCGGCGCCATCATCTCGATCGACAAGGGCCAGCGAGAGGCGGCGCGCACCCTCGGGCTGAGCCAGTGGCAGGCGACCTACAAGGTGATCCTGCCGCAAGCCGCGCGCCTGATGGTGCGGCCCTTGGGGGTCAACATGAACATGCTCATCAAGGCGACCGCGCTGGTGGCCGCGATTTCCGTGGTCGAACTGACCTACACAGCGCAGCGCTATATCGGATCGACCTACAAGCCCTTCGAGATGTTCCTGCTGGCAGGGCTGCTTTACATGATCATCATCTACGTGACCGGACGGGCCGTTGCCTGGCTGGATCGCAAGGTGCAGATCACCTGACCGGGAAGGGATACGCAGATGGGTCTCGACTTTACGGTTGTTCCCGCACACATCGACATCATCCTGCTGGGCTGTCTCTGGACGATCGCGATCGCCGTCGCTGCCGCCATCCTGAGCTTTTTCGGCGGGATCGTCTTTGCGGTGATCGCGCTTTACGGGCCCTGGATCATCCGCCTGCCGTTCCGGTTGCTCGAATGGGTGTTCATGGGCACGCCGCTGCTGTTGCAATTGTTCCTGATCTATTTCGGGCTGGTGCAGATCGGCATTGACCTGCCGGCCTTCGTGGCCGGGATCATCGGGTTGGGGCTGCATTTCGCGGTCTACAATTCAGAACTGATCCAGACCGCAATCCTGTCGGTGGACAAGGGCCAGATGGAGGCCGCACGCACCGTCGGCCTGAGCCGCGGGCAGGCCCTGCGCAAGGTGGTTATCCCGCAGGCGGTGCGCGACGTGATCCCGCCCATCGGCAACAACATGATCGCCCTGCTCAAGGACAGCGCGCTG
>Ga0102929_1002675_pt1 | contig 10585 bp, 5 predicted proteins | sample SalPonR1_B_D2_MG_FD_78510 | JGI IMG/M metagenome (GOLD analysis project Ga0102929, IMG submission 78510) | Salt pond soil microbial communities from South San Francisco under conditions of wetland restoration - Salt Pond MetaG R1_B_D2_MG | ecosystem: Environmental > Aquatic > Marine > Intertidal... | reverse complement strand
GACCCCGGCCAGGCGCAGCCCGAGATGAAGGGCCGCCGTTCCGGAAGACAGTGCCACGCAATGCAGCCCCTCACCGAGATAAGCCGCGACACGCGCCTCGAACGCATCAAGCTGAGGCCCGAGGGGCGCGACGCACCCTGTGGCGAAGGCCGCCTCGACGTTCTTCAACTCTTCGCCTGCCATGTGCGGGCTGGACAGGAAGATCCGCATTCAAGCTCCGTTGCCGTTGCCCGAGGGCCCACCCGGGCCAGCACGGACAGCCACCAGAGCAATAGCCCCGATACCCCGGTAAATCAACCTTTGGGTGTTTCGTAAGTCCACAACAACCGCTAAGGTGTTGGTGCAATCTCATCCCAGTACTGAAAAGCTCGACTCTTCGTTGATCGGACGCTTTCGGGAATAGAAGCCGACATCGATCTCGCGCCCGACATAGGGCAGCCTGTACTGCAGCGGCTGTGCATCGTGATCCGCGCCACCCTCGCAGTAGTTGATCAGCGCCGCCATCATCTCGCCCGCGATGGGGGCGTTCTTGTACTGGTTCCCGCTTGATCCGCAGGCCATGTAGAAGCCCGGCAGGCTGGATTTGTCATAGATCGGAATCCAGTCGGTCGAGGCATCATAGAGATCCACCACCCCGCGGGTGCGTCCGGGAATGCCGAGGGATGGCACGCGTTGTGCATAGCGCATCGCCTGTGTCGTCCATTGATCGGTGAAATCGCGGTTATAGGTGATGTCGTCCTCGCACCACTGATGGCTGTCGCATTCGGGATCCTCGGACCCGATGAGGATGTGATTGCCCTGCTCGGGCCGCACATAGCAGGCGATGTCGCTGTCCGAGACGATCAGGCCGTCACGCTCGAAATCGAACCCCTCGGGCGCTGGAACATGCACGACCTCCTGGCGCAATGGACGCGTGCCGATGGTCATGTCCTCGGTCACGCCGGCCATCCGGTTCACGATCGAGGATCCCGGCCCGGCGACGTTCACCACCACCGGGGCGTGCAACTCCTCGCCGTCGTGCAGGCGCACGCCCTTGACGCGCCCGCCTTCCTGCAGGATTTCAACGACTTCGGCGCCGGTGCGCAACACGGCTCCGCTCTGGCGGGCGGCGTCCATCATGTTCTGTGCGCTGAGCGCCGGGTCGTTGACGTATCCCGCACGCGGCCACAGAACCGCCCCTTCGAGACGGCCGCCATTGGGCTCCCCGAAGGCCGGGTCATCCATACGGCGCGCGGGTGCGAAGGTGTCCATCGAGTAGATGGGCAGCCGCGCCTCTATCTCGGCGGCGGTCCATTCCTCGAACGGGCAGTCCAGTTCGCCGCTGTATTTCATGTGCTTTTCCAGGTGGCCATTGGCCGCGGTCTTCATCACCAGGCAGCCGGTCTCGCGAAACTGCGCGAGGTGGGCGTCGCCGGGCAGGCCCAGGTATTCCGCCCAGTCACGCCAGTAATGATACCCTTCCCAGGCAAGCGCGGTGCCATCGAAGGTGGAATAATGCATCCGGATGATCGCACAGGAGCCGGCGGTGGAGCCGTGCCCGGCCTGCGTGTTGCGATCCACCGAAAGGATCTTCCAGCCTTGCCGCGAAAGGCTAAGCGCCAGTGCGGCCCCGATCACCCCGGTGCCGATGATGATTGCGTCTGCGGTTTGGGTCATGATGTCTCTTCGCGTCCTTTCTGTCGTTCGAAATGCGCCCGGGAATAGGCCCGGAATTCTTCCACCTCCTCCTGCTCGGGATGGACGCCGGTAAAAACGAAGAGGTAATGCGGCACCAGCGAAAGGCGGAACTCCACCGGTTCGTTGAGCTGCGCAAGGTCATAGCCGATCTGCATGTAGTAAAGCACCCGCGCCCGCGTGACCGCCTCGAGGTGTTCGTAGCCGTACCGCTCGAACATGGCCCTGAGCGCCTCGACCCGGCGCGCGTCGGACTGGTCGAGCATGCGGCGCACGCGGCCGGACCGCCGTGCCCAGTCCCGCACCGCGAAATCGAGCGCGGTATCGAAGAGCGCCTCGTTGACGACGCAGCGATAGACATTGCAGACCGCCGCCGTGATCGAGGCGGCCGGGGTTTCAGCCTGCGCCACGAGGGCGGCGGTATTGCCAGCCTCCCAGCGGTTCAGAAGCGCATCGAGCAATTGCTGACGGGACTTGAAGTACCAGTAGAAGGACGACCGTGACACGCCCATCCGATCAGCGATGTTGAGAACCTTGACCTGTTCGACGCCATCACTGACCAGGACATCCATGGCCACATTCAACCAATCGGCGCGCGTCACCTTGACATTGCCGACCAACGGTTCGGCGCTGGGGTCATTCCGGTGCAGAAGCGGCCCGCCCATCCCTCAGCTCTCCGGGGCGGCACCGCCGCGGGCGGTGTGCACGTCGATATAGGCCCGCAGCGCCTCGGCGCGGGCGGGATCGACGGCGGGTCCATCGTCGCTTTCAAGGACGCGTTTCCAGATCGCCGTCGCACGTGAAGAGGCGTCCATGGCCCCGCGATCCGACCAGGTGCCGAAATTCGACCAGTCGGCGACCAGCGGATCGTAGAATTCCGACTGGTAGCGCGCCATCGTCTGGGCCGCGGCGAAGAAATGCCCGCCCGGTTCGACCTCGGAAATGGCGTCGAGCCCAATCGCATCGGTGCCGGCCTCGGCCGGGGTGCAGAGTTCGGCCACCATCTGCAACACCTCCAGATCGGTGATCAGCTTTTCGTAGGAAACGCTCAGCCCGCCTTCCAGCCAGCCCGCGGCATGGATCACCACCGTCGCCCCGGACAGCAGGCACCCCCACAGCGCGAACTGTGTTTCATGGGCGGCCTGCGAATCCGCGATATTGGCCGCGGAGCCGGAGGCACAGCGCCATGGCAGGCCGATGTGCCGGGCCAGCTGGCCGGCCAGCAAGGATGCCTTGAAATGCTCGGGCGTGCCGAAGGCCGGCGCCCCCGATTTCATGTCCACATTGGAGGTGAAGGTGCCGTAGCAGACCGGCGCGCCGGGCCGGGCAAGCTGTGTCAGGGTAATCGCGGCCAGCGCCTCGGCATGGCTGAGGGTCAAGGCCCCGGCGACGGTGATCGGGGCCATCGCCCCCATCAGCGTGAAGGGCGTGACAATGGAAACCTGACCGTGCCGGGCGAAATCGATCAGGCCCTGCGCCATGGGAATGTCGATCTGGCGCGGCGAGTTGGTGTTCACTATGGTGTAGCAGTGGCTTTCTGCGGCGAACTGAGCATCGCTCAGGCCGCGGAAATCGCGCAGCATCTCGAAACTTTCCAACACTTGCGGGGTGCCGCGCGAGAAGATGAAAGGCACCTTGTCGGACTGTGTGAGCTGGGTTTCCAGAGTGAAGTAGTGGCGCAGCTCGGGTGTCACATCCTGCGGCTCGACAAGCGGCGGGATCATGTGCAGCACGTCGAAATGCTGCGTCAGGCGGATCAACTCCCTGAAGTCGCGGGCATTGCCGGGCCGGCGTCCGCGTTCGAGATCGGTGGCATGCGGCGCACCCGCTCCGGGCTGAAAGACCAGCCGGCCGAGTTCAAGCGTGATATCCCGGTCGCGCGCGCCCGCGCGCACCGGCACCGAGCGTGGCGCGCTGTCCAGGGCGGTGGCCACGATATCGCGCCCGATACGGACCATTTCGGTATCCTCGTCAACCATCGCACCACCGGCGGCGAATATCTTCCGTGCCTCAGGCAGCAGGATCTTGACGCCCTGGTCTTCCAGAACCCGCAGCGCCGCATCATGAATCGCCTCGAGGCGATCCTGGCTGACCGCGTCCATCGGCGGGAACGGGTTGACCAGGTTGCGGTAATCGGTCTTGCGCGGCGGCGCACCGGCCCCTGTCTGGCTGCCGGGGCGACCACGCCGCCTGCGCCCTGAATTCTCGATCAGCGTCATTGTCGCATCGCCTTTCCGTCAGGATCGTAGGGGGAGGCAGGGATGACCCGCGCAGGCCGTTCCACGCCGACGACATGCACCGAAAGCTCGGTTCCCACGGCGGCATGCGCTGGATCGACAAGCGCCATGGCGAGGGATTTTTCCACGATATGCCCGTACCCGCCCGAGGTCACGAAACCGACCCGCCTGCCCTCTTTCCAGACCGGTTCGAACCCGCTTGCATCGGCATCCGCTGCGTCGATCTCCAGGGTCACGAGAACCTGCGCCGGCCCGTTGCCGTCGCGTTCGGCCAGGGCCGCTTGCCGGCCCACGAAATCGGATTTTCGCCAGTCGATCCAGCGGTCCATGCCGGTCATGCCGGGCGTGTAGCCCTGGGTGAATTCCGCCGACCAGATGCCAAAGCTCTTTTCCAGCCTCAGGCTGAGCAGCGCATTGAACCCGTATTCGCGGATACCCTCGCCGGCGCCCGCCTCAAGCAGCGTGCGGCGCAGGGCGATGTGATCGCCCATCCGGCAATGGATCTCGTAGCCAAGCTCGCCCGCGACCGACAGGCGCCCGATCCTGCCGCGGATCAGCCCGACATCGAAATGCCCGCAGCCCATGAACGGGAGCGCCGTGATGTCGCCGTCGGTTGTCTTTTCGAGGACCCTGCGCGCCTTGGGACCGGCCAGCGAGAAGCCGACCATTTCCTCGCCAAGGTCACGGATGTTGACACCTTCCTCGATATGATCCCGGAACCAGCGCATGTGCCAGGCACGCAGGTAATAGCTTCCCATGACCCACCAGGTGCCATCACCCCAGTTGAAGATCGTGAGATCCCCCTTGAGCCGCCCGTCATGGCCAAGCATGGGCGCCAGCCGCGCGCGACCCGGCCCAGGCAGGCGCGACGCCATCATCCGGTCGAGCCATCCCTCGGCATCGGGGCCAGTGACCTCGAACCGCGAGAAACCCGAAATGTCCAGCAGGCCAACATCGCGGCGCACCGCCCGGCATTCCTCGGCCACGATGGGAAAGGCGTTCGAACGCCGGAGCGTCGGCTTTTCCTCGAATCCCTCGGGCGCGAAGTAGAGCGGCAGCTCCAGGTCCCAGCCCGCGCCCCAGCGTGCGCCCGCGGCCGTCATCGCGTCATGCGCCGGTGCCATCTTGAGGGGCCGGCCGGCCGGAAGCTGCTCGTTGGGATAGGTCATCACGAAGCGCCGGGTATAGAACTGCCCGGTCGTTTCCCTGATGTATTGCTTGTTGGCCGCGAATTCGCCGTAGCGGGCCACGTCCATGCCATAGACATCCGCCTCGGGCTCGCCATGGATCATCCACTCCGCGAGGCTCTTGCCCACGCCGCCCCCCTGCAAGAAGCCGGCCATGACCGCGCAGGCACACCAGTAACCGCGCTTGCCCGGCACCGGTCCGACCAGCGGATTGCCGTCCGGCGAGAATGTGAAAGCTCCGTTGACCCAGTTCTTGACGCCAGCATTCTGCAGGACCGGGTAGCGTTCGAAGCCCAGGGTCAATTCCTTTTCGATACGGTCGGGTTCTTCCTGCAGAAGCTCGATACCGTAATTCCAGGGCGCCCCGTCCATCATCCAGTGCTTGTGATCCACTTCGTAAATGCCCAGCAGCATGCCCTTCTGGTCCTGGCGCATGTAGGTGAACCCTTCGAGGTCGACGACAAGCGGCATTTCCCGGTCCAGTGCCGCGACCTCGGGGATCGTCTCGGTCAGGAGGTAATGATGCGCCAGCGGCGACACCGGAAGCTCGATCCCGGCCATCCGGCCGACCTGCTTGGCCCACAGGCCCGCAGCATTGACGACATGTTCGGCCCGGATGGTGCCCTTTTCGGTCACCACTTCCCAGCCGTCCGCCATCTGGTTGAGTTCCAGAACCCGGTTATGCTCGATCACCTCGGCGCCGTTCTTCTTCGCCGCGCCGGCATAGGCATGCACCGTGCCCGTGGTGTCGATATAGCCCTCGCGGTCGGCCCACATACCGCCAAGGATCCCGTGGGTGGACATGACCGGGCACAGCTCCCCGGCCTCCTCGGGGGTGATCAGGCGGACATCCTCGATCCCGATGGACTGGAAAACGCGGTAGGCCGATTGCAGCCAGTCCCAGCGGTCCTGCGTGCCGGCAAGGGTCATGCCGCCGGTCATGTGCATGCCCACCGACTGGCCGCTTTCGGCCTCGATCTCGCTCAGCAGGTCTATGGTGTAGGCCTGAAGGCCGGCCACGTTCGGATCCGCGTTCAGGGCGTGAAATCCGCCGGCCGCGTGCCAGCTAGATCCAGCGGTCAGCACCGAACGCTCGATGAGGCACACGTCCTTCCAGCCGAACTTGGCGAGATGATAGAGGACGGACGCGCCCACGACCCCCCCACCGATGACCACGACCCGATAATGCGATTTCATTCCGTCCTCCGATACTGGATGCACCCGATGATTCCCGGGAGACGGTAATCAGACTGGGCAAATCTGTCTAGACATAGCTGTCCATTGCTTGATTCCCCGTCTCTGGCAGGCCGGAGCGTCACGCGACATTTACAAGTCCCCGGGTGCCCGGTAACTTTGGTGCTGTGCAGGTGAAGTCTGCGCCGCTTTTTAGGGCATGCTGTTGTGGGAAACGAACCGGCCGGTAAAGACAGGGGGCTGTTCACCGCCCTCACCAAACACGGCACAGACATGTCCGTGTTCGAGCATGAGACGTTCATGCGCGGCGACATCCTGATCCGCGAAGGCACTGACGCAGACGCTCTCTACCTTGTTGAATCCGGACGCTTCCGGGTCGAAAAAGCCGGTGTGCACCTGGCTGACATCGGCGCCGGAAACCCGGTTGGCGAAATCGCGTTCTTCACCGGTGAGAAGCGGACGGCAGACGTGATCGCCGCGCGGGATTCCGTTGTCCTGCGGCTCAAGCGAAACGAGTACGAGGCGCTCTGCCGCCGTGATCCCGACATCGCCCAGGCGACCCTTGCGGTCCTGGCCGGACGGCTTGCGGAAACCAGCCGTCGAGTCACCGCCGACGAAACCCCGCCGCCGGCACAAAGCATCGCCCTGGTCCCGGCAGGCAACGGCACGCTGCCCGAGGGGTTGGCGGAACGGTTGTTGGACTCCCTGCGTCTTTATTGCACCCCCAGGGCGGTCACGCTGGATGCCTTAAGGGAAGCGCTCGGGGATGTCCCGTATGATAGCGGCCAGGCGATCGCCTGGCTCAGCGACCGGGAACGCGAGGCGGATAGTCTTGTTTATGTCGCCGATCCCGACGATGGCGACTGGACCAGAACGGCCATTAGACAGGCCGATCAGGTGCTCATGGTTTCGCCCGCCGGTCCGCCGCCCGCCCATTCCGAGATCGAACGGTTCATGTTCGACCTCCTGCCGGCGGAAAACAGGCGGTTGCTTCTGGTTCATCCGGAACGGTCCGAGTGGGTCCGGGGCACGGACGCCTGGCTCGAGTCGCGCCCTTGTTTCATGCATCACCACCTCTGCCTTGCGGATGAAGAGGATCTGCAACGCCTTGCCCGTTTCCTGTGCGGCCGGGCCGTGGGTGTGGTCTGCTCGGGGGGCGGCGCCTTCGGCAGTGTTCAGGTCGGCGTTTACAAGGCCATGCGCGAAGCCGGTGTGCCGCTTGACATTTTCGGCGGCACGAGCGTGGGCAGTGCCATGGCCGCCGCGTTTTCGATGGGGCTGGACAGCGACGAGATCGACCGGCGCACGGAAGAGATATTCGTCAAGAGCGGAGCACTCAGCCGCCTGACTGTCCCGCGCTACGGCCTTCTGGATCATACCGAATTCGACCGGTACCTCCGCATGAGCTACACCGAGGGGAATATCGAGGATCTGTGGCTGCCCTATTTCGCCGTGGTCAGCGATCTTTCCTACAACACCAAGGAGGTCATGCGCACCGGTCCCTTGTGGCAGGCGGTAAGGGCCTCCTGCGCGATCCCCGCCGCCCTGCCCCCCTTTTACACCAAGGAGGGGCGCATGCTGGCCGATGGCGGCATGCTGGACAACATGCCCTACAAGACCATGCACAGCCTCAAGGACGGACCGAACGTGATCATCGGCATTCGCCGGTCCAGGCCGCAGTTGTTCGATGTCGATTACTTCGCGCTGCCCGGCCGCGCGGGCCTCATTCGCGCCTATCTGCTGCCCTTCGGAAAGATCCTGCCGCGCGCGCCGGGGCTCATGTCCACGATATTGCGCAGTTTCCTCGTGAACCAGGCGGCCCGCGATCTTGAACTGAAGCCGGAAGACCTGCTCATCCGCCCCGACCCGCCCGACGGTCTGGGTTTCATGAACTGGGAGAGGCACGGAGAGCTTTACGACATGGGATACAAGCTTGCGTGCGAAACGATCGAGGACCCCGGTCCACACGCCGCGGCAGTCGGGGCACTGATGACGCTTGCCCGGATCAGCCTTGAGCGGGGTATCGAACGGCCTGCGGCACGGGGCGAAAAGGAGACGCCGGAAGACGCAGCGGCCCGGGTGGCCGATCAATCCGCCCCTCTCGACCGGGCCTGATCCGCCTTTGCCACCTCTATTCTCGGGCCGTGCGGGCAATGCCCGCGGCATTGCCCGTTTCCGGTTTCCAAAGTGTCAGGCCCGGTCAGCCATCCACGCGAATGGCCTCGTTTTTCGGGTCGTACGGGCTGTCGCAGGTGACTTCGGCATCCCACAGGCTGTTGAGGATCTTCACCTGAAGTTTCTTGCCCTCGACCGCGTGTTCGGGCGTGACATACCCCATGCCGATGGACTTGCCGAACGCCACCGAGTAGCCCCCCGACGTCAGACGCCCGACGCGCGTGTCACCGTCATACAGCACCTCCGACCCCCAGGGATCGGCGTCTTCCGGTCCGTCGATCAGGACAGTCACGCATTTGAAGCGCACCCCTATGTCATTCATCGCGTCCTTGCCCAGGAACTCCTTTGACTGGTCCACGAAACGCGGCAGGTCGGCCTCGAGCGGCGTGGCGTCACGGCCCAGCTCGTTGCCGAAGGCGCGGTAGCTCTTTTCCTGACGGAGCCAGCCCTGTGCCCGCGCGCCGACCAGTTTCATGCCATGCGTCTCGCCCGCCTTTTCCAGAAGATCGAAAAGGTAATTCTGCATCTCGATCGGGTGGTGCAGCTCCCAGCCCAACTCGCCGGTATAGGCCACGCGGATCGCGCGGACCGGGCACATTCCCAGCTCGATCTCGCGCATCGAAAGCCACGGGAAACGCTTGTTGCCCAGCACCGTGTCCGGGTCGGCGTCCTTCACGACCTCCTTGAGGACATCGCGGGCCCTGGGACCGGCGATGGCGAAGACACCCCATTGGTTCGTCACATCCTCCACCGCGATGTAGCCGAATTCGCCCGCCTTGTCCTCGGCGCATTTGCGCAGGTAGTCGCCATCGTAATCGGTGAGCGCCCCGGAAGACACCAGATAATAACTGTCCTCGGCCAGACGCACGATGGTGTATTCGGTCCGCGTGGTCCCCTGCGGCGTGAGCGCGTAAGTCAGGTTGATACGCCCGACCTTTGGCAACTTGTTGCAGGTGAACCAGTCGAGGAAAGCGGTGGCGCCCGGTCCCTTCACACTGTGCTTGGTGAAGGCGGAGGCGTCGAGAAGGCCGACATTCTCGCGCACGGCCTGCGCCTCGTCATGGGCATATTGCCACCAGCCGCCGCGGCGGAAGCTGCGCGCCTTGTGATCGAAATCCGCCGGGGCGTCGAGCGGACCGAAATAGTTGGGCCGCTCGAATCCGTTGACCGCGCCGAACTGCGCACCGCGGGCCTTGAGGCGGTCATAGCTGGGCGCGGTCCGAAGCGGCCGGGCGACCTCGCGTTCCTCGTCGGGGTGGTGAAGAATGTACACGTGGGAGTAGGCTTCCTCGCATTTGCGGGCCGAATACTCGGTCGTGGTCCAGTTTCCGAAACGCTTGGGATCGAGGCTCGCCATGTCGATCTCGGCTTCGCCCTCGACCATCATCTGAGCCATGTAGTGCCCGGTTCCGCCCGCGGCGGTGATGCCAAAGGAAAAGCCCTCCGCCAGCCACATGTTGCGAAGTCCCGGCGCCGGCCCGACCAGCGGATTGCCGTCGGGAGTGTAGCAGATCGGGCCGTTGTAATCGTCCTTGAGGCCCACCTCCTCGGAGGACGGGATGCGGTGGATCATCGACATGTACTCCTCCTCGATCCGCTCCAGGTCGAGCGGAAAGAGGTCGGCGCGGAAACTGTCGGGCACGCCGAATTCGAACCGCGCGGGCGCATTCCATTCATACGGCCCGAGGATCCAGCCGCCGCGTTCCTCGCGGACATACCACTTGGCGTCGGCATCCCGCAGGACCGGGTGCTCGGGATTGCCGGCGTTGCGATAGTCTTGCAGGGCGGGGTCGGCATCGGTAACGATGAACTGGTGCTCGACCGGGATCGCGGCGGACTTGATGCCCAGTAGCCTGGCGGTGCGCTGCGCATGGTTGCCCGTGGCGGTGACGACGTGTTCGGCGGTCACGACAGTCTGTTCCTCCGATGGCACCAGGTTGCCGCCCTTCTCGACCATCTTCGTCAGGGTCACCTTCCACTCCGAGCCGGTCCACTCATAGGCGTCGGCCTGCCATTTGCGTTCGATCGTCACGCCGCGCTGACGGGCGCCCTTGGCCATGGCCATGGTCACGTCGGCCGGGTTGATGTAGCCATCCGTGGGGTGATAGATCGCACCTT
>Ga0102929_1002673_pt1 | contig 10589 bp, 10 predicted proteins | sample SalPonR1_B_D2_MG_FD_78510 | JGI IMG/M metagenome (GOLD analysis project Ga0102929, IMG submission 78510) | Salt pond soil microbial communities from South San Francisco under conditions of wetland restoration - Salt Pond MetaG R1_B_D2_MG | ecosystem: Environmental > Aquatic > Marine > Intertidal... | reverse complement strand
GGTCACCGAAATATCAGTTAAAGGACACAAACTCCACGTCAAGGGAGAGTCGGACCTTCCCTCAGGTTCTCTTTTGAACATTAAATTGCATTTGCCGGGTATTGAAGATCCTGGTAAAGCCGTAAAAGTTCACCTTAACAAACACAGGTTCTTTATTCAGGCAGACCTGCCTTTTTCGAAGGATCTGAAAGGTAAAACGGGTCTTTTGAGACTGATTTTCGACCCTTTACTTCAGAAAGATTCGATACTTTCTGAAGTTGGGGCCAGAGGAGAGAATCTCACAGGACCAAAGACAAGGCAAAAGGGATCAGTGAAGATACTTGAGGAAATACTGACTATCAAACTTTGAAAAGTTCCTGATTTAACTGGCGATCTGGATACTGTCCTCAATGGCTTTTGCCAGACCGTCAGGATCGTCGGTCCCTATGATGTAGCGTTTCCCGGATCTGAGGTTTATTTCCAGTGCCGGGGAACCATTGACGCTGAAGAGCCATCCACCGCGTATTTTTTTAATCCCCGATGAATACCATGGTATCTCTGTTTTCTCAATTCCCGAGATCTCGTTGACTGGAATGGTTTTACCCGTCAGGACCGGTCCTACCCTTATTGTAAGTGACCCCCCGGTTACTGTGGTCTTCATGCCGCTCATAATGACCATACCTGCCAGTACAAGAACAGAACCTGCAGCAAGCTGCCAGATGTCCTGAAATCCCCGTCCCTGTGAAAGGCCCCTGCTTATGAGAAGTACCATTACAACGAGGGGTACGCTCAGTATGAGAAGAGGGGTCTTTCCTTTCTGATAATGGTAATATTTTTCCATTGGTCACTCTCCCTGGAAATATGGATAGTTTATAAACATACATAATAACAGCTTTTGACCGATCAGGGCAATTCTGGAATAACTGGTAAGGGTAGCTGTAGATATTCCCTGCTTCTGAAAAGAACACTTCTCGATTAAAATGACCGTAACCTCCGTGTTTTCCAGAGGTTACGGTCTCGTGTCTGACTTCTTTATTTACTGTAATTTCATGCCTTTGACTTTTTAGAGATCTTGTACAAACCTATGGTAAACAGGGCAACGCCGTGAAGAATGAAAAATCCCCAGGATATTGTGCCGTATCCTTTGGCGATGAGTCCGATAAGACCAAAGGAGGATACCCCGAGTCCTACAAGGGCCATAACTCCTCCGACAAGGCCTCGCTGGGACTTTTTCATTTCTCCCATGCCTTTATCTATCATCAGGCTGTTAACTCTTTCATTAACAGCATGGATGAACCCGGCTCCAGTCTCTATCATAGTTCCAAAAAGAATTACCATGAAAACAGAAAGCAGCCATGGGCTGAGCTGTTTAAGTATATAGTATGAAGGTACTTCCTGAGTTAGGATATCGGGATAGTATCCCACGGTTACCAGGTAGAGGAAAAATCCCGGAAGCATGGTAATAACCGCAGTGCATATACCGGAAATAACGGCTTCCTTTCTGCTTTCGATAAAGTTAAGGGCAAAAAGGATGGCCGGGAAAGTCCCCAGGTTGTAGAAGGCATACTTGAAACCACCGAGAGCCCATCCAGGTTTGACCTCGCCAAGAGACAGGTTGGCTGTTATATCTCCGCCTACCTTGCTTATTCCAACGACGAGGAAAGCAAGAAAAACTGCATAAAGCAGGTAGGACCACCATGACAGGACTATCTCGAGTCCTCTGGATCCCCAGTATGTCAGGGCTACTACACCGATAAGAAATAGACCAGCTCCAGCCATAAAGGGCAAGCCAAAGGATTCGAGGAAGATCGCTCCCGAAGTTGCTGCGACAACACCTAAAACTATGAGGAGCAGGACAATGTAGCATATTTCGTAGAGTATCCATCCTGGTCCCAGGAGGGCTTTGAAAAAGGACCTGTAGTCATAGGCCTTGAAAGATCTGGCAAACTCGTAACTGACAGCGAATACAAGTGCCCAGAGTACAATAGTGACAAAGAACATTCCCATAAGTCCGCCAGTTGGTCCGTAATTTACAAAATATTCAACGAGTTCACGGCCTGTACCGTATCCTCCTGCTACTACTACTGACTGTGCTATAAATCCAGGGAGAAGGTACTTCTTGTACCAGGGTTTTCCCAAAAACCAAGTAAAGGCGCTGGTTTTCTGTTCATTGGTCATCTCTCGTTTTCCACCTTTCTTTTAGTAAGATTAAAAAATTTGAGGAGCACTTCTGCTATTTTTGGAAAATATCCACCTCCCTGGTATACGCAGCCAATAAAAAAAGGGCCCTTTAAACAGGGGCCCTTTTTCTGACAGAGTTTTTGGAAATTATTTGCTCAGATCAGAGGGGGCCCGCAGAGTAATAAAGTAATAGCTAATAATCGAAATAATAACGAAAGAACGATGAATTATACTCAAGGTGGTTCCTCCTTTGTGAGTCTTAAAATATCTGAACATTTTGAAAGATATTAAATGTCTTAAAGGCAAATGTCAAGGCACAGAAAACTAAAGTAGTATCCATAAAGTAAACGAAGCTACCACAGGCATGGCAAGATTGTCCCATTTTCCAGAAAAAAGTTCTGCAACAGTAGCAGCAGAAGCTCCTGCAAGGATTGCGAAAAAACTCCCTGTCTGTACTGGATAATATTGGAAAAAGAGACATCCTGATACGACACATATAAGGAAACAGGCCAGAGAGCCTTCGAGGCTTTTCTCCTTCACTATGGTGTGTTTACCGACCCGGGAGCCCACGAGAACTGCCCATGCGTCGCCCAGGGTTGTCATGATCATCGAAACAGGGGCAGCAGGTCCAAAAAAAAGGGAAGCTACAGCACAACCTGTTATATATAGCGTAGTGCCGCTTGTCCCTTTGTACTCGGATTTTTTCATAACTGGTTTCTGCAGCATCCTTACCCATTTCATTGTTCGGGGGGAATGTTTTTTCCCAATTTCTGCACTCCAGAGAAGAACCGTCAATGTCCATAGTACAGCTGAAAGGATTCGGTAACCTGTTAGGGGAAGCAGAACGCAGGGGAAAAAAAGTCCCAGACAGCGGTAGAATTTTCGGCGGACAAGATTCTTTCTCAATGACAGTTTTAAATGTGAAAATTCCCTGGAAACAGTGGTGTAGTTAATTTGAAGTGACAATAAAAGGAGAGCTGCAAATGAAAGGATCATTACAGGGTCATTAATTGAAAAAAGACCTGTAAAAGATATCAGAACCATAAATACTGAGAACAGAGAAAGACAGGGGATTTTTCCCGGGATAAGCCACAGAGTTGAGGCTGCAGTCATGGCAGTGATTACCTCAAGAGGAAAATATGGTGCGAAAATGCCTGCAGGAATGTAGATGTTGCCGGCATGATTTCCTTCTTCTCTGCCTTTTGTAATATTGCCAGTCATTGCTCCAAGGGCTATGAAAAAAGTCATTAAGAGAGAAAGTCCTCCATAAAGAGCTACTGCTCCAGGAAAGATGGATGATGAAAAATGGCAGATTACAGAGCAAAGAAAGGCCTTTTCTTTCCCTGGCAGTTTTTTACCCTTTTCTGAGGGACCTTGTAAAAGATCGTATAACTTGTATGGTACATATTTTCCGTAGAAAAATGAAAAAAGAACTAAACAGATAAATACGAAAATTGACTCTGCTTCGATCATTGTTTCAAGACCTCCAAACCATGATCTAATACATTAGTATATCAGTAGATTGGTGGTTTCTGTCCTATATGGAGGAGCAGGTTTGAAAGACTTTAAGATGTGGTGGTATACTGCAACAAGGTGGCGGTGCTTTCCGCCTGTAGTTTAAAAGGTTTTGCGAAAGGAAGATGATGGCATGACTGTATCAGATATTGAAGAAAAAACTTCGCTTTTTGTTATAGATGATCTACACGTGGAAGTTGCAGGCAGGGAGGTGCTTAAAGGAGTTTCTCTTCAGATAGGAGAGGGAGAAATTCATGCTTTTTTCGGTCCCAACGGTTCTGGAAAGACAACATTGCTTAACAGCATCATGGGATTTGGCAACTACAGAATAACCGGAGGCAAAATATATTTCAGGGGAAAGGACATAACCCATCTACCCGTAAATGAAAGAGCTACTTTGGGAATGGGTATATCATTTCAGCGACCTCCAACAATAAAGGGAGTTAAACTCAGGCATCTTGTGGAGATATCTTCAAAGGTTTCCGGAGAGGATATTGACAGGACGGCAGCAATGCTCAACGTAGAGGAATTTCTGGACAGGGATATCAACGATGGTCTATCTGGAGGAGAGATCAAGAGAGCGGAACTTCTTCAGCTCATAATGCAGTCTCCCTCTATTGTTTTTCTCGATGAACCGGAATCAGGAGTAGATCTTGAGAATATATCCCTTATAGGTAGTGCCATAAATACTCTTCTGGGAAGAAAACCCGAGCCGGAAAACGGGATGACCCTTAAGGAAAAAAGGGCCAGAAGAAAGGCTGCAATTGTCATAACCCACACCGGTCACATCCTTGAGTATCTGGAGGCGGACAGGGGACATGTGCTTATCGACGGCAAGATCATATGTCACGCAACTCCTGGGGATATCCTTCATACTGTAAGGGCCAGGGGCTATGGTGAGTGCCAGCGCTGTCTCTGTGAGGGAGGTATAGATAATGGATAAAAAAACTGAATATCAGCTTGACATGGCCGATTACACTGAGGATGCGCCGGAACATGAAAAGATCAGGGACCTCGGTGATCTTTCAGACATCGAGAAGAAACTTCTTCACATGGCAGGTATCGATGCAAGTAGCAGGGAAAGGCTGGGCAGCTTCCTGCAGAAAGACAATTCGGTTGTTCACTGCAGCTCAGGTTCGGATGGAGCTGAAATACTTTCCACTTCCGCAGCCCTTGAAAAATATGATGGTCTTAAAAAATACTGGTGGAAAGCCGTGGAAAAGACAAGGGATGAATATACTTCCAGGGTGGATTCCCATAGGCCTGAGGGATATTTCATACGTTCCTTTAAAGGCGCAAACGTAAGATATCCCCTGCAGGCATGTCTTTACATGAGTGAGGACAGGCTTGCCCAGGACGTCCACAATATTGTTGTAGCGGAGGAAGGTTCGACCCTGAACATAATCAGCGGATGTGCTACCGGTCCTGAGGTCCGATCGGGGCTGCATGTTGGTATCACGGAGTATTATGTTGAAAAGGGAGCCACCCTGATCTTTACCATGGTTCACAACTGGGCGGAGGATATGGCGGTTCGGCCGAGGTCGGCAGCAGTCGTAGAAGATGGAGCAACTTTTATCTCCAATTACATATGTCTCAAACCTGCAAAGGACCTGCAGATGTATCCCACTGCCGTTCTTGAAGGAAAAGACTCAGTGGCAACTTTCAACAGCATTCTTATGGCAGCTCCCGGTTCCAGAATGGACGTGGGCTCCAGGGTGATCCTTCGGGGCGAGGGGGCAAGAGGGGATATTCTTTCGAGGGCTGTATCTACAGGAGGCCAGATAATAGCCAGGGGCCATCTTCTCGGGGAAACCCCGGGAATTAAGGCACACCTTGAATGCCAGGGGCTGATCCTTGCGGATAAAGGTTTGATCCATGCAATACCGGAGCTTGAGGCCCGTACGGAAGATCTCGAGATGTCCCATGAGGCTGCTGTTGGCAAGATAGATCAGGCAGAGATCGAATACCTTATGGCCAGGGGACTCTCGGAGGAAGAAGCTACGTCCCTGATAGTCAAAGGTTTCCTCTCTCTGGATATTCCGGGCCTTCCGGAGGACCTGAGGAAGGAACTGGATGAAATGGTAGAAAAAACGGGAAATGCAATGTAAACTATTTATATTAGTTGGATGAAATTTTTTAACCTGATGTAATTCTGGAGGTGTTTTGATTGTCAATGACTTATGATGAAATAGTAACGCTACTTGGCGATGACGCAGCTTATATTCTTGGTCATAAGAGCAGCACTATTCCCGCGGATATGCTGCATCTGCCGGGACCCGATTTTGTAGACCGTATAGTGGCTGGTTCCGACAGATCCACCTCGGTGATGAGGTCCCTGCAGACTATCTTTGACCATGGAAGACTTGGTGGAACGGGTTACCTTTCCATTCTTCCAGTAGACCAGGGAATAGAACATTCTGCAGGTGCGAGCTTTGCCCCGAACCCGGCCTATTTTGATCCCGAAAACATAGTAAAGCTTGCCATGGAAGCTGGATGTAACGGTGTAGCAAGTACCCTTGGCGTTCTTGGTGCTGTTGCGAGAAAATATGCTCACAAGATACCCTTTGTTCTCAAGATCAATCATAACGAGCTTCTTTCCTATCCTAACAGTCACGACCAGATAATGTTCGCTTCTGTTGAACAGGCAAAAGATATGGGGGCAGTGGCGGTAGGAGCTACTGTATATTTTGGAAGCGAAGAGTCCCAGAGGCAGATACAGGAAGTTTCCCAGGCCTTCCAATTTGCTCACGAACTGGGAATGGCTACAATTCTCTGGTGTTATTTAAGGAATTCATCCTTCAAAAATGAAGGAACGGACTATCATCTGGCTGCAGATCTTACCGGACAGGCCAACCATCTTGGTGTGACTATCGAGGCTGATATTATAAAGCAGAAACTTCCTGAGACGAACGGAGGCTACAGGGCGCTCAAGTTCGGAAAGACCAATGATCTTGTATATGACAGGCTCTCCTCTGATCATCCCGTTGACCTGCTTCGGTATCAGCTTGCAAACTGCTATATGGGACGGGCAGGACTTATAAGCTCGGGAGGAGCCTCGGGATCGAATGACCTCGCGGCTGCGGTTAAGACAGCGGTTATAAACAAAAGAGGCGGCGGCATGGGGCTTATTCTCGGTCGCAAGGCCTTCCAGAAACCCTTTGAGGAAGGTGTAAAGATAATCAACGCGGTACAGGACGTTTACCTTAGCGCGGATGTTACCATCGCGTGATCCTGGCTAAAAGCGTGTATGATCACCTGAGAGGGGTCCTTCCGATAGGCAGGACCCCTCTACTGTAAATTCCAGTTGAATTTCTGCGTATTTTACGGTTTTACTGGAGTTGATCCTGATGTATCCTGACTAAAAGAAAGAAGTTCCTGTCTTCCTGTTTACAGGAGACAGACTTTCAGGAGGTGTTGGGAGCATGAAGGGGATAATATCTTTAGCCCTTTTCTTGTCAGTTGGAATGTTTGTTGTGGTGGATTACGTATCTGCAAGTGAAACCAACAATGGCCAAAAAGGTGGGAAAGAGGTAATAGAAGTGGAAAAGATCGTGAGGTCGGAAGATGAGTGGAGATCTGTTCTGACGGAGGAAGAATATCATATTCTTATAGAGAAGGGCACAGAGCCTGCCTTTACAGGGGAATACTGGGATCACCATGAGAAAGGAATATACAGATGTGCTGGTTGTGGCCTTGCCCTTTTCAGCTCTGAGACCAAGTTCGACTCTGGAAGCGGATGGCCAAGTTTCTGGTCCCCCATAGAGGAAAACAGGATAATCACTCAGACTGACAGGTCTTTTATGATGGTAAGGACGGAAGTTATGTGTGCAAGGTGTGAAGGTCACCTGGGGCATGTATTTAAAGACGGCCCGGAACCTACAGGTTTAAGGTACTGCATTAACTCTGCTGCCCTTGACTTTGAAGCAGCAGAATAGATCTCGCAGAGGGAGGTATTATCGTTGAGTTACGGAAGAGGATACAGTTTTTTTGACAGGATAAAATCTTTTTTTGGCTATCTGCCTGACAGGATAGGCGAGATAGTGGAAGAGGGAAAAAGACATCAGATTATTTTTACAACCAGGGACCTCAGGGAGATCTACAGGACTAGCCCTCTTACAGCCCTTATAGTTTTTTGCCTGGTAAATCTCCTTGCTCCCGGACTTGTTGTATTTGCGATCCTCGCAGGACTGATAGCAGGAGTCAGGATAAGGGTTAGGACTTTATATTAATTGTTCTTCCTTAGTAATGTGTTAAAATTACACAAAATTTATCAAAATAAAAGACAGAAGGAGAGATATTACCATGACCAGGTATATTTTCAAGGTACCGGATATGTCATGTAAGCATTGTGTCAACAGGATAAGCAAGGAACTGGAAAACCTTGGATTAAAGGACTTCAGTATCGATCTTGAAGCCAAAAGGGTTACTGTTGAGACCGAGGATCCCGGCCAGGTTAGTTCTGCCCTTGACGATGCGGGATATCCGGCGGAAGAGGAAAAATAACAGACAGGTTCTTCATGAAAAATAAAGAGGAGTATTCAAATGGAGGAAAAGAATAAGAGAGATCTCAAACGCTCTTTCCGTGTTTCCGGAATGACCTGTGCAACATGCTCTCGCATAGTGGAGAAGTCCCTTTCAAAGGTCGATGGTGTCTCTTTCGCTGCAGTAAACCTGGCCACAGAGACTGCTTTCGTGGTTCTGGAAAGGGATATTCCCCAGAAAGACCTTGAGGATGCGGTAAGCAGTGCCGGATATTCAATTTCATACGAAAAACCGGAAGATGCGGAGAAAAGACGGTATATCCAATCAAGGAGGAACGTGGTCCTTTCATGGGCAATTACAGGTCCACTGATGATACTGATGATACTTCACATGGCAGGATACCATGTCCCGGCATTTCTGCTTCTTGAGATAGCTGGAGGTATGGCAGTCGTTTTCGGTGCTGGATTCAGAAGCGTCAAAGGAGCCTGGATAGCCCTATCCCACATGCATGCCAACATGGATGTCCTTGTGGTCTCGGGATCTCTTGCTGCCCTTGTAACTACTGTACTGGCCCTTGCCGGAGTGGATATAGCCTCCTTTGGAGCCATAGGATCCATGATCATGGCCCTGCATTTGACAGGAAGGTTTATCGAATCATGGCTTCGGGACCGCGCCTCGAGGGAGATAAAGACCCTCCTCAGTATCCAGTCAGAGGAGGCAAGGGTTGTAAAAGATGACGGAGAGATAATGGTTCCCATAGAGGCAGTGAAACCTGGCTTCACTGTAATTGTAAGACCTGGCGAGCGTATTCCTGTAGACGGCAGAGTCTCAGGTGGCTCGGCAGCAGTGGACGAGTCAATGATAACAGGAGAATCCATTCCTGTGGAGAAGAAAAGGGACGACGAGGTAACCGGAGGTTCTATGAACCTCACTGGAGTGCTTCGGGTAGAGGTTTCTGGAGTAGGTGAGGATTCTTTCCTGTCGAGCATGATAGCTCTTATCCAGGAGGCACAGGGTGCCAAGATACCCATTCAGGCATTTGCTGACAGGGTTACAAACTATTTTGTTCCTGTAGTGGCCTTTCTGGCCCTTTCCAGCGGACTCTTCTGGTATTTTGGTGTCGACAGCTTTGGCGGTTTCCTTGACTGGGCTGGTAGTTTCCTGCCCTGGGTTACAGAGACCCGTTCCCCTCTTTCCACCGGGTTCTTTGCCTTTGTAACGACAATGGTTATAGCCTGTCCATGTGCCCTTGGTCTTGCCACTCCAATGGCTCTTATAACTGGTACTGGAGCGGCTTCCCGGGAAGGTATAGTCATAAGGAATGCCGAGGCCATACAGACTGCAAGCGACATTGGAGTTGTTATACTGGACAAGACAGGGACTCTTACATATGGGAAACCTGTTGTTTTGGAGCATAACCTGGCACCGGAAATTATGGATGCGGTGGTTTCCATCGAAAAAGAATCGAACCATCCCCTGGCCTCCGCCATCGGACAATTGGGCGAAGGAAAGGCAATGGTGGAGGATCTGGAGGAAATTGCCGGCAGAGGAGTAACGGGCAAGGTGAACGGAAGGGAGTTCTTTGTAGGAAAACCCGGAGATCTCGATATTTACTCTTCCCACCTTGAAAAAGGAAGAACTGTTGTGGAGGTCCTGAAAGATGGAAAAAGGGCAGGTTTTCTGGCCATAGAGGACCAGTTGCGAGAAGATGCTTCAGGTGCAGTTGAACGCTTTAAGAATGAAGGCATTATACCCGTAATGGCCACTGGAGACAGTCTTCGGACAGCCCAGGCTGTAGCGGCAAGTGCCGGTATCAGCGAAATCCATGCTGAAGTAACACCTGAGGACAAGCTTGACATTGTCCGGTCCTGGCAGTCCAGGGGGTACAAGGTGCTAATGGTCGGGGATGGGATGAACGATGCGGCGGCGCTTAAAGGCGCCGATATTGGTCTTGCAGTGGGGTCCGGAACTGACCTTGCTATAGACAGCGCTGATGCAGTTATAGTTAAAGGCGGAGTATCCAAGGTAGCCGACCTTGTGGCAATATCCAGAAAGACCTTTACTGTCATAAGGCAGAACCTCTTCTGGGCTTTCGCCTACAACGTCGTATCAATTCCCCTTGCTATGGCTGCCCTTCTACATCCGCTAATAGCCGAGACGGCCATGGCTTTCAGCTCAATATCAGTGATCCTGAATTCAATGAGAGTTTCCCGTTGATAATTTTCTGATAATTCCGGTATCTGAAATTATAAAGGTGGTAAAATGAAAAAATAATTATGACCTTTTGTTAAAATGCTTAGTAAAGGCCCTGGTATTCATTGCGGAATTGTACGAAGTTTGGAGGTCTCCGGATGAGATTACCGACCATAATGGATTTTCAGATCAAAGATATCATCCCTAACCTCGCCTCGGCATTGATCTTTATGATCATG
>Ga0102929_1002671_pt1 | contig 10590 bp, 11 predicted proteins | sample SalPonR1_B_D2_MG_FD_78510 | JGI IMG/M metagenome (GOLD analysis project Ga0102929, IMG submission 78510) | Salt pond soil microbial communities from South San Francisco under conditions of wetland restoration - Salt Pond MetaG R1_B_D2_MG | ecosystem: Environmental > Aquatic > Marine > Intertidal... | reverse complement strand
TCGGTATATTTCGACGTTTCCTCGCGGCCTTCGACCGGACGGTCCAGCACCTCGATCCGGCGCAGCCACTTGATCCACATATTACCTTCCCAGCCGGGCACCACGAGGCGCACCGGATAGCCGTGTTCCTTGCGCAGCGCCTCACCATTGGCCTTGAACGCGACGAGAACGTCGTCAAGCGCCTTTTCCATGGGAATCGACCGCCCGTTGGAGCTTGCGTCGGCCCCTTCGACAAATATCCATTTGCCGGCGGTGTCGTACCCGGCTTCCTCGAGGATCGTGCGCAAGGGCACGCCGGTATATTCCATGTTGTGGATCATGCCATGGGTGAACTGTGCCCCGTTGAGCTGCGCCCCCGCCCATTCCATCCCCGAGTTTGCCGCGCATTCGCAGAAATACGTGTGGTTTTCGCGCGGGAACCGTTCGAGATCATCGTAGGTAAATACAAGTGGACGATCGACCATGCCGTTGATCATCAGCCGATAGTCATCTTTGCTGAGTTCGATGGCGCCCGAATGGTGGCGCTCGAACGCGCAACCCGCAGGGGTGATCGTGCCATCAAGCGCGTGAATCGGTGTAAAGTTGATCGAGCTGATGGTGTCGGCGGTCAGCCATTCGACATTGCGCCGCACAACGTCATCCTCGAACCGGATCGGAAGACCGTAAGGCACCTCGTCGACGCCGACACCCAGCCCGCTCGCCCATGGCTGAACCTCGGTTATCAGGGGATCGGGGGTTGCGGCGCGGGCGGTTCCCGTCGCGGCGACGCCCACCACGGCCGCGGCGCTTCCGCTCAGGAAGGCGCGGCGCGATGCGGGCTTGTTCAGAAAGTCATTGGACATGACAGGGGGTCTCCTTCTCAGGTCAAATCACTGGCCGGTTACGGTAACACTGGTGTTGGGCGTCGAGCTTACGGTGCCCATTTCGCGGATATGTTTCTCGACCACGTCCCAGATGGGCGGTCCTTCGGTGCCTTCATTGACGCTGGCCCAGCCGGCCACCACGTAATTGCGCGCCGGGTCGATCGCTTCGCCCGTAGCAAGAAGAGTCATGTTGCTGATCCGCTCGCCCTGGGGTTTCGAGATGTCGATGTGGTAGCCCATGCCACCGACGCGGACCATGTCGCCACCCTGCTGATAATAGGGGTCGGGGTTGAAGATGTTGTCGGCCACGTCCTCCATGACCACTTTGAGAAATTCACCTGACATCTCGGTGCGGTAAGCCTCGGGATAGGTCATCGAGGTGACGTTCCAGATATCTTCGCGCGTGATGTCCTGACCGGGGATAAGCGACGGGCCCCAGCGCACACCGGGCGACAGGGATATTTCGGCATCCCGCTGTTCAAGAAGCGCATCACAGATCAGGTCATCCCAGGTTCCGTTGAAGTTGCCGCGCCGGTAGAGAAGGCTGTCGGTCTGGCCCACCACCTCCCCGAGCTGATCCGCGTAGGGCGCGCGCTGTTCGTCGATAAGCGCGGTGATCTCTTGTTTGGGTTCGATCACGTCCGAAAAAATCGGGATGAGTTTGTGCCGAAAGCCAGTCATGCGGCCATCTTCGACGTTGAGGTCAACGCGGCTGACGAATTTGCCGTTTGACCCGCTCGCCACGATGATCGTGTCGCCCACAAGGACGGGTTCGGGAAGGGCGTCATGGGTGTGCCCCGACAGGATCACGTCGATACCGCTCACGATACCCGCCATCTTCTTGTCAACGTCAAAGCCATTATGGCTGAGGCAGACAACGAGTTCGGCGCCTTGCGCGCGCACCTCGTCGACGATTTCCTGCATGTGCTCGTCGCGGATGCCAAATGCATATTCCGGAAACATCCAGCCGGGGTTTGCGATGGGCATGTAAGGGAATGCCTGACCGATCACGGCGATTTTCACGCCGCCGCGCTCGAAAAACTTGTAAGGCGGGAACAGTTCGGCGGGTTCGTCCCATTCGGCATCGAATATGTTCTGGCCAAGGGCCGCGAAAGGCAGGCCTTCGACAATTTCGGAGACGCGATCGCTACCCAATGTGAATTCCCAATGGAAGGTCATCGCATCGGGCTTCAGTGCGTTCATGACATTGACCATATCCTGACCCTGCGTGTGATAGCAGGTGTAAGAGCCGTGCCAGGTATCCCCACCATCCAGAAGCAGGGCGTCAGGCCGGTCAGCGCGGATCGAGTCGATTACGGTGGCCACGCGATCAAGGCCGCCAACGCGCCCATAGGCGCGCGCGAGTGACGAAAAGTCGCCTGAGCTGAGGGCGTAGTGCGCGGGACTGCCATCATCGATGCCATAGAGGCGGCGAAAGTCAGCGCCTGTCACATGTGGCACATCGCCCGTATTGGGGCCGACACCGATATTGACCGAAGGTTCGCGGAAGTAGATGGGTTTCATCTGCGCATGGATGTCGGTCACATGGATAAGCGAGACATTCCCGTAAGTATCGAACGAAAGCAGATCATCCTGCGTGAGCGCCTGTTGCGCGGCAAGCCTGCCCCACTGGCCAAAGCCCGAAGCGCCGACCAAGGCCGAGGTCGCCATGCCGACCTGTAGAAAATCGCGACGCGAGATCATCCTGTCTCCTTCACCGCATACATGCGGAATATTGAATATTTGAGCGTGTAGAAAACCCCGCCAAGCACAGGCGTGGCGGGGCATTCATCGGTTCAGTTTCGGATAGACGGCCCTTCGACCGACAAGCCGTTGCCGCGCGAGGCGACGTAAAGCTCAAGTGCTACGAATTCGGGGCTGCCGGGTTTGTAGGTCTCGGCGCGGGTATCGCGCACACAGCCCTTGAAGCGTGCATGCACCGAATTCAGCTTGGTGTTTTTCAAACGATAGACCGGAAAGCCGTTGATCTGACCTTGGCTGAGGTGATCGGCGCGGATCATGCGGCCATAATTATCCTCGTGGCAATTCGCACAGCTCAGTTCAAGCTGACCGGTGCGCGTGTAATAGAGCTCCTTGCCCTCTTCCCACGTGGATTCGGCGGGTCCGTCGGTGGCGACATTCACGGGCATCCCGCGCGACACCGATGAAATGAGAGCTATCATCGCCTGCATTGTGCCGCCGGTGTATTTCAGCGGTTCGGCCCCCATGCGGTTTTCACGGCAATCATTCACCTGCATTTCAAGCGTGCGAACCTCGCCCGCCGCTTCGTTCCACTTCGGATAGACCGCGCGCACACCGGCGAGTGATTCGGGTTCGTCGTGGCACGAGGCGCAGGAATTTCCTTCGGTCCCGACCACTTCTGACCAGTCGTCTCTTGCCTGTTCGACAAAGATCATGCCCGGGTTGTCGAAATCGTCGGCCTGCATCGCGCGTGTTTCAGTGCCGCGAAAGTGCCAGCCCGACATGATCTCGTCCAAGGCATCCGAAAGGTGCTCGGGTGCGTCGGTGCGCGTGGTCATCTCGATGTCTTCATTGACGACGAGCGTATCTTCCACGGCCTCGGCCAAGGCGGCCCCGGCTGTAAATAGCAGCGGTCCCAAAGCGCCAACGGTGATCATTTTTCTTATCATTGTTGTCCTCCCTGTCAGGTCCGGCGCTTATTCGACGGAAATCTTCTTGGATGTCTCGTAGACCGACCCGTCATCATCATACCAGGTGAACTGGAACTCGCCCGTTTCGGGCACCGTTGCTTCGAACTCGAAGAACGGGTTGGTCGAAATCGCGGGTTCGAGCGTCACGTCGATCACGTTCTCGCCGTTGAAATCGCAGGTGAAGCGATTGATGATCGAGCGGGGGATCTTGTTGCCGTCGCTGTCCTTGCGCTGGCCGCTTTCCATCTTGTGACTGATCAGCGTCTTGATCGTGATCGCCTCGCCGGCGCTCGCGGTCTTTGGGACTTTGACGCGGGGTCTAACACCTTTTGCCATGTTTCTAACTCCTTAATACCTTAGCCGCCGCAGCCGCCGATTGTGACTTTGACCGTCTTGGTGGCTTTCGCGAACGAGCCGTCTTTCATCTTGGCGATGGCGACAACGTCCTGCGTGCCGGCAAGACGGATCCGCGTCGAGGCTGTGTGACTTGCCGCGAGCGGGCCGAACTTGAACGTCGCGACGGGGGGCGTCGGATTTCCGAGAGCCAGAACCATGATCTCGCTCGCGCCGTCGGCGTCGACCTCGATCGGAACGGTGTTGCCGTTTTCCGCGATCTCGGGCGCGGTGAGCGTGACGCCGCTCTCGGCCATCTCGGCCCCGCCGGTAAACGCCTCGATCAGGTCTTCGCCCGCTGCATTCGCCGCCATGGGAAGGCCAAACGCCACCATGGCGCCGGTCCCCATGATCATGACATTACGTCGTGTCAGTTCCATTTTTCATGCTCCTGATTTCTGTTGAAGATACCGCCGGTGCGGCCTCTGTCATTCCTTGAGTGTCGCGAGATATGCGACCACGTCTTCGATCTGTTGGGCCGTGAGAAGCGGGCCGAACGTGTCGTCTGCTGCCTTGCCTGTGTAGGCCTTGCCCGGACGGATGAACCCTTCGGTCTTGTAGAACGAGGGCATCATCGAGTCGGGGAACATCATCTTGGCGTTGGCCACGATGCCCCGAAGTTCGGCTTCGCTCCAGCGATAGCCCGCACCATCGAGCATCGGGCCGATCTCGCCTTGGAAGGGAACTTCGCTCAGGTCGCTGACCACGTGGCAGGCCACGCAGTTGCCCAGGCTCTTGTTGCCGACGATGTTGCGGCCTTCGGCAGCATCTCCCGGCTGACCACTGAGCGATTGTGTCAGAGCGCCATCTTCGAACTTGACTTCTGTCGGCTCGATTTCGGCAGCGGTTGCGATGCCTGCCGCCAATGCCAGCCCCAGCGAAAGGGTGAGTGTCTTTGCCATGCGTCCTCCCAAGACATATTCAGTTTTTTGTATATTATTAGTCCACCGGGATGGCATGGGGCAAGGCTTAATCCAAAATCCCTGCCAATCCCCCGGCTTCAGTCCGTTTCGCCATTGTCGCGTTCGCGGATCCGGCGGGCGTGATAGCGCTGAAAATCTTCCCCGTTGTCAAGCTCATAGCGTTTCTCGGCGACCCAAGTAAGCATGTCGATCGTGGTGCCCGGACCGAACGCGCCGGGCATGATCGCCACGGCGGCCTGTGCTGCGCTTTGGTCTTCGGAAACCTCTTCGGGGAGAAAGAGAATCGACGGGGTGAAGAGAAGCCCCCACTTGCGCGCCGCGTCTTTTTCGCTGAGTGCCTCGCCGTCCAGATCGGTGACTTCGGTGTCGCCATGCAAGTTCATCTGCACCACGAAATAGTTTTCGCTGATGTAGGCCGCGATGTCTTCGCGCGGGAAAACCTCTTCATGCATCTGGGCGCAATAGATGCACCCTCGCTGTTCCATGATGATGGCAAGGCGCTTGCCTTCGGCGTTGGCTTCGGCAAGATCCTCGCGCAGGTCCTTGAACGTGTCGCGCATCCAGTCGGTCTTGTGCAGCCCGTCATCGCCAAGCTCGGCAGTCTGTGCCGAAGTGGCCAGAAGGACGGCGGCCATGAAGGTAAATATGCGTGTCATCTTAGTGCCTCCGTATCAGATTTTCTGGGTCAGATTTTCTGGAATGCCGGAAAGGCTTCGAGCATCCATTGGGCTATGTAGTTCACACTATCAGTGGCGATGAGCACGGCAAACAGGATGAGCAGAAGGCCCATCGCCTTTTCGACCTTCGGAAGGTGCTGCCGGAACCGCGAAACGAACTTCAGAAACGGCCCGATGAAAAGCGAAGCCGCAATGAACGGGGCGGTCATGCCAATGCCGAAAACGATCAAAAGCACAAGACCGCGCGTCGCCGTCGCTTCGGTGCTGGCGGCAAACACGACGGCTGTCAGAACGCCCCCGACACAGGGTGTCCAGCCAGCCGCGAAGGCGAAGCCAACGACATAGGCACCCAGCACCGACATGTTAGTCGTATCACCCGCCTCAAGCTGAAACACGCGGTTGAGAAAGCCGATGCGGATCACGCCGAGAAAATGCAGCCCCATGATTAAGACCACGATAGCCGCGAAGAGACGGAACTCGGTTTGCATCGATCGAAATGTCTGGCTCAGGCCGTAGGCAGCGGCCCCCAACAGGACAAAGACTGTGAGAATGCCGAGCGAGAACATGACAGACGCCAGCACCGCCCGGAGGCGCACGCCCGGGGCCAATGTGCCATCGCCGCTGATTTCCGAAACCGAGGCCCCGGCCATATAGCTCAGGTAAAACGGGACGATGGGCAGGACACACGGTGAGAAAAAGACGAGAAGGCCACCCAGAAGAGCGCCCAGTAGCGTGACATCCAGCATGATGGCTCCTCGTTGGCTTGAACATATTCTGAAATGAGAATATTTATAGCCATGGTCCGCGTCAACGGAGTAACGCCCTTGTTTGCCATGCGATCGATATTGGCCGCGCTTGTGTGCGGTTTGTGGCTGTGGCCGATGCCGCAGGCCCGTGCCGCCGAGTTGATCATGGTCGAGCAGGTGGGCTGTCCTTGGTGTGAGCGATGGAACGCCGAGATCGCACCGGCCTATCCCAAGACGGAAGAGGGCCAGCGCGCGCCGTTACGCCGCGCCGACCTGCACGATCTTCCTGATGATGTGGAGTTCAGGTCTCCACCGGTGTTCACGCCAACCTTTGTGCTTGTCGAGGAGGGGCGCGAACTTGACCGCATCGAAGGATATGCGGGTGACGAGTTTTTCTGGTTCCTTCTGGACCAGATGCTGAACGCGCACCCAGAAGCGACCGCCATTCCCGAGACCGAGGGCGCGGAGTGATGCGGGCGCACGCCACCAAAGTCACGAATGCGGCACCGGGTGCGCGGGACGCTTGCCACGACGCGGGCCACGCGCTAGGCCAAGAAACGCCGATCTGATGAAGGACAACATCATGTCCCTGCCTGTCATTTCGAAAGACATGAGCGACGAAGACATCACGCGCATGATGAAGAATGCGTGTGACGCTTCGAACTTCCTCAAGGCGATCAGTCATGAGGGCCGGTTGATGATTCTCTGTCATCTGGCCAGTGGCGAAAAATCCGTGACCGAACTGGAAGAGCTGTTGTCATCGCGACAGGCCGCCGTGTCGCAACAGCTTTCGCGGCTGCGAACCGAGGGGCTTGTGCGGCCGCGTCGTGAGGGCAAGACGATCTATTACAGCCTTGCAGACCAACGGGCGGTGCGCGTGCTCGAAGTGGTTTACGATATCTTCTGCAAGGAGACCTAACCGGCGTGCCGCCGCGTCTTTGGGGCGGTCAAGGAGGACCATCGCGATGATACTGGGGATGCAGGAAGCGATGATCACCGCGCTTTGCGGCGCGGGTGGTGGCATCGTTTTGGGCCTCGCTGCGCGACTCGGCCGGTTCTGCACCTTGGGCGCCATAGAAGATGCGCTTTATCAAGGAAGTGATACGCGGCTTCGGATGTGGGGGCTTGCCATCGGTGTCGCGGGAGTGGCGAGTTTCACTTTGGTCGCGCTTGGCCTTCTTGACCTTGAGCGCACGATTTATCATGCCGCGCCGTTTTCTCCGGTCGCAAGCGTGCTTGGTGGTTTGTTGTTCGGATATGGCATGTCCCTCGCTGGCAATTGCGGCTTTGGCGCGCTGGCGCGGTGCGGCGGCGGCGATCTGCGGTCCTTCGTGATTGTCCTTGTCATGGGAATCGCGGCCTATGCGATGCTCTCGGGGCCCATGGCCGGGCTGCGCATGTCGCTTGTCCAGATGACCAGCCTACCGGTGCAGACCCGCGATATCGCCACGTTGCTAAGCGCGCCGACAGGGATGCCGGTGTGGATCGTGGGTGGCGTGATTTGTGCGGTGATCGCAGGGCTGGCACTTGCTGCGCGCTCGATGTGGGCGGCGCCGGGGCCGATCCTCTGGGGTGGACTGGCCGGGCTGGCCGTTGCCAGCGGCTGGGCCGGAACCGCATGGGTGGCGCGCGACGGTTTCAACGTGCTTCCCGTGCTCAGCCATACCTATACCGCCCCGCTTGGTGAGACGGTGATCTATCTCATGACATCGAGCGGGGGCGGGCTGAGCTTTGGTGTGGGGTCCGTTCTGGGAGTTTTGTTCGGCGCATGGCTGGGGTGCGTGATCAAGGGGCATTTCCGGTGGGAGGCCTGTGAAGACCCCAGAGAACTCAGGCGGCAGGTTCTGGGCGCCGTTCTGATGGGCTTCGGCGCGGTGCTTGCGCTGGGATGCACGATCGGGCAGGGTATTTCGGCCTTTTCGGTTCTGGCCTACAGCGCGCCCTTGACGCTTGCGGCGATCCTCGCCGGTGCGGCGTTTGGTTTGCGGCAGCTAATCACCGGTTTCTCCGAAGTGGGGTAAACAGCGTCCCTTGCGCCTTTGCCCGAAACGCGCGAGACCTTGGATATGGAACCGCAGGGCATGTCATGACCTCCACCGCAGAAATACTCGACCGCCTCATCGCATTCGACACGGTAAGCCGTAATCCCAACATGGCGTTGATGGAGTATGTGCGCGCGACGCTGTCCGAAGCTGGTATCGCATCGACGCTGATCCCGAACGAGGAGGGGACCAAGGCCAACCTGCTTGCGACAATCGGGCCCACGGACCGTGGCGGTGTCATGCTTTCGGGGCACACGGATGTTGTGCCGGTCGAGGGGCAAAATTGGACCAAGCCGCCCTTTCGCCTGACCGAAGAGGGTGGACGGTATTACGGGCGCGGCACGGCGGACATGAAGGGCTTCGTGGCCTGTGCCCTTGCGGCGGGGCTGCGCGCCGCGAAGCGCGACCTGAAAACGCCGCTTCACCTTGCGTTTTCCTATGACGAGGAAATCGGCTGTCAGGGGGTGCGTTCGATGATCGACCTCTTGCGTGACGCGCCGGTGCGGCCCGCGATGTGCATCGTCGGTGAACCCACGTCGCTTACGGTGGCTACGGGTCATAAGGGCAAGATCGCTCTCAAGGCGCGTTGTATTGGCCGCGAAGGACATTCGGCGCTTGCGCCTTTGGCGATGAACGCGCTGCATCTGGGGGCCGACCTGATTCATGAACTTCGTGCGGTTCAGGCCCTGCTTCTTGAGGATGGCGCGCAGGATGGCGATTACGATGTGCCCTATACGACGGTTCATGCGGCCAGAATGGCGGGTGGAGTCGCCCTTAATATCGTGCCCAACCTGTGCGAGGTGGATTTCGAGATACGCAACGTCGCCGAGGACGATCCGCAGACCATTCTCGCGGATATTCGGGCCCGGGCGAACCGTATTGCCGCGCGGGTGTCGGACCATGCGCCGGAGGCGGCCATCGAAATCACCGAAACCTTTTCCTATCCGGGCCTGAATACGCCGGGCGCGGCCGAGGTGGTGGGCTTCGTCAAATCGCTCACTGGTGGCAATGCCACCTGCAAGGTCGCATTCGGCACTGAAGGCGGGCTTTTTTCGCAGGAGTTGGACGTGCCGACGGTGGTTTGCGGCCCCGGCTCGATGATGCAGGGGCACAAGCCCGACGAATTCGTCGAGGTCAGCCAGATCAGCCGGTGCGACGAGATGCTCGAGACGCTTCTGGACCGGCTTGAAGCCGGGATGTGAGCGTAAAGCGTTGCGCCTTTAACCTGAGACCTCAGCGAAACGCGTTAGGCTGGGTTGATACGCGCGTTCAGATAGCAGGCGAAATCATAGTTGGGTCGTTCAAGATGCGAGAGATGTCCCGGTGCGGCCATGTCCGAGCATAGGCCGGCATAGACCTTTTCGGTGCAACCGCGGTCTTCGATGTTCACATCGTCCAGCAGTGATTTGACAGACTCGAAATGGGCCTGCGCCTCGGGGTCATTCACGAACTCCGGGGACATGCCGCCACCAAAGCGGATATCGACGCGTCCGACACCGTCGGGATGCAGGCTAAGATACCAGAAATAGCCGGGCGTCAGCGTGATCAGCAGGCTGGGATAGATCGCCAGCAGGAAGGTCGTCCTTCTGCGTTCGCCTTTGATCCGTGTGTTGGAGGGGTGCGCGTTGGCAAGCTTGAAATCGGGATCCTTGAGAATCCAGTGATAGTTGAACTCGGGTTCGCCGGGCGGGCATTCCATTTCCTCAAGCTTGGAAAATCCGCCGATGGTGCCCGCGTGACAGACCGGCAGGTGGTAACTTTCCATGAAGTTTTCAGCCAACACTTTCCAATTGGTGTCCCATTTGTGGGTCTCAAAGAATGTCTCGGCATAATGCTCCATCCCGAAATCAGAGATCAGCGCCTCGACATTGGCAAGCTGTCGGGAAACCGGGGCCGCCTCCGGGTTGAGTGAGATCATGATCCAGCCCAACCATTCCTCGCACCGCACCTGCGGCAGGCGGTAGGACTCCTTGCAGAAGCTTTCATTCCTTGTCATCGCGGGGGCGCCCCGCAACTTGCCATCAAGATTGTAGGTCCACGCATGATAGGGGCAGACGATCGCGCGCGTATTGCCCGACCCTTCGAGAAGGGTGGACATCCGGTGAAGGCAGACATTCGATTGCGCCCTGAGTGTTCCGTCGCGATCGCGCAGCACCATGACCGGCTGACCGGCCAGTTCGAGTGTTGTATAATCGCCGGGCTGCGCCAGTGCGTCCGCGCGCCCGACACAGAACCAATCCTTGCGGAAGACCTGCGACAATTCGGCGTCAAGGA
>Ga0102929_1002668_pt1 | contig 10594 bp, 7 predicted proteins | sample SalPonR1_B_D2_MG_FD_78510 | JGI IMG/M metagenome (GOLD analysis project Ga0102929, IMG submission 78510) | Salt pond soil microbial communities from South San Francisco under conditions of wetland restoration - Salt Pond MetaG R1_B_D2_MG | ecosystem: Environmental > Aquatic > Marine > Intertidal... | reverse complement strand
GTGATGTTAACCAATTCGGTGTCGCCTTGGATCAGGTCGCTATCGGCGCCGCCATCAATGTTGTCGGCCCCTTCACCCCCCAAAACCGTATCGTTACCGCTGCCGCTGACAACAGTATCGTCGCCGTCCCCGGCAACAACCGAATCCGCATTTGTGCCGTTTAGATTGTCGGTGTTGTCGATCCGGTCGCCTTCGGGGTCACCAATGTAAGAGACGTCAATCAGATCATCACCGGCCGTGCCGTCCACCACGTAATCAAGCACGTCCAGATCATAGCGGTCAGCATTCATGCCATATGTATCGGTGCCATTGGCCGGGTTTGCTGTGCCCAGAGTCAGGGATTCGATTGGCTTTGCTTCCAGTGCGTCCGAATAAGCGTTCGGCCCGGTAGATGGCGGCAAGAGATACAGACCGCCGTTCGTGTCCTGCATCACGATGGCATCGACAAAGGCCGTTGTCCCGTCGGTGTAGGTAATCTGCGATCCAAGATAGACCATCGTCGTGTCATGCGTCAGCGTGACACCGTCGATGATGAATTGTTCGGTGGATAGATTATTGTCCGCGTCATAGGCGTTTGCATTTGACCCGCCGGTATACGAGCTTGTGGCGTCCGGCGACAAAGTGCGCAGGTCGTTGGCCAGCGGCGTGCTTGAGCCGCCAAAAACCAATCCTTCCAGCGCTTGGTCGTTTTCCGAGGTTAAATTTCCCTCGACCGTGTCGATTTCCGGAGCTGCGCCCAGATAAAAAAGATCAAACGTTGTCGCCATGTTTTAGCTCCACCACTCCGAGCCGGGATTGTGCTTGGGCTGCACGCATGAACGACACACCGCGGGCCATGCGCCGCCGATTTGTCTGTTGTATGCTGCGCCGTTCGCCATCCGGGTCTCTCCACCATTTACGCATCCAAAATCGCGCGATTGGACAATGCACACCTGGTCCGTTGCCCGACTTTGCAGGGCAGACTACGGCCAAGGAATTTCTGTCTGATTAACTGTTCCTTGTGGCGCCAGTTGGATCGGTGTGGGGCGCTTTTGGGTCCGCCCGGCCACAGATTCGCCTTAAATCACGCAGCCATGGCCGGGGCAGGGGCGCATAGCAGTCGGGCTTCGTGCGCCTTCAGGCACTGGCGCGCGGTATCGCCATAGGCGCTCAGATCGGCGCGCAAATGCGGGAAGGCTTGGAACATGTCGTCGCGTGCATCTTGTGAAATGGCCGCAACGCCCAGATCATTGGCGTGAAAGCTTTCGGTCGCGGCCCCTTCGGCGAAAATCACCTCGTGGCGGTCCAGCATCAAATGGAAATATGTCACGCGCTTGCGTGGGGCCACGCGCACATCCCGGCCATCGACAAGGTGTTTTGCCGCGATCAGGACCTCCGGGTCGCCGAACAGCAGTTCGGCTTTGTATCCGGTAAACAGCATCCGGTGTTGCGGTGACACCAGCAAGGGCCGTCGTGCCCCGTCCAGAACATTGGAATTTAACGCAATTGGCGCGAACTTGCCCTGTCCCTCGACCGTGCTGCGACCGATCCAGCGGATCGGCTGCAAGCCCCGGTCGAGGGTCAGAACGCGGTCCCCCGCGCGCAAGGTCTCAATCGCGCGTTCCCCGCGCTCGGTCAGGATACGGGTGCCGGGGGTGAAGCAAATGATGTTCTCGATTTCGTCGAAATTCACCACAGTGCCATCGGTCATGGTGAACGTGCCCGACAGGCCGCCTGCCGCGTCGTCGGTGTTGGTGAAGGTGATGTCGTCCTGTGTGACCTCGGCGTTTAATTGCAGGGTATCGCCGGTTGTCTCGCCGCCTTCACCGCCGGTAAGGGTGATGGTGCTGCTGCCCGTTTCATTCAGGTTGCCCAGAACGAACAGGTCGTCGCCATCGCCGCCAAAGGCCACGTCGCCCTCGGCCAGATACATCTCGTCATCGCCCAAGCCACCATACAGCGTGTCGGCCCCGGTGCCGCCGGTCAGGGTGTCGTTGCCATCGTTCCCAAAGATTTGATCATCGCCGGCCTCTCCGTCGATTACATCATCGCCTGCCGCGTTACTTTCGGGGCCGATTACAAGTGCACTGTCGGCAAGGTTTTCAGTCGTGCCACTTGGCGATGTCACGGTGCCCGAGATCACCTCACCACCCGCATTTTCCCAATGACGGACCTCAATCGTATAAAGCCGCCCGGCCTCTAGGGTGACTTCACCAGACCGGCTTGTGGGGGCCTGATGGCGGTCATTATCCATGAACTCGGCGGTCCCGCCGCCCTGATTGGTCCAAGTCAGGGCTGTGCCGTTCTCGTCGAATATCTGGATGGTTGAGCCATCGTCAGACGTGGTCGAAAATGTATAGGTTCCGTCTTCTGACGCCAAAAGCTGCGACGAGTAGATCACGCCGAAATCGTTTGGGTCGCCGGTGGTTCCGCGCGCATCATTGACCAAAGTAGTGGAGTCGAACCCATCGGTCTGCCCATCGCCGACCAAAGTTCCACTTTCAATGTCGAATGCTTGGAAATTGCTACTGTCGAAGTTGTAGTCGAAGATCTGGTAATCCCACTGCCCTTGTTGTGGCGCGTCATCACCGTAAAGCGTGTCATTGCCATCGCCACCCAGCAACGAATCGTTGCCGCTGCCGCCGCTCAGAAGGTCGTCGCCTGCGCCGCCCTCCAGCGTGTCCAGCCCGGCCTCGCCATAGACCGTGTCATTTTCCAGCCCGGACGCAACGCTGTCATTTCCGGCCCCGGCCTCGACCAGATCTTCGTTGCCTGCCGGTCCGGTGCCATCGCCGCCGTCTATGACGTCGCCATCGCTGTCGGTATACGTATCGTCTATGGTGTCGTCGCCTGTCGTCCCCGACACGATGCCGTCATTGGTCGAAAAGCTTGGTGCGGTCTCGACACTGGCCGAGGTGATCGTGTCCACCGGTCCAAAATCGGGCACGAAATAGACGTTGTCGTTGGTTGCAAGGTAATAGACGCCCGGTTCTGACGTGTTGGTGAAGGTCTGGCCGTTCCACGTGCCGGACCAGATCCAGTCGCCCGCGCCGATGACCGTATCGGTCGTGAAAGTCGTAAGCGGATCAACGATGCTGTCGTTTGGATCCAGCGATGTGTCGCCAAGTTGTACCAGATACCCGTCGGGCATATCTCTCACTCCAGCCTGTTTGGGGGGATGCCCCCTGCACTCATACGCGTTTGCGGTCTTGCGCCGCTTTGAGACAACAGGGCATGGATTGTGCCCGTTGTTTCCCGAATGGATACAAACTGTGTGTGGCTGAAAACGGAGTGATTTTAGGCAAATTTGAGGTGAATTGAGGCGAACATGCGACAAGGCATCTATGCGCTGCGTATCTCAAAATGGCCATTGTTTGCAGGGCATTGTTTTGCGGGGTATTACGCGGCAGCCGATACGGGCCGCCTAGCGGGCGATCACACCTGACCGCCCGCGATTTCGATGCATTGACCGTTCACGCTGCCCGATCCCGGTCCGCACAGCCACAAGACCGCCTGCGCCACCTCGTCGGGGGCAATCAGGCGTTGATGGCGATTCTGGCGGATCATCATTTGCCGCGCTTCATCTGCGCTGACGCCTGCGCGTTCGCGGATGGCGGCGGTGTTGCGGCTGACAATTTCGGTGTCCACATAGCCGGGGCACACCGCGTTAAAGGTCATCGGACGGCCCATGTAATCCTCGCTCAGGCCGCGTATCAACCCGATCAGCCCGTGTTTCGACGCTGAATAGGCCGCCGCGCCCTGCAATCCGCGCAGCCCGGCGATCGAGGATATTGCCACCACGCGGCCCCAATCGGCCTGCCGCATCGCGGGCAGGCATTCACGGATCGTCAGGAACGCCCCGTCCAGATTGGTGTCCATGATCCGCCGCCAGAACGCCATGTCGGTCTTGTGCACGGCGCGGCCTTCGGCGATCCCGGCGTTCGGAATGCAGATTTGCACCGCCCCGCGCGCAGCTATGGCCTGCGCGATCGCGGTCTGCACCTGATCTTCGTAGGTGACATCCATCACCAACGGATGCAGGCCGGGGGTGTCGGCGGCGGCCGCGTCCAGTACCTCGGCGCGGCGGCCGGTAATCGTAACCTCGGCGCCTTGTGCGGCCAGCGCTTTTGCAATGGCCAGCCCAATTCCCGTGCCCCCGCCGGTGACAAGTGCATGGGCGCTGTTCAAATTGGCCTGCATTCCCGATCCTCCCTTGTGCCTGTGCTGTTCATTGATACGCTCAGCCTATAACGTGTCTTGCCATTGGCAAGCTTTGCCGATGCGCCCCCTAGACATTCACGAAGGTGAATGCGTAGGATCGCGCGACCGTTTTCAGGGAGGATACGATGAAACATATTTTTGCAGCGCTTGTGGCCGCCAGCCTAGCGGCCCCCGCCGTGGCCTTCGAGGATATCGCGGACATGTATCCGCAATCCGAACTTTATTCGAAACCCTACGAATTCATCCCGCATGTCTATTCGGCGATCGGGGCCACGGCACCGCCGACCTATGAAAATGCGGGCCACAACAACAACCTGTCTTATATTGTCACCGAGGATGGCGTGGTCGTGATCAATGGCGGTGCATCTTATCGCCTTGCCAACGCCCTGCATGATGAAATCAAGACCGTCACCGATCAGCCGGTCAAGCTGGTGATCAATGAAAACGGGCAGGGCCATGCCATGTTGGGCAATTCCTATTGGGCCGAACAGGGCGTGGATATTTTGGCCCATGTCGATGCGATTCACGAGATCGAGGAAGAGGGCGATTTCATCCTTCAGGGGATGCAGCGCTACAATCAGGACAAGGCCGAAGGCACCAGCGTTGTCGTGCCGAACCTGTCCTTCGAGGATGAAAAGATCATTGAAATGGGCGGCGTGACCTTTCATGTCCTGCACCTTGGCCCGGCGCATGGCCCCGGCGACACGCAGGTCTGGATCCCGCAATGGGAGATCGTGATAGCAGGCGACATCGCCTTTCACGAGCGTATGCCGCCAATCTTTCCCGGTGCCGATACCGACGCTTGGATCGAAACCTTTGATGGGCCGTTCACCGATCTGGGTGCCACTTACGTGATCCCCGGTCATGGTCATCCCACCAACATGGGCACTGTGACCAAGGGCACCACCGGCTACCTTAAGGATCTGCGTGCCAAGATTGGCGAACATATCGACAATGGTGGTGAACTGACCGATGCCTACTATGTCGATCAGTCTCAGTGGGAGTATATGGACACATTCGACGAACTGGCCACGAAAAACGCCGGTCGCGTGTTCGAGGAAATGGAATGGGAGTAACCTCCATTGCTCAGGTGTAAGCCGTGTTAAGGTGGGTTGATATGCCGCCTGTGTGGTTGCTGGCCTGTCTGGGGATCGCATGGGCGCAAGCCGTGTATTACCCGGCGGGCCTGTCCTTTGGTGGGACATGGGCCGATTTTGTGGGCGGCATTCTGGTTGGAGGTGGCCTGCTGCTGATGCTGTTGGCCGTTTACGAAATGCGCCGCCACCGGACCACGATTATCCCGCACGAGGTGCCGCAGCATTTGGTGCAATCGGGTATCTTCAGCCGAACGCGCAACCCTATCTATCTGGGCGATGCGCTGATTCTTCTGGGGTTGATCCTGCGGTGGGATGCGGTTTTGGCGCTGCCCTTGGTGCCGGTGTTTGTGTGGATCATCGAAAAACGCTTTATTGAGCCGGAAGAAAATCGCATGCGCCGCACCTTCCGCATGGAATTTGCCCGCTACTGCGAAAAGACGCGGCGTTGGGTTTGAGCAAATGCGACATTCCGGGCATCGAAACCGGTAGAAAAATGTGAAATAAGCCGTCAGATAGCGGTCTGACCGGACATCTGGCCATCATGGCCCTAAAGCAGAAAAAACGAAAAACGGGGGAAACAACGTTGAAAATCGGAACACCAACAGAAGTGATGGAGGGCGAGGCGCGGGTTGCGATGACGCCCGATTCAGCGCTTCAGCTACAGAAACTGGGTTATGACTGCGCCATCGAAAGCGGCGCGGGCAAGGCGGCAGGGTTCTCGGATGCGGCCTATAAAGAGGCAGGCGTCGAAGTGATCAAATCGGCGGCGGCGCTGTACAAGGCCTGCGATATCGTGGCCAAGGTCCGTCCGCCCACGGAAACCGAGGCCAAGCGCCTGCGCGCCGATCAATTGCTGATCTCGTTCTTCTGGCCTGCCCAGAACGAAGCGCAGATGGAGCAACTGGCCAAAAAAGGCGCAAGCGTCATCGCTATGGACATGGTGCCGCGCATCAGCCGCGCGCAAAAGATGGACGCGCTGTCGTCAATGGCCAATATTGCAGGCTACCGCGCGGTGATCGAGGCGGGCAACAACTTTGGCCGCTTCTTCACCGGGCAGATCACCGCCGCAGGCAAGGTGCCGCCCGCCAAGGTTCTTGTGGTCGGTGCCGGTGTCGCCGGGCTTGCCGCGATCGGCACCTCAACCTCTCTGGGTGCGATCACCTATGCCTTCGACGTGCGCCCCGAAGTGGCCGAACAGGTCGAATCCATGGGGGCGGAATTCGTCTATCTGGATTTCGAGGAAGAAACGCAGGACGGCGCGGCCTCTGGCGGCTATGCGGCCCCCTCCAGCCCTGAATTCCGCGAAGCACAACTGGCCAAGTTCCGCGAACTGGCGCCTGAAGTGGATATCGTCATCACCACGGCGCTGATCCCCAACCGTGAAGCCCCTGAGCTTTGGACCGAGGATATGGTCAAGGCGATGAAGCGTGGCAGCGTTATTGTCGATCTGGCGGCGGAAAAAGGCGGCAATTGTAAGCTAACCGTGATGGACGACAAGATCGTCACCGACAACGGCGTGACGATCATCGGCTATACCGATTTCCCCAGCCGGATGGCCACGCAGTCCAGCTCGCTTTATGCCACCAACATCCGTCACATGATGACCGATCTGACGCCGGAAAAAGACGGGCAGGTCAACCACGACATGGAAGATGACGTGATCCGTGGGGCCACCGTGGCCCACGCTGGCGAAGTGACCTTCCCGCCGCCGCCGCCCAAGGTGGCCGCAATCGCCGCGCAACCCAAGAAAGAAGCGCCGAAAGAGCTGACGCCAGAAGAAAAACGCGCGCAGGAAATCGCGGCGTTCAAGGCGCAGACCAAAAACCAAGTCATACTCTTGGGTGTCGGCGCGGTGTTGCTGCTGAGTGTCGGCCTGATTGCGCCGGCCAGCTTCATGCAGCACTTCATCGTGTTCGTTCTGGCGGTGTTTGTCGGTTTCCAGGTGATCTGGGGCGTCAGCCACAGCTTGCACACGCCATTGATGGCGATCACGAACGCGATTTCGTCGATCATCATCCTGGGGGCGTTGATGCAGATCGGGTCCAGCTCGGTCTTGATCACGATCCTGGCCGCCTTGTCGGTCTTCATGGCCGCGATCAATATTTTCGGCGGCTTCCTCGTGACACGGCGGATGCTCGCCATGTTCCAGAAATCTTAAGGAGGTAGGCACCAATGGACTACGGATTTACCATTGCGGCCTACGTGGTCGCAGCCGTTCTTTTCATCCTCAGCCTTGGCGGGCTGTCAGGACAGGAAAGCGCGAAACGCGCTGTCTGGTATGGCATTGTCGGCATGGCGATTGCGATTGTCGCCACGTTGATCGGGCCGGGGCAGGGGCTATGGCTTTTGTCGCTGCTCCTGATCGCGGGGGGCGGTGCGATTGGCTATCAGCTGGCCACCAAGGTTCAGATGACGCAAATGCCCGAACTGGTGGCGATCATGCACAGCCTTGTGGGGCTTGCGGCCGTCTTTGTGGGCTTCAACGCCCATATCGAACTGGGCCGGGTGGGCGCGCAATTCATCGGTGAAGGCCTCGCCTTTCCGCGCCCCGAAGACGTGACGGCCGAGGCTGCGGCCTTTGCCAAGACATTCTCGGGCTTTGCCGCGATCGTGGCCAAGAAAACCGCCGTCGAGGTGGGTATCTTGCGTGTTGAGCTGGTGCTGGGCGTCTGGATTGGCGCGGTGACCTTTACCGGATCGGTGATCGCCTATGGCAAACTGGCGGGTAAGGTCGACTCGGCGGCGAAAAAGCTGCCCGGCGGCCATGTTCTGAACGCCAGCGCCGTGGCGCTGTCGGTGATCTTTGCCGCGATGTATCTGGGCGGAGCGGGCACGTGGACGCTGATCCTGTTGACGCTGCTGGCGCTGTTTATTGGCTATCACCTGATCATGGGCATCGGCGGCGCCGACATGCCCGTGGTGGTCTCGATGCTCAACAGCTACTCGGGTTGGGCGGCGGCGGCGATCGGCTTTAGCCTTGGCAATGACCTGCTGATCGTGGTGGGCGCACTTGTCGGCTCGTCCGGTGCGATCCTGTCCTACATCATGTGCAAGGCGATGAACCGGTCGTTCATCAGCGTGATCCTTGGCGGCTTTGGCGGGGCGACCGGCCCGGCGGCCGAGGTTGAGGGCGAACAGGTCGCCATCGATGCCGACGGTGTGGCGCAGGCGCTGAACGAGGCCGACAGCGTGATCATCGTGCCGGGCTACGGCATGGCGGTGGCGCAGGCGCAGCAGGCGGTCAGCGAGTTGACCAACAAACTGCGCGGTAAGGGCAAAGAGGTGCGGTTCGCCATTCACCCCGTGGCGGGCCGCCTGCCGGGGCACATGAACGTGCTGCTGGCCGAGGCCAAGGTGCCTTACGACATCGTGTTGGAGATGGACGAGATCAACGACGACTTCCCCGAGACGGATGTTGTGATCGTCATCGGCTCGAACGACATCGTGAACCCGGCCGCCCAAGACGACCCCAACAGCCCCATCGCCGGTATGCCGGTGTTGGAGGTCTGGAAGGCCAAGAACGTCTTTGTCTCCAAGCGTGGGCAAGGAACCGGCTATTCCGGTATCGAGAACCCGCTGTTCTTCAAGGACAACACCCGCATGTTTTATGGCGACGCCAAGGACAGCATGTCGGCGCTTTTGGGCAAGATCGACTGATGGGGGTTTGAGGTGGCTTCTAAAGAGGGCGCAGTTGCAAGGCTGCGCCCTTTTTCATGGGCTATTGCCTATGGGTCGCGTCGTGATGTGAGTATTTTTTGAACAATGAAGGGGCAAGGTGTGCAGTATGCCAATGTGTGCAGCTAAGGGCTTGCCTTTCAACAAGAATTGCCTTTCTTGGTGAGGCTGCACAGGATAAGTTGCGGCCCAGAAGAGGACCCCGCCATGCCGCCCATCGAAGATCATCCGCTGCGCTACCGCCTTGCCAACGAGCTGCATGCGCGGCCTTTTCCGTCGATGCAGGCTCCGTCAACGGCGGCCTATCTGGCGATCAAGCGGGCCGAAGGGGCGGCGGCACGGGATCGGACGGCGGATATGGATCATCTGCTGGCGTTGCTGGACCGGCACGGCGCGCCGCATCCTCAGCCCGGTGCTACGCATTATTTTGGCCGTATCGGGCGGCATATGCTGAAATGGGAAAGCCATACCGAGTTTGTGACCTACACCGCCTATGCTGATGGGCTGAGTTCGCGGCCGTTTGATCCGGCGGATTTCGAAGTGTTCCCCGAGGAGTGGTTGCGCGATGCGCCGGGGGTGCGCATGACATCTGCCCTGATCCGCATCGCCCCGTGGCAGGACAAGGACACCACCCGTGACCAGATCACGGAATGGTTCGTTCCCGAAAGCGTGGCCGTGGCCCGCGTGCTGGATGATGCCGCCGTTGTCGCGGGGGATTTCCGTATCGACCCGGCGGGCCATTTGCGCTTTGCCGTGACGGTTGCGCCGGAGACCGGCCAGCGCCGGATCGGCCGCGTGGTGCAGCGGTTGTGCGAAATCGAAACCTACAAGGCGATGTCGATGCTGGGCTTTTCGCGGGTCCGCGACCTGAGCGCGCGGATGGGCGAGCTGGATGCACAGCTGAGCGCGATGATCGGTGACATGACCGGCCAGACCACCCGCGCCGAGGATACGTTGAAAAGCCTGTTGTCAATCTCGGCGGAACTGGAAGGCATGGTGGCGCAATCCTCGTTCCGGTTTGGCGCGACTGAGGCTTACAAGAATATCGTCCAGCAGCGAATCGAGGTGCTGCGCGAACAGCGTTTCGAGGGGCGGCAGACGTTTTCGGAATTCATGATGCGCCGTTATGATCCGGCCATGCGCACGGTGCAATCCAGCCAAGAGCGGCTGAACGCCATGGCCGACCGCGCGATGCGCGCGGGCGACTTGCTGCGCACCCGCGTCGATGTGGAGCGCAGCGCGCAGAATCAGGCTCTGTTGGAAAGCATGGATCGCCGCGCCGACATGCAGTTGCGCCTGCAACGCACGGTCGAAGGCCTGTCGGTGGTTGCCATCAGCTATTACGCGGTGTCGCTGGCGGGTTATCTGTTGTATCCTTTGGCGGCGCCGCTTGAAATCAGCAAGGGCCTGCTCATGGCCATGGCGACGCCCCCGGTTGTGGGGGCCGTATGGTGGATGGTGAACCGTATCCGAAAGCGGATGCACTGACCGTTTGTGCGACATCGCCTCTGGCCAATGCAGGTGCGCTGCGCTATCCCGCACCCGATCAAAGCCCAAGGAAATGCTGCAATGTCCGAAACCGTCCCCTTTGAAAAACCGGGCGAGGTTGAACAAAGCCTGAG
>Ga0102929_1002666_pt1 | contig 10597 bp, 7 predicted proteins | sample SalPonR1_B_D2_MG_FD_78510 | JGI IMG/M metagenome (GOLD analysis project Ga0102929, IMG submission 78510) | Salt pond soil microbial communities from South San Francisco under conditions of wetland restoration - Salt Pond MetaG R1_B_D2_MG | ecosystem: Environmental > Aquatic > Marine > Intertidal... | reverse complement strand
GGTGAAGTAGGAGTCGATCTCGACGAATTCGAGCACCGAGCCGTCGCGACCGTCGAAGATGTAGATGCCGGTCTCGGCGGGCACGCCGTTGTCGTAGTGGACCACGAGGTCCGCCGCGCCGTCGGCGTTGGCATCCCAGGCGGTGATATTGGGCCCCGTCCACCGGTTGATGACTGGCGGTGACAGGTCCGGATTCCCGGCGTGGCTCCAGAGCACCTGGCCGTCCGTGTCGAAGGCGACCATGAAGCCGCCCCCATTACCGGTACCGGCGATGAAGGCGAACTCCACCTCGCCGTCCGCGTCGAGGTCGGCCACGGTGACCTGGCTCTGACCGTTGTTGACAAACGGCCTCTGCCAGGTGAGCGTGCCGTTCTCCTCGAACAGGTACACGTTCTGCTGGTCGTAGGCGACGATCTCGGCGGAGGTATCGCCATCGAAGTCGGCCACAGCGCTGTAGAGATTGGTCGTAATTCTCGAGGTGCCGCCGAGGTAGCCTTCAACGGACAGCGCGAACTCGAGACCACCGACATGGTCGACGACCTGCGTGTGGAGGATGATCTCCATCGTGCCGTCGCGGTCGAGGTCGACGACGACCGGCGGCTTGTAGTCCGCATCGCCGAACTGATCCGGACCCGTGAACTCCCACTCGATGCTGCCGTCGCGGCTGTCGTAGACGGTGATGCCGCTCTGCACGTAAACCGAAACGCTGCCGATGATGCGCCAGGGCATGATGATCTCGACGACGCCGTCGGAGTCGATGTCGGCAAAGGTCGGGCCGGTATACCGATAGGTGCCGCTGCTGGAGCCGGCCGCCGGGAAGCCGAGCGTCGGGCTGGTTGCACTTGCACCGTCGCCGGGCCATGCGAGGGAGCCGTCGTGATGCACGGCCAACAGGTGGCGGCTGTCGAAGAAGCCTCCCTGGTCCTGGGGCAGCGCCTCGCGCGGTGCGATGATCTCGAGATCGCCGTCGCCGTCGATGTCGAGCAGGCCCGGATGGGAGCCCTGGGTCAGGCCTCCGGCCGCCACCACCGCGGGGCTGGTCGCCAGTTCGGGCGTGCAGTCGGCCGCGTTCAGCACCCAGAGCTCGGCGCGGCCCGGGTTCGTGATCCAGTTGTAGCCGACGATTTCGGCCTGGCCGTCGTCGTCCACGTCGCCGACGGCGACGGTGCCGTTGTGCTGGAAACCGCCCGCTACGATGGGAAACTCGCATTGCACTTCCAGTTCCACTGGCCCGATCGTCTCCGGCAGTCCGGGCGTATAGTCGAAGGAGCCGTCCGCCCGGAAGTCCAGAACGCCCTTGGTGGTCGTCGCCAGCAGGGCGGCATTGAGCGCGTCGCCATCGGGGTCCGAGTCATTGTCGAGTACGCCCGGCGCACCCTCACTCGTGGTCTCACCGATACGCGCCTGGTACAGGTCGTCGTTGGCGACTGGCGGCCGGTTCAACGGGAGCACGGTGACGATGAAGCTCTGTAGTGCGGCGCTGCCCGCCGGATCGGTAACCTGCACGGTGATATCGTGGGCGCCTGTGTCGGTCGTGCCCGGCAGCCATGAGATGAGCCCGGCTGCGTCCACCGTCATCCCGGGAGGCGCTGTCGGCAGAGTCCAGGCCAGGGCACCGTCATCGGGGTCCGAAGCGAGAGCCTGTATAGCGAGCGGTGTTCCCACCGGGACGGTCCGGCTGGCAACGGGTTGCAGCGTCGGGGCACCGTTCTCGGGTAACTGGACCGGTAGCCTCCGCACCTCGATGGAGAAGCTTTGCGTGGCGAACAGGCCGCCCTGGTCCTCCACCCGCGCCGTCACGGCGTTGACGCCGAGCTGCGTCTCATCCGGCGTAAAGCTGACTTCGCCCGAGGCGGGATTGACCCCGATGCCCGCCGGTCCGGCAGGCAGGGAGTAACGGAGTGTGTCGCCGGCATCCGGATCGATACCGTACAGACGAAAGCTGGCGGCATCGCCGATGAATACGACCCGGTCCCCGATGGTCGCGAGGGACGGCGGTCGATTCGCATCCTGTGCGAGGATCGTCGCTGCCGCCGCGCTGCTGTCGAGGTCACCGTCGCTGACGATCAGCGTCGCGACATACTGGCCTTCGAGGTCTGCGGTGAAAGTGGGAGAGACTGACGTCGACGAACTCAGGGCGGCGGCGCTGCCCGCCGGCGCGGACAGGGTCCACGCATAGGTGAGATCGGCGCCTTCCGGATCACTGGACCCGGAACCATCCAGCTGGACGGATTCACCGGGTTGCACGGCATCCGGCGTGGCAGTCGCAACGGCGACCGGCGGCTCGTTGGCCGCACGAGCTTCTATCACCACGGTATCGGGGTCGCTCGCCGCCGTTCCGTCGTCGACGATGAGCTGGGCGACGTAGAGACCCTCCTGATCGGCGATGAAGCCGGTCGATTCCGCTTCGGGATCGAGGATCGCCGCCGAACTGCCGGCGGGACGGGTGAGCAGCGACCAAAGGTAGGTGAGCACGTCGTTGTCGACGTCGAAGGAGAACGCGCCGTCGAGCGGGACGTTATCCCCGACGGTCACGGTCGCATCCTCGCCGGCATCGGCCACCGGCGGCGAGTTTGCGGTGGTCACCGTCATCGTGTCGGGCAGACTGTCAACGTAACCGTCATTGACGATGAGTTCGACCACGTACTCGCCGGGTTCGTCGACGCTGAAGGCCGTCTCGATGCCGGTCGCGGACTCGAGCATTGCGACACTGTCCGCCGGCCGGCCGGCGAGGCGCCAGGCATAGGTCAGCGGATCACCATTCGCATCCGCCGAAGCGTCGCCGAAAACGACCACCCGGGTGCCAACGGTAACCGACTGGTCGAGTCCGGCGTCGGCCACGGGGCGGGTGTTGGCGGTGGAGATCGAGACCCTGTCGGGGGCACTGTCGTCTTCACCGTCGCTCACGACGAGCTGCGCGATGTACTCACCGGGCCGGTCGGCGAGAAACTCCGGCATGACGGCAGTGGGATCGTCCAGCATCGCATTGCTGGCCGCCGGTATCTGCAGGAACGTCCACAGGTAGCTGATGGCATCGCCATCGCTGTCGCTGGAGGCACTGCCGTCCAGCGTCACGATCGAATTGCTGCTCGTGGTCTGGTCCGGACCGGCGTCGGCGACCGGTGCCGTGTTGGCTGGTGCCGCGGGATCTGCGGTGAAGGACCAGACGATGCTGTCGGGGTTGAAGCGGTAGCGCCGATTCTGCCGGAACGTGAACGTGTCCGTCGTCAGCACCGTGGCACCCCCCGACAGGTCTCCGACATCCACAGTGCCGTCCACGATGGTCGTGAAGCGCGCCGTGCTGTCGGCCATTGCGACGACGTTTGCCAGCGTCTCGCCGTTGTTGCGTACCGAAATGCGGTAGGTGAACTCGTAGTCGGTTCGGCTCACCCGGCGCGCTACGACGTAGTCGTAATTCACGACTTCCAGCGCGGCGGTATCGGCGAGTGCCTCGTGCGAACCGAACGCAGGCAGCAGCAGGGCCGCAAGCAGCGCTGTCAGCGGGCCGGCGGTGCGAGAGACGGAAAGGAGGTTCGGCATCATACTCGGCCTCGGCAGGCGGCCGCGTCCGCGGCCGCGCTTACGGATTAGCGGCACGCGGTGCCTTGCGGCGCGGGGCGGCATGTCAGGAAGAAAGGGATGTCCTGGCGCGGGGGCGTCGGCGCAGTGCCAACAGGGCTAAGCCGAGCCCCAGCAGCCCGATGGTGCCGGGCTCCGGCACGGCGGCTGACGGCAGTGGTCGCGTGAAGGAACTGGCGACAACCTCGAAGCTGCCATCGGAAAAGTAGCGCAGAATGTCGAAGGGCTGGGAGCCCGGTAGACCGTCGCCGAGGTAGGTGAAGGTCAGTGAGAATCCGCCCAAGAGTTGGCCGATTGCAACCGGAGCACCGAGAGTCAGCGCGTCGAAGATGCCGGGCTGATCGTCCGGGAAACCCGAGAAGGCGGGTTCTGGTGGCAGGAGGAGTACATCCCAGTCGGCCGGCGCCGTAGCCGCATCAGGGTCTGCGATATCCGGTGCCGGGGAGGAGGGATCCGACACGAGATCGAATGCGTACAGACCGAAGTCGAAGTAGATCGAAAACGCCTCGATGGGATCATCGGTTTCGTTGCCCACGGTGTAGAAGTACGTGTAGCGGTCCTCGCCGTCGGCGGGCTCGACCTCATAGAAGATCGGGTTCGCCAAGGCCGAGACGGTGATCAGAAGCAGACCGAAGAATGCCGCGAGGCGCGTGGGACCCATATTCATCTCCCTGTCGTTATCGTTATGCCGGGTCCGGCCCGGAGTCATTATGGGGTTAGGCGTAATTGGCGGACCGATCAGCTCATCCCGGCGCGGATGGGCCTGCCCGGCCCATCTATCGACGGTTCGAGCAGTTGCGGCATAGGTTCCCTAAGTGGAGCGCGCATAGCCTTACGGTTATGCCGTCCCAACTGCCACCTGATTGGCGGACTCCGGCGCCCGTTCACGATCTGTGCCATTACAGGGTAGTTGCCCGCAGCACGCCGGCCGGGCAGGTTAAGGTGGGGGAGGCAGGGGGCTAACAGGTATGCAGGACGACGACAGGTTCAGGACCGGGGGTGCGATCCGCGATCTGAAGGAACTGGCGGAGTCCGGCGCCGACTCCCTGGTCGGCAGCACGATCGGCGCCTACAGGCTGCTCTCGCTGATCGCCGCCGGCGGCATGGGCCGGGTCTATCGCGCCGAGCGGACCGACGGCACCTTCGAGCGCGAAGTGGCGGTGAAGGTCGTGCCGTCCGGCCTCGGCGGCGAGTACGCCAGGCGTTTCGAGCTGGAGCGCCGCATCCTCGCCAGCCTCGCTCATCCCAGTATCGCGCAGTTGTTCGACGCCGGCGTGTCGGAGTCCGGCAATCTGTACATCATCATGGAGCTGGTCGAGGGGATGCCGATCGACCGCTATGTCCGGGACCGGCGCGTGGACACGTGCGGCAAGGCGCGCCTGATGCTGCACCTCGCGCAGGTGCTGGAATTCGCCCACGCGAGGCTGGTGGTACATCGCGACCTGAAACCGTCGAATGTGCTGGTGGCCAGCGACGGGAGGCTTAAGCTGCTGGACTTCGGCATCGCCAAGATCCTCGAGTCGCCGGATGACATGACTGCCGCGTATCGGCCCATGACGCCACGCTACGCGAGTCCCGAGCAATTGCTGAACGAACCGGTGTCGGTCGCCAGCGATCTCTACCAGTTCGGGCTGCTGTTTCTGGACCTGTTCGAGGCGCGCCCGGAGCTCGAGGAGGAGACGCCGGCCTCGGCGACGGCACGGGCGGTCCGCAAGGTCGCGGTCACGGCCGAGTCTCGGCTCTCCCGCCGGCTGCCGCCCGAGCTGGCCGCGATCATCAACAAGTGCCTTCGCCCGGAGCCGGCCGAGCGCTACGGTTCGGCGGCGGACCTGGCGCGCGACCTCTCGAATTACCTCGGCGGCTATCCGGTCGCGGCAAGGAATCCCGGCCTGCTGCAGCGTGGCGGCAAATTCCTGCGGCGCAACTGGCTGCCTTCCGCCACCGTCGCCCTGTTCCTCGCTGTCACGGTCGCCTCGACGGCCTGGTACATCCTGGCCATCGAGCGGGAACGCGCAGCGGCGATTCTCGCCAACGAACGGGCACAGCAGGAGGCCGCCGTTGCCGAGAGCATGTCCGATTTCCTGCTGCAGATGATATCGGGCTCCAACGCGATGCTGACGCCGGGTGAGCCGCGCACGGTGCCCGAGGCCGTGATGCGGGGCGCGGAATTGCTGCAGACCGAACTCGCGGAGCAGCCCGTGGTGCGTGTGCGCCTCGTCAACGCGCTGGCCGGCGCGCTGAACAGCATGACCGAATGGCAGAGCAGTCGCGAGCTGCTCGAGGCGGCGCTGCCGGAGCTCCTCGACCATCCCGATATCGACTTCCAGCAGCGCAGCCAGCTGCGCAGCAGCCTGGCTTATGCGACCTACCGGCTGTCCGACTTCGATGCGGCGCGGCAGCAGTACGGACAGATCATTTCGGACTACGAAGATGCCGGGCGCACCGACGATCTGCTCTACGCGAACGCGTGGCGACGGCTGGGCCTGCTCGAGCGCCGGGCCGCGAATTTCGATGCCGCGGCCTCGAACATGGCCCGCGCCGAGGCCGCGTATCGCGCCGCCGACGCGCCGCCCGGTGTCATGGGGGGATTCACAGGCGACCACGGGCTCGTACTGAGTCATCTAGACCAGGAGGCGGCGATCGGGAAATACCGGGAATCGATCCGGCTCCTGCGCGAGGTCCAGGGGGACGCTTGCACACGCTGCGCCATCACCATGGTGAACCTGGCCTGGGCGCTCCGGGAACAGAAGAGGCTCGATGAAGCGCTGGAGACGATCAACGAGGCAGACCGGGTCTTCCGCCAGAATCTGGGCGAGGAATACGGCACCCGCCAGGCGACCATCGTATTCGAAAAGGCAGCCATCATGAACGTACTCGGGCGCTACGAAGATGCCGATCGCTTCCACGAGCAGGCGACGGAGATCTACCGGCGTGAGCTGGGTACCCGCCATTCCCTCTATGCGCTCTCGCTTTACAATCATGCACAGACCCACCGCGACCACGGGCGCTGCGACCTCGCCCTGCCGCTGCTCCGCGAGGCCCGTGAAATCCACATCGAGCTGTTCGGGGAGGCGGGCGAATGGGTGAGGAAGGACGATGCCCGGATAGCCCAATGCGAACAGGCGCTACCGGACTGAGACAGACGGTCTTCGGCGCATCCCGGACGCTGCCAAATCGGAGGTATCGCCGGTATAATGGGCGGCTGTTTACATCCCGGCCCGGCGTCCGGCGCCGGCAGCCAGTTCACCCGCCTGCAACAACCGGAGTGGTCTCTTGAGCACGCACGACCGTCGCTTCTTCGACATCTTCATGCTGATCCTCGGCATCCTGATCGCCGTGGCGGTCGGTATCTATCTGCTGGCCGAATCGATCACGGACCGTACGCCCGGGGCCGAGTCGGAGGCTGTGTTCCAGGCCGAGGTCAGGCAGCGGATCGCGCCCATCGGCGAGGTGGTGATGCCGGGCGAGGAAGCAGCAGCGCGGGCGGAGGCCGAGACGGTGCCCACACCGACACCGGTGGCGGCAACGCTCTCGGGCCCCCAGGTCTATAACCAGGCCTGCATCGCGTGCCACGGCGCCGGCGTGGCAGGCGCGCCGGTGGTCGGCGACGCCTCGGTCTGGGAGGCGCGCATCGCCAAGGGCATGGAGACGCTCTACGACCACTCCCTGAACGGATTCCAGGGCGATGCCGGCTATATGCCGCCCAAGGGCGGCCGCACCGACCTCTCCGATGAGGAGGTGGTGGCCGCAGTCGACTACATGGTGGAAGAGAGCCGCTAGGTCGCAGTCTGCCGGGTCCGCATCCTCGCGGCGTCCGTAATCATATTCCTGAAACTCACCGCCTCGGCGAGGTGATCGGTGCCGATCGCCTCGCTGTCGCAGACGTCAGCGATGCTGCGGGCCACGCGGATGACCCGGTGGCAGGCCCGCATGGACAGCGCCATGCGGTCGGCGGCCGCCGCCAGGAGTCTGCGGCAGGCTTCGTCCAGCGGCGCGTGGGTGGCCAGTTCACGGCCGCCCAGCGCCGCATTCAGCTTCCCGGCCCGTCCGATCTGACGCAGGCGCGCCGCGGCGACCCGCGCCGCCACCGCCGCCGTGGGCTCGCCGGAGGACTGGCCCGATCGCAACACCTCCGACGGCAGCCGGGTGACCTCCACGCCGATGTCGATGCGGTCCAGGAACGGTCCGGAGATGCGGCTGCGGTACATCGCGATCTGTCCGGGTGTGCAGCGGCACTCGTGGCGGGGATCGCCACGATAGCCGCAGGGACAGGGATTCATGGCGGCGACGAGCTGGAAGCGCGCGGGAAAGTCGGTCTGGCGCCGGGCACGGGATATGGTGATGTGCCCCCGCTCGATCGGCTCGCGCAGCACTTCCAGCACAGGGCGCTGGAACTCCGGCAGCTCGTCCAGGAACAGGACCCCGTTGTGGGCCCGGGAGATCTCGCCCGGCAACGGCGTGCTGCCGCCGCCCACCAGCGCGGGTGCCGAGGCGGTGTGGTGCGGCGCCCGGTACGGCCGCCGGCCCCAGTGCTCACCGTCGAAGGGGCGGCCTGCGACGGAGTCGACGGCCGCCGTCTCCAGCGCCTCCTCCTCGGTGAGCGGCGGCAGCAGGCCGGGCAGCCGGGAGGCGAGCATGCTCTTGCCCGTGCCCGGCGGGCCGATGAGCAGCAGGTGATGGCCGCCGGCCGCGGCCACCTCAAGCGCCCGGCGCGGCCGTGACTGCCCGATGACGTCAGCCAGGTCCTCGCAGGCGTTGTCCGTCACCGGCGCGAGACCCGTCTCCAGCGCCGGCAGCCGCGCTTTGCCGCGCAGGTGGGCGACGACTTCGGTCAGGCTCGATGCGGCGAACACCACGGCACCGCGGATCAGCGCCGCCTCCCGCGCGACGGCCGCAGGGACCACCAGCGCCCGCCCGGCGACCGCGGCACGGACCGCGGCAGGCAGTATCCCCGGCACCGCCCGCAGCTCGCCGTTGAGGCCGAGTTCGCCGTAGAACTCGCACTCTCCCAGCGCCCGGTCCGGTATCTGCCTGCGGGCGGCGAGAATACCGAGCGCGATCGCCAGATCGAAGCGGCCACCCGCCTTGGGCAGGTCCGCCGGGGCGAGATTGACCGTGATGCGGCTCTGAGGGAACTCGAAGCCGCTCTCCAGGATGGCGCCGCGCACCCGGTCCCGGGCTTCGCGCACGGCGACTTCGGCCAGGCCGACGATGGAGAAGCGGGGCAGGCCGCCGGACAGGTGCACCTCCACGGTCACCGGGGGTGCCTCGAGACCGTTCTGGCCCCGGCTGTAGAGCGTGGCGAGTCCCATCCGCCCTCCCTGGCAGATCTCCCTGGCAGATTCGACGTCGGATGCCGGGCGCGCCGGCGCAGCTTCAGTCCCGCGCGCTCTCCGTTTCGCCGGCGCCGTCGCCGGACTCGAGTTCGGCGATCCGTTTCTCGAGTTCCTCGAGCAGCGCGCGGCTCCGGGCCAGCACGGCCGCCTGCACCTCGAACTCCTCCCGGGTCACAAGATCCATGCGGGCGAGCGCGGTGCGGAGCATCGCCCGGAAATTCTCCTCCAGGTCGCCCTGCACCGAGCGCAGACCCTGGGGGACGGCCGCCGCGAGCCGGCTGGCGAGGCTGTCTATGGTCTCTCTTTCCATAGGCACTGTTTATCGCAGCGGGCCGCGGAACGCCAGGCCGGAATCCGGCCGCTGCGCCCGGAAACGGCGCACAACAGTCGTCCATCATGATGCAGAGCAGCAATTGTTTTGCACCATAACGGAGCATGCATCGGAGTCGAGAATCCCTAACCTGCTGATTTCACGGTATATGTTTTTTTGGCACGGATTCTGCTTTATCCAGTCCGCATTGGCACCGGCCCGGTCGGCTGCCGGGCGCATAACTACAACACCAACAAATCAACACAGAAATTCAGAAATACAGAGGAAATCATGAAACTGATCAACAAGACGGCACTACTGACGGCGGGTGTTCTCGCAAGCAGTGCAGCTATGGCCGACTTCTCGGCCAATGCGGGTTGGATGAGCGAGTACCACTTCCGCGGCATCTTCCAGAAGAACTCCTCGGCCTATGCCGGTCTGGATTTCGAGCAGAACGGCTTCTACGTGGGCACGTGGGCCGCCGACGTGGACAATGGTCCGGGCGCCGATGGTCTCGAGGTCGACGGCTACTTCGGCTACGGCGGCGAGATCGAGGGTTTCACGTACGGCATCGGCTTCACCGGCTACTACTACACCGGCGACTTCGACGACACCTACCAGGAGATCAACCTCTCCGTCGGTTACGACTGGCTGAGCGTCGCGACGGCCTTCGGTGAGTACGAGAACTTCGACGGCCCCACCCAGGACTACACCTTCTACTCCATCACCGGCGAGTACGAGGGCTTCTACGCCACCTTCGGCGGTTTCAGCCAGGACTTCGACGGTAACTACCTCGAGGTCGGTTATGGCTGGGACTTCTCCGGCGTTGACCTGGGGGTCTCGCTGATCCTGGCCGAAGATGACCTGACGGGCCGTGACGAGAACGACGAGTCGATCATCTTCACCATCGGCAAGTCCTTCGATCTCGACTGACAGGCCGGGGAGCGGCCGCCCCGGCGCGCCGCTCCCGGTTCATCCAACCGAAACAGGGGTACACGCAATGAAGCTGATCACAGCGATCATCAAGCCCTTCAAACTCGATGACGTCCGCCAGGCGGTGGCCGACATCGGGATACAGGGCATCACAGTAACGGAAGTTAAGGGCTTCGGCCGCCAGCGCGGCCACACCGAGCTCTACCGCGGCGCCGAGTACGTCGTCGACTTCCTGCCGAAGGCGAAGATCGAACTCGCCGTGGACGACGACATCGCCGAGCAGGTGATCGAGGCGATCACCAACACGGCACGCACAGGCAAGATCGGCGACGGCAAGATCTTCGTCACCACCCTCGAACAGGCGATACGCATCCGCACCGGCGAGACCGGCGCGGAGGCCGTCTGACCGTATAACGATAAAGGGAGGCTCCCCCAGTGG
>Ga0102929_1002660_pt1 | contig 10608 bp, 9 predicted proteins | sample SalPonR1_B_D2_MG_FD_78510 | JGI IMG/M metagenome (GOLD analysis project Ga0102929, IMG submission 78510) | Salt pond soil microbial communities from South San Francisco under conditions of wetland restoration - Salt Pond MetaG R1_B_D2_MG | ecosystem: Environmental > Aquatic > Marine > Intertidal... | reverse complement strand
TTATAGTAAAGTGGAAAAATCTAAACAGTGAAGTGAAGTCGGCATTAAAAAGGCATTTCGAGAAGCACTATACCCGATTCAAAATCCATAAAATACAAATCCAATACACAGGCTCAGATACCGATTTGGCGCGGGTGCTCACTGGCAACGACGCCAAAGAGATTCAGACGAGGTACGAGATAGAGTATTACGGCAAACAAAAGAGCGAAAAAATCTTTTGGGAAGGACTTTTTACCTCCGAAGGAGAGTTGATTGAAAAACGAGAAATTATACAACGACCCGTAGATAATTTGAACTATTGATGCGTTTTTTTCTACTGATAATATTTACTGGTCTCACTCAATTCGGAATTGCCCAAAATCGAACTTACTCGGGTTTTTTCCCCGAGGCACAATTAACTTTTTCACCTATTAAAAAGCTCAAAATCACAGCAAAGATTGAGTCACAGCACGGTTTACTCTCGCGGGAAGAATCAGGAAATAATGATTGGGAATACTACCACGATCGAACAGACTTTCAAGGCTTTGTCGGAACTTCTATAAACCCTTTTACATCTGTGGCAGTGGGGTACCAATACCGGTGGGATGGCGAAGGCCAAAACAGCCACCGATCTATACAGCAAATCGGGTATATCCAGCCCCGAACTGGCTTTAGACTCGGCCACCGCCTGCGAGCAGATCAAACCTTTTCGCCAACCGAAAGCCCAGAGTTTCGGTTGAGGTACCGCATTGCATTTGACATTCCCTTGGAAGGGCAAAAAGTAGATCCCGGTGAGTATTATTTCATAGCTTCAGATGAACCCATTTTTGGAATTCAGGGCGGAACTCTGAAAATTGAGAATCGCCTCGTGGGTTCGTTGGGATACTATTTTGGACCGAAACAAAAATTGGAAGCTGGCATAGATTACCGCACAGACGACTTTCTTGATGGGGGATTAAGGCAGCGAATTTGGTTGAAAGTGGGATGGTACGCAAATATCTAAGTCACTTGTTCGATTCCATCGATCAAAGAATGGATTGGCCCTTAGCGGAACGGATGTGGTTGATTTTATATTGAAACATTTCAGCCATTTTTACGGCACGCCATTTCGCTTCTTCGGCTTTGGCACCGGTAAAGTTTTCGTCAATTGTTTCATGAAACAGCCCCAGCCATCTGTCAAAGTGATCCTTGCCGATGGGTAACCTGGCATGCGGAGCAAATGGACTTCCACTATAAGTGTGCTCATTTAGCAAAACAGTTTGCCAAAACCGGTACATCTTATCGAGGTGTTGATCCCAATTGTCGCCAATTTGATTCTTAAAAATTGGTCCTAAACTAGAATCTTCCCGGACCTTGGCATAGAAAGAATCAACCAGATTTTCAATCTCTTTTATGGTAAGTATTTCTCTTTTTGATTTCATGATTTAAAAAATGATCAGAACATTTCAATAAAAAATGGTTAGACTTCAGCTTGCTTTGCCAGTCTTAGCACGGTTACTTCGCTTTAATTCATTCGGTCGGCGGTCAGCACTTTTTGCTCAGAATTTCATATTTATGATATTGTGACCTTTTTATCTTAATTACATTCAAATTTTTATCGCTTGAGGAAACTCATTCCCTTTTCTAACCCATCCGACAAATCTGTAATGACTGTTTCTTCAAGCATCTTTTTAAGCTCGTCGCGAACTTTAGCGAACTGGTCGTGGATTGGACAGGGGAAGCTTGCATCGCAAGCCTTAAGGCCCAAACCGCAACCGTTAAAAATTTTATCACCGTCAATAGCCGTCACAACTTCAATTAACCGAACCGGTTTTGGAGATTTCCTGATTACAAACCCTCCCGATGGACCCTTGAGCGATTCCACCACTCCGTGACGCACCAGATTCTGAAGTATTTTTGCTGTAAAAGCCGGTGGGGAATCGATTTCCCGAGCAACCTCCTTGAGGTTGGTTCGCTCGTCTTTTTTCGACTTACTGGCAATATAAAGAGCGGCTCTGATGCCGTATTCACACGTTTTTGAAAACATAAATCGCGTATTGCGGAACAAAGGTATAATTAAACAGCCTTTTCCGGATCCTTTTATCCTTTTTTAGAGGTTTATCAATCTTCATTAATTTCTCAGAAACAAAAGTTTTCCTTAGTTCCCATCTACTAAAATCATTCGTGCAGTGCTTCTGCTTCTCTGTTCTACCAGCACACTTTTTCCAATTAACAGTCGGCTTATGGTCTCCTGATCATAGTGCCTTATGGTTACCAACTGACACTTTTCATTGTAAAGCACCTCGTATTTTTCCTGGCACTCATTCAGTATAATGTCTAAACTCTCTCGGTTAAAGTCTACGCAAACGGAAAAGTTTAGTGCAGAGTTTTGCATTAGATTAATCTTTACACCCTGAGCGGCAAAAATTCCGAAAAGCTCGCTGAGATTTTCTTCTACGATAAAAGAGAAATCGCGGGGAGTGAATGAAATGAGAACCTGATTGTTTTTAAATATGAAGGAGGGGATAAGGGAGTCGCTAAAAGTAGCGGATTCAATAATTGTTCCCTGCTCTTCGAAATTGGAAAAGGACCTTACGTAGAGCGGAATTTTTTCGTTTTGAAGCGGCTTGATTGTTTTCGGATGAATTACCGAAGCGCCGTAGTAAGACAGCTCAATGGCTTCGCGATAAGAGATTCTCTTTAATAATACCGCGTCGCTGTATGTTTTGGGATCGGCATTTAAGACACCTGGAACATCTTTCCAGATTGAAACCGATTCAGCACCGAGGGAATAAGCGAATATAGCCGCCGAAAAATCTGACCCTTCCCGCCCCAATGTTGTCGTATTTCGCTCGGCAGTGTGTCCAATAAAGCCTTGGGTAATCATCATAGATCGGTTGGCTCCAAAACCCGCTTTCACCTCCCGCCATTTTTCAACAACCAGTTCCCGAGTCTTTGTCCACTCCACTTTTGCTTCGCGATACTTATCGTTGGTGCGAATGATGGTTCGCGCATCCGTCCAGGTGTTTTCAAGTCCGGCTGCCTGGAGGTATTCCGAAACGATCTTCGTGGACAGCAATTCGCCAAAACTCACAATGCGGTCGTAGTCGTAGTCATAGTTATCCGTGGGTGGCTGGCTCAGAGCCATTTCCAATTCGGTAAAAATTTTCTGAATTCCTTCTTGCAGACGCGTATTTGGAATTTTCAGCTCTTTGGCAACTTTATCGTGAAAAGTCCGAATGGTATTCAATTCCACCACCCGTTTTTCACTTCCGCTTCTATATTCCTTGAGGAGTTTTTCGAAGGCATTCGTCATCTTGCCCATGGCGGATACCACAACCACCAAATCTTTATTGGGAACCATCTTAATGATGTTCACCACATTGGTTACCCCTTGGGCATCCTTTACAGATGCTCCTCCAAATTTATAAACGTCCATGAAGGTTATAATTTATTTAACTCATCGGTTGTAAACCGGCAATCCACCCATTCATCCAAAAACAGAGCTCCATATTTCTTGTAGAAACCAATTGCAGACTCATTCCAATCCAAAACCTGCCAATCCATTCGGCTGTATTCTCGCTTTTTTGCCAACTCAATTACCGCTTCAAAGAGAGCTGCTCCATACCCTTTACCCCGATGGGCTTCTTTCACGATCAGATCCTCTAAGTGAACAGCCCTTCCCTTCCATGTACTGTACTTCTCGTAAATCATTGCAGCTCCCACAATTTCTGAATCGAATTCAAGGAGCAGCACTTCAAGGATTGATCGTGGTCCAAAAATATCTTCAGCGAGATCTGCTGGCGTTATATCCACTTCATCTTCGGCTCTTTCAAATGCAGCCAATTCACAAATCAAGTCATAAATCGCGTCGCAATCATCTCGTTTCGCTTCTCTTATTATCCAGGATTTTTCCACAGCGCAAAGGAAAGAAATATCCTTTCTGTTTGCGAGAATCGGGTCTAAAATTGAGAAATTGCGATATTTGTGCACCTACTGCAAAAACCTATGACCAAAGTTACCACCCTTGGGGAATTTATCGTTGAGCGCCAAGCCGATTTCCCATTTGCCAAAGGAGAGCTCTCGCGACTGTTGAGCGCGATTAGACTAGCCGCTAAAGTTGTAAACAGAGAAGTAAATAAAGCAGGGCTGGTAGACGATATTTTGGGTTCATCAGGACAGGAAAATGTGCAGGGTGAAACCCAGCAAAAACTAGACGTTTACGCAAATCAGCAAATGATCAATGCCCTTCGCGCCCAACAAGAAGTTTGCGGAATAGGATCGGAAGAAAATGAAGACTTTATAGCTTTTGAGAAAGGCGAAGCGATTTGGGGAAAATACGTGGTGTTAATGGATCCTTTAGACGGTTCGTCAAATATTGACGTGAACGTCTCTATTGGAACTATTTTTTCCATTTACCGAAGGAAAACAAAGCCTGGCACCGTGGCCAAACTCGAAGACTTTTTGCAACCGGGCTTAGACCTGGTCGCAGCTGGGTACATTATTTATGGATCTTCAACGATGCTCGTTTTTAGCACAGGACATGGAGTAAATGGCTTCACCCTAGACACTTCCATTGGAGTTTTCTGTCTATCACATCCCAATATGCGTATACCAGAAGACGGACAGATTTATTCAATTAATGAAGGGAATTACAAACAATTTCCTGAAGGTGTAAAAAAATACATCAAGTATTGTCAAGAAGAAGATAAAGAAACCAATCGCCCGTACACGAGCCGATATATCGGTTCGCTCGTGGCAGATTTGCATCGAAACATGATTAAAGGCGGTATCTACATCTATCCATCTACCGGTTCCAATCCAAATGGAAAACTCCGGCTGATGTATGAAAACATTCCACTTTCTTTTATTGTTGAGCAAGCTGGCGGAAAGGCTTCAGACGGAAAAGATCGAATTTTGGAAATCGAACCAAAAGAATTACACCAAAGAACCCCGTTGTTTATAGGATCTAAAAAAATGGTAGAAAAAGCAGAGCGCTATATGGAAGAGTACAGCAAAACTGCAGCAGGAAAATAAGAATGAATATTTCCGAATTAGCTAAACGTTTTTCGAGCGACAACCGTTCCGAGATTATTTCAAATGCCCTTCAAACCGAAAAAGCAGATGTTGCAATACGTGGCATCTCGGGTTCAGGTGTGGCCTTTATAGCACAATCAGTGCTTTTGAAGCATAGAGGCGATCACATATTTATTTTCAACGATAAGGAAGAAGCAGCTTACTTTCTGAACGACTTGGAGAACTTCAAGGCTGCGGGAATTGAAGTGTATTTTTTCCCGGCGACTTACCGCGTGCCTTATCAAGTAGAAAACACCGATAATTCAAATGTGGTTTTGCGCGCCGAAGTACTGAAGGCGCTAGCCGACAAACCTCGCAAATCTAGGGCGGTAGTAACATACCCCGAAGCACTGTCGGAGAATGTCATTACACGGAAGCAGCTCAAATCGCATAGTTTCGACATCAAGGTAGGTGAAACCTACAGTATTTCTTTTATCAATGAATTGCTATCCGAATACGCATTTGATCGGGTAGACTTCGTTTACGAACCGGGACAATTTTCTATTCGAGGTGGTATAATCGACGTGTTTTCTTACGGCGAAGATCACCCCTACCGCATAGAGTTTTTTGGAGATGACATCGAATCGCTGCGCAAGTTTAACCCCGTTACTCAGCTCTCTGTAGGAAGCAAAAAGCATTTCACCATCATTCCGAATATCCAGCAAAAAACGGTTCTCGAAGCTAAAGAGAGCTTTTTGAGATATATGGGTAAGGGATTGACAATCTGGCTTAAGGACGAAGATTTTGTTTCCGACAAACTGGATCATTATTTCGAAGCAGCGGAAAAACAATTTACCAAAATAAAATCACCGATAAACCATGTTCATCCGGCTGAACTCTACAAGAATGGAGAAACTTTTTTACACCAGCTCGCCGATTCAAAAAAAGTAAACTTCGGGCAGCGACGCGCTCCGGAAACTGCAGTTAAAGTGGATTATCACCAAAAGCCGCAGCCGGTATTCCACAAAAATTTTGATCTTCTAATAGAAAACCTGGAAAAAAACACCGAAGAAGGTTTTGAGAATTACCTTTTCTCGGGCAACGAAAAGCAGATAGAAAGACTGGAGCGCATTTTCCACGACCTGAAAAAGCAAGTCAAATTTACTCCTGTTAAAGATGAAATTGCCGAAGGATTTATCGATACTGATCTTCGAATATGCTGCTATACCGATCACCAGATATTCGAACGCTACCATCGGTTTTACCTTAAGGAAGGATTTAAGAAAAACAAGGAAGCATTAACCATAAAAGAGCTAACCAATCTTGAGCCTGGTGATTTTGTTACTCACATCGATCACGGGGTTGGAAAATTTTCTGGTCTGGAAAAAATAGATGTCAACGGCCGTGAGCAGGAAGCTATTAGACTGGTATACCGCGACAACGATATTCTCTATGTGAGCATCCACTCGCTACACCGGATAAGTAAATACAGTGGAAAAGATGGCACGTCGCCGTCGATCAACAAGTTGGGTAGCGGCGCATGGCAAAAAGCAAAGGCAAAAACGAAAAACAGGGTAAAAGCCATCGCCTATGATTTGATTAAGCTCTATGCCCAGCGCAAGGCTCAAGAGGGATTTGCATTTTCTCCTGACAATTATTTACAAACCGAATTGGAGGCATCGTTTATTTACGAAGACACTCCCGACCAGGTCAAATCAATGCAGGCTGTTAAAAAGGACATGGAAGACGAGTCGCCAATGGACAGGTTGGTTTGTGGTGACGTGGGCTTCGGGAAAACGGAAATCGCGATCAGGGCAGCTTTCAAGGCCGTTTGCGACAGCAAGCAAGTGGCTGTTTTGGTGCCGACAACCGTGCTTTCGCTTCAGCACTACAAAAACTTCAGAAGCAGACTCGAAGATTTCCCGTGCAGGGTTGGACTCTTGAATCGATTTATATCGGGCAAGAAGCAAACTGAGACACTCAAAGCGCTCGAAAACGGAGATATAGATATTATAATAGGCACCCACAAACTGGTGGGAAAGAAAGTGAAGTTTAAAGATTTGGGGCTTTTGGTAATTGATGAAGAACAGAAGTTTGGTGTGGGGGTAAAAGACAAATTGAAAACCATAAAGGCGAATGTTGACACCTTAACGCTCACAGCGACACCTATACCCAGGACCCTTCAATTTTCGATGATGGGTGCGAGAGATCTGAGCATTATTAATACCCCTCCTCCGAATCGGTTTCCGGTACAAACCGAGTTGTTCACGTTCAATGAAGAGATTATCCGCGACGCTATCAGCTACGAAGTGAGTAGACGTGGGCAGGTATTTTTCGTGAACAATAAAATTCAGAACATAACTGAAATCGCAGGGATGATTCAGCGCCTTTGTCCGGGGGTGCGCGTTGGTATCGGTCACGGCAGGTTAGACGGCAACGCTTTGGAAAAGGTAATGACAGATTTCATCGACGGGGTATACGATGTGCTCGTTGCCACCACCATCATCGAATCTGGAATTGATATTGCCAACGCCAACACCATGATCATCAACGATGCCCATGAATTTGGCTTAAGCGATCTGCATCAGTTGCGCGGGAGAGTGGGGCGCAGCAACAAAAAGGCTTTTTGCTACCTCATGGCTCCCCCACTCTCCGCTGTTTCGAGCGAATCCAGAAAGCGACTACAAGCCATTACCCAGTTCAGCGACCTTGGCAGCGGGTTAAATATTGCCATGCGCGATCTCGATATACGCGGTGCGGGAAATCTTTTAGGTGGCGAACAGAGTGGGTTTATAAACGACCTGGGCTTCGAGACCTACCAAAAAATTCTGAATGAGTCGATCAGAGAATTGAAAGAGAACGAATTTAAAGGGCTCTACGATCAGGAGCAGAAAGAACTGGGCGAATTTGTAAGTGACAGCATCCTGGAAACCGACCTGGAAATACTTATTCCCGATGGTTACATAACTGATATTTCAGAACGATTGAGCATTTACCGCGACCTGGATAGCATTGAGAGCGAATCGGAACTCGAGAGTTATCGCATTCAACTAGTAGATAGATTTGGTGAAATTCCCGAACAAACAGAGTCGCTTTTTAATGCCATCAGGTTGAGATGGCTGGCCAGGGATATCGGACTTGAAAAACTCAACTTGAAAGCTGGCAAAATGATCGGCTATTTCGTTTCGAATCAAGAATCTCCTTACTATCAAAGTGAATCTTTTACCGGAGTGCTAAACTTTATCAAGACAAATCCTGCTGGTTATAAGATGTACGAGAAGCAAGGTAATTTGCGCATTTCAAAATCAAACGTAACGAGCATTAAGCAGGCAATCGAAGCGCTAAGACCTCTCTTCGCTCAAGTAGTCGCAGTTTCGCAATAGGATAAATTTACTTCAGCCAAAAATGGATTCAATATCCTTAACGGGCTTTAACATCGAGATTTAAGCACCCTTATATAACTGATAATAAGCACTTTAAAATTATGGCATAAGGTTTGGATAAATCACAATCAAATCCTATTGCCATGAAAAAAGTTATTCTCCTATTTTGCTTCGGATTGATCGGCTTATCACTGTTTGGCCAGGTGCGCATTCCCTACAGGTCTACCACGCTATCTGGCGGATTTCAGGTAGCCGTTCCGCAAGGTGAGTTTGCCGAAAACTACAAAGGCTTGCCATACGGGGTAAATGCTTCCATCTCTATTCCCATACAAAACTTACCCATTGAATACGGAGGCGGTTTTTCGTGGAATCAAATTGCTGCCGAAGGCAGAGATGTGGTACTGGAAAGCGACCGCGGATTAGTTCCCGCCAATCTCGATGTAAACGGGAACGCTTATTCCTATCACGTTCACGCCAGGCTTCGTCCTTTTAATGGCGATTTTAGGCCTTATGGTGAATTCTTAGTAGGAATGCGGACTTACGGTATAAAATCCAAATTGTCTTTTGAAGATAGTGGTGAAGCATTTGGAGATCCCACCACTAGTGTGAGTAATCGCGATTTCACTTGGATTTCCGGATGGGCAGTCGGTGTACAATACCGATTGATTAGTGGGCTTTTCTTAGAGGGAAGATTTGAAAAATTAAAAGGCGATCAAGCGCAGTATATCAATCCGCAGTCACTGCGTATAGAACCCGATGGTGATTTTCAATACGATATGAATGAAAGTCGAACGGATCAATTTACGATATCGCTCGGTGTGGCGTTTAATTTCTAAGCATTGGAACGGATGGCTTCCACGGGTTCCATCCGCGCAGCTATCGATGCAGGGATCACTCCGGACACCAGTCCTATACTCACCGATATCCCAATTCCCATAAGCACATTACTCATCGTCATTTGAAGATCGAAACCAGTGATTGCAGTGGTTGCAGTTGATCCGATAAAAATAAGAATCAAGCCAATTGATCCCCCAATCACACAAAGTGCTACTGACTCAAACAAAAACTGAAATAAAATAAAGCTCTTTTTTGCTCCCAGCGCTTTTTGAATTCCGATAATATTTGTCCGTTCGCGAACCGACACAAACATAATGTTAGCGATGCTAAACCCACCCACCAGAATTGAAAAACCGCCAATTATCAAACCCGCTACGCTAAGTGAATCAAAAACTCCTTCAACCAGTTGATTGAGCAAGCTCGATTTTATGACTGCAAAGTTTCGTTCCTCGTTTGGTCGCAACATCCGCAAATTTCTGAGTTGGCTTATCGCTTCGTTCTCCATCGCTTTAAAGCTCACATTACTTCTCGGTTTCAGCGCCATTTGGGTATCCGAATTGCGGAAGTTTATAATCATCCGTCCAAAATTAACCGGAATGTAAACCCGTTCATCAGATGAGTTTCCAATGATACTGGTTCCTTCTTTGCCCAATACGCCAATCACGGTGGTTTTATACCCGTCAATTTTAATACTCTGATCTACTGCTGATCCAAATGGAAACAACTGATCGGCCACATCACTTCCCAAAATACACAGCCGGCGGTTTGACTCAAGTTCACCAAGAGTGAAACTCCGCCCAGCGGCAATATCCACCACCACGAAATTCTCAAACCCCTTTGAAACAGCGATAACACTGACATTCTCGGCGGTATTATTATCGTGTTCGAGCCTTTTTTGAGCTCCCGAGAAGAAGGTGACCGAACTGGCAGTTTGCATTCGCCTTTCCAGACGTTCGGTCTCTTCGATGGTGACCGAGGGTCTTTTAACGTATTTCCACCAGGCGTACTCTTCGTCTCCGGGTTCAGGAGCCATAGGCATTTTTTGAATAAACATCGAGTCGTCGCCTAGCGATTCAAATGAAGATTGAACACTCCTCTCCAAAGAATCTACCAGCGTAAAAACAGAGATGATCAAAAAAATTCCAATCGTAACTCCAAGCAGGGAGAGTGTAGTTCGCAGCTTATTGACAACCAAAGAACTGACCGCGAATACGATTCCTTCTTTTAGTAATCTAAAGTATATTTTCAATCCCGACATCAAGTATTTGGATATGTTCTGCCAGGCTCAAAATTAAGGTCTTTAGCGATAGCTTAATTACCGTTTGTGTAATAGTGCTGAACGCCGCTTTATTAACACTCGATTAATTTTATCAACACTTCGTCGAATGACCTTGTTTTATGGGAGTTTGAACCA
>Ga0102929_1002656_pt1 | contig 10616 bp, 7 predicted proteins | sample SalPonR1_B_D2_MG_FD_78510 | JGI IMG/M metagenome (GOLD analysis project Ga0102929, IMG submission 78510) | Salt pond soil microbial communities from South San Francisco under conditions of wetland restoration - Salt Pond MetaG R1_B_D2_MG | ecosystem: Environmental > Aquatic > Marine > Intertidal... | reverse complement strand
AAACTGATTTTCAACCATATTCACTATAAAAAAGTTATAAACTTTGACATATAAGCAATCATCTTAGAAAATGTAGTATAGACTTATGATTATATAATTAAAATATATAGGTTTTATTACTTGCTATTATAGCCATCTCGTAGTATAATATGTAGTATAGACTGCAAAGGAGAGATGGTTATGTTCGTTAAAGTAACACCCAGAAAAAAGAATGGCAAAACCTATTACTATGCTGAATTAGTTGAATCATATCGAGAAAATGGTAAACCCAAACACAAACGTCTTCTTTATTTCGGTAGTGTAGACTTAGATACTGCTAAAAGACTTAAAATTGCTTTTTCTAAAGACTTTGATTCTTTTATTAATATTGATAAAGTTGATTTTGCTTCTGCTGTTTCTTACGGTAGTTATTATCTAATAGATAAGCTTTGTTCTAAACTTAATCTATTTAATCACTTTGATAGTACTTTTAATTCTTCTAATAACCATATTACTGTAAATACTGCAATTGAATATATAAAAGCTATTGTTTTTCAAAGAATTATCCAACCTGACTCTAAACTAGCTTTAGTCGATAATTATTCAGATACATCTTTAAAACATTTTTTAAATATTAAAGGTGAACTAGATATTCAGACCCTTTATCGCAGTCTTGAAGTTTTAGAAGAAAACTTTCATTTAGTAGAAAAACAGCTTTACCAATTAGCAACAAACCATTTTCAACAAAATAAAAAGGAGCTTTTTTATGATATAACGAGCAGTTATTTTGAAGGAAGCAAATGTATCATTGCTAAATTTGGCTATTCTCGGGATAAACGAAACGACAAAAAACAAGTTGTTATTGGTCTGGTTATTACAGCTGATGGTTTTCCTATTAAATGTAATATATACCCGGGTAACACTGTTGACAGCACAACTGTAATTGAAGTTATTAAAAACTTAAAAGAATCCTATCCCATACAAGAAGTAGTATTTGTTGGTGACAGAGGTATGCTTACTGCTAAAAACATAAAGGATATAGAAGATTTAGAACAAAAATATGTTATGGCAATTCCTAGGGCATGGAGCAAAAAATATCTTAAAAATATTATTATTGATAAAGAAAAGATGGATAAGCTGGGAGATAATCTTTATGCTAAATTTATTTTAGCAACAGATGATCAGAAATTTCTACTGTGTTTAAATACCAACAAAAGAAAAGATGATCGCCAATACCGTCAAAATTGTCTCGATGCTACTAAAAAAGAACTTGATAAACTCATTTCCAACTTAAGTAAAAACACAAGGATAAAAACCCGAGATGATGCTATGAGAAAAGCAGGTGCGATTTCCAAACATAATTATACCGGCAAATATTTTAAGATACAAACGGTTGATAGTAAAGCAAACTCTTTAGGTTTTACAGTAGAATATGAATTAAAAACCAAAAAAATCAAAGAGGACAAAAAACTTGATGGCACTTTTTTAATCAGGACTAATGAGACAGAGTATTCAAAGAAAAAATTGCTTAATATATACAAGAATCTTAGTAAAGTAGAGAATGCCTTTAAAATCATAAAAAATGATCTCGATATCAGGCCGATGTATCATCGTAAAAAAAGCCGGGTTAAAGGACATATATATGCATGTGTTATTTCTTATTTTATAGTCAATGCTATTGAATATATGGCTAAAGAAGCTAATCTAAATATATCTAGCCGCAATATATTACGAAAATTATCCAAAATCAAGTTGTTAGAAATTAACTTACCAGATGGTGATAAAAAATATTCACTAACAACAGTTGATAAAAAATTAAATAAAATATTAAAAGCATTTAAGATCAAAAAAATGGAGGTTCCCAAGGTGTAGTATAGAATTTTTTTAAAGGATATTGATATTGCAGTCTTTATTATAAATCATGGTTGAAAGTCAGGTTAAACTATTAGTTGAAATCTTAGATCCTAAGCCTAATATGAGAGTATATGACCCCTGTTGCGGTTCTGGTGGGATGTTAGTATATTCTGCCGACCATATTAGAGATAATGGTAACAGTATGGAAAGGATATCTTTATTTGGACAGGAAAGAAACCTTAACACTTGGGGAATTTGTAAGATGAACATGTTCCTGCACAATCTATATGATGCTAAGATTGCAAAAGGAGATACAATGAGAGATCCTCAATTTACTGAGGATGGAAAACTCCAACAGTTTGATAGGGTAATAGCCAATCCAATGTGGAATCAAAGCGAATGGAGCAAAAATTATCTTAAGGATTCTGCTCCTTACGGGAGATTTACTTATGGTTATCCACCCAAAAACTCAGCCGACTGGGCTTGGATACAACATATGTTAGCTAGTGCTAATAATCATGGTAAAGTAGGAGTTGTGATAGATAACGGTGTCTTATTTAGAAGCAGGTCAGAAGGTAAAATAAGAAAGAAAGTGCTTAAAGATGATCTAATTGAAGCTGTTATAGCATTACCCTCTAACTTGTTTTTTAATACAGGATCACCTGGATGTATCTTGATCTTAAACAAAAATAAACCTATTGAAAGAAAAGATAAGGTTATATTCATCTATGCTGAGGAAGATTACAAGGAAGGTAGTAACCAAAACTTCTTGAGAGATCAAGATTTAGAAAAGATTTTAGATGTTTATAATAATTATGAAGATATAGAGAAATACTGCAGAGTAGTTGACATGGAAGAAATCGATAGAAATGACTATAACTTAAATGTACCTAGATATGTTGATACAACTGAACCAGAAGAACCGATTAATGTACAGGAAGTTATTAATAATATTAATGAAATAGAAGATGAAAGAGAAGAAATCGAAGAAAAGATGCGAGAATATCTCAAGGAGTTGGGATATGATGGATAAGAAGATAAGAAATGATGTGACTAAAATTTGTAAAATGGATGAATTACCCAATTCTTGGGATGCTAAACAAATCAAACAAGTTTTAAAAATTGAAAGTGGAGTTTGGGATAGTGAAAATGAAAATGGTTATGGGGTATTAAGATCAACAAATTTTGATAAATCTGGATATATCGATTTCAATGATGTAACATATAGAGATATAAAAAAAGATAAAATTGAACAGAAAAAGTTAAAGAATGGGGATATATTATTAGAAATTTCTGGAGGGGGACCTGATCAACCTGTAGGAAGAGTGGTGTATTCTGACGATATTGAAAATAAAGAAGAGGATTATTTATTTGGGAATTTTGTTAAAAGATTAAGAACTAAAAATTCGAATTATAATTCTTATTATATCTTTAGAATGTTAGATAGGTTATATAATATTGGTCAAACTGAAGTTTTACAAAATCAAACAACAGGTATTAGAAACCTAGACTATAGAGCTTATATGAGCTTGCCTATCCCTATACCTCCTTATCAAGAACAAAAAAAGATGACTTCTATTTTATCCTCTGTCGACAAAGCAATAGAAAAGACAGATGAAGTAATTGAAGAAACAAAACAGCTTAAAAAAGGTCTAATGCAGGAGTTATTGACTAAGGGTATAGGGCATAATGAGTTTAAAGAAATCAAAATAGGTCCGAAAATTTTAAAAATTCCTTCTCAATGGAATCTGAAAAATATAAAAGAAATAGCAGAATTGTCGGGGGGTTATGCTTTTAAAAGTAAAAAATTTATCGAAGAAGAACCAAAAAATGGTTATCAAGTAATAAGAATGGGAAATATTGAAATGTGTAATTTGAATTTAAATAAAAATAATGTTTACTTAGAAAAGAAAAAGTTAAATGAGAATGCGTACAAATATATATTGAATGAAGGAGATATAATAATAACTCTAACAGGTACTGTAAGTAAAAGAGACTATGGAGAAGTTGTATTAATAGAAGAAGATAACCAATATCTATTAAATCAAAGAAATTGCAGGATATCACCTAATGAGAAGATTATTAATTATTATTTATATAATTATTTACAAACTAAAGTTTTCAGAGATCAATTTTTTCTCGAAGGTAAAGGTGGTACAGGGAACCAAGAAAATATTAGTATTAGAGATGTAGCCAAAATGATGGTTTTATTACCTGCAATTGAAGAACAAAAAAAGATTGTATCTTTGTTGAAATCAGTAGACAAAAAAATCCAAAAAGAGCAAGAATATAAAAAAGAATTAGAAACACTGAAAAAGGGCTTAATGCAAAAGCTCTTAACAGGAGAAGTTAGGGTTAATGTAGATAACGAGGAGGTTTAATTAATGTCACGCAGTTGGAATGAATATGAATTAACTGAAAAACCTGTCCTAGATTTATTAGAAAAACTAGGTTATAAGGTCTATGATATTGAAGAAGGGGTATCTGATAGGCCAACCAGAGAAACTGAATATAATATCTTATTAGAAGATAACTTAAGAAAAGCCTTAAAAAGAATTAACCCCTGGATTTCAGAGAATAACATTACCAAAGCTGTCAATGAAATTAAACCTGCTCGTATAAGTGCTACTAATATGATGGAGGCAAATGAACTAATCTATAAGAAGTTAGTTAAATATATTTCGTTGCCACAGGATTTAGGTGAAGGCAAGAAAAATCAGACTGTTAAATATATAGACTTTGATAATCCTGAGAACAATGAATTTATAGCAATGAATCAATATAGGGTTAAAGGTAATGAAGTGATCAAACCTGATATTGTTACTTTTATTAACGGTATTCCTATTGGTGTGATTGAGTGTAAGAATGAAACCACCTGTAAAGAACCCGAAGAGGAAGCAATTAATCAGTTAAGACGATATCAAGATATAAGAGATAACGAAGCAGAAGGGGCCGAAAAGTTTTTTTATACTAATCAGGTAGTAGTAGCTGCCTGGCGAGATTCAGCCAGTGCTTCAACAGTTGGAGCTCCTTATAGGGAGTTTAAAGCATGGAAAGATCCCTATCCTTATAATAAAGAGGATATAGAACAACTTTTAGATAGCAAACCTACCTTACAGGATATCCTATTATTCTCCATCTTTAAAAAAGAAAGAATCCTAGATTTAATGCAGAACTTTACTGTCTTTGAGCAAAAAGGTAATAGTTTAGTTAAGATGATGGCCCGCTATCAGCAGTACAGGGCAGTTATAAAAGCCCTTGAAAGAATAGATAATACTAAAAGAGCAGATGATAGAAGTGGAACGGTCTGGCATACCCAGGGTTCTGGCAAGTCACTTACTATGCTCTTTTTAGCACTGAAACTAAAAAGAAAAGAGAACTTAGATGATCCAACTATCTTAATTGTTACTGATAGAATTGATTTAGATGAGCAGATTAACGGAACCTTTAAAAGATGCGGATTTCCTAATCCGGTGCAGGCGAAGGGAATAGACCATCTTAAAGAACTACTAACTTCAGAAGCAGGCCGGACTATCACAACTTTAATACATAAATTTCAGGAAAATGACAGGGAAGAATACCCCGAGTTAACAAGGGACACAGACATTTTTGTAATGGCTGATGAGGCTCATAGAACTCAGTTTAAAGAGTTAGCCATGAACATGCGAAAAGCCCTGCCTAATGCCTGTTATTTGGGCTTCACAGGCACTCCTATAGACAAGGAGACCAGAAGTACTCTAAGAACCTTTGGTGATTATATCGACACCTATACAATCGAACAATCAGTAGAAGATGGAGCTACTTTACCTATAAAATATGAAGGCCGATTACCAGAACTACAGGTGATTAATGAAGATATAGATGATATATTTGAAGCTGAGTTTGAAAATTATTCTGATGAAGAAAAAAAGAAGATGAAAGAAAAATATGCAACCGAAAGAGATATTGCGGAAGCTAAATTTAGAATAGAAACAATTACGAGGGATATCATAAAACATTACAGAGAAAAAATTAAACCACTCAAAGCTCAGATTGCAACAGTAAGCAGAGAAGCCGCCGCTAAATACGGTAATGCTATGAAAAGATTCAATGGTCCAGAGTTTGCAGTTATTTATACAAGCAATAATAATGATAATGATCTACTTAAAGATTATAGCACTCCACCAGAAAAACAAAACCAATTTATTGAAAGATTTAAAGATACTAAAAGTTCTCTTAAGTTTCTAATCGTATGTGATAAACTACTTACAGGTTTTGATGCCCCTGTTGAACAAGTTATGTATCAAGATAAACCGTTAAAAGAACATAATCTATTACAGGCGATTGCAAGGGTTAATAGAGTATTTGAAGAGAAGAATTATGGTTTAGTGGTTGATTATTACGGAGTCTTATCAGATTTAAATAAAGCGTTGGCTATCTTTAATGATTCAGATGTTAGAAATGCTGTTACACCGATAAGTGATGAGATACCAAAACTGGAAGCTAACTATCGACACGTCATGAGATTTTTTGAAGGTGTTGATATGAATGATCTGGATGAATGTATACTAAATTTCGAAGATGAAAAGAAGAGACTCAGGTTTAAAAAGGCTTTTAAAGAGTTCTCTAAAAGTATGGATATAGTATTACCCGATCCGAAAGCTGAGCCTTATATAAAAGATCTAAATAAGTTGGGCAAGATATATAGAGCTGTTAGAAACCATTATAGAGATAAAAGTATTAATATCAATGGTGTAGGCAATAAGATAAAGCGTCTTATAGATGAAAATATTAGGGCATCTGGTATTAAGAGGTTAAATGAACCAGTTTCTATTTTAGATGAGGATAAGTTTGAAGAGGTCTTAGAGGAAACAACAAATGAAAAAGCTAAAGCGAGTGAGATGGAACACGCTATCAAACAGGAGATTAATGTTAAGCTAGAAGAGAACCCCGTTTTTTATCAATCGCTAAAGGAAAGGCTTGAAGAGATTATCAAGAAAAAAGAAGAAGGCAGATTGACTATAGCTGAACAGATCGAAAAGATGGGAGATATCATAAATAATATCAGAAATGTTAAAACAAAAGCTCAAAAACTGGGTTTAGATGAAAGAGAGTACGCCTTATATGAATTACTTATGCAAGAAAGAGAAACAGAATCTACTGAAGGAAGTCCATCTCCAACATCTAATCCAGGTGGAGATAGTGTTGAGAACTATGGGAATAAGAAAATTAAAGAACTAACTCAAGATATTATGGAAGAATTAAAGCAGTATGCTAAGATTGATCTCTGGAGGGAGAAAGAGAAGGTCTTAAAAGAAATGCGGAAAACTATTAAAATTAAGTTGATATCCTATAAAGAATTCAAGAAGAAGTTAAATGAAATAACTAATAACATAATGAAATTAGCCCGCAATATTTTAATGTTATTGTAGTATTGGAGGTAATTGAAATGGGAACAGTTAAAATAGGGAGTAAAGTAATTGATTACGAAGTGATTAGAACAGACCGAAAATCTTTAGGAATCCATATAGAGCCAAAAAGAGGGATAATAGTTAGATCACCCAAGCAAATAACTGATGAAAAAATTAAAGAGATAGTCAAGGGCAAGGGAAGTTGGATACTAGAAAAGTTAGATGAAATAGCAGAGATTAAACCAGAGCCCCTTCCCAAAGAGTTTATGAGTGGTGAAAAACTACCTTATATTGGCAAAAGATACAGGTTGAAGATCAATGAAAAGGAAGATTTTAATAGTTTTGAAGTTCGATTATTTCAAGGGAAGTTTATGGTCAATGTTCCTAAAGAGGTCGAAGGAGAAAAACGAAGAGAAGCTATAAGAGAAGAGTTTATTAAGTGGTATAGGGAGCATTCTAAAGAAAAGGTTTTAGAGCGGATAGAGAAATATAAGGATAAATTAGGGGTAGCGCCTAATAATGTCAAGATAAAAAAGCAGAAGAAACGTTGGGGCAGTTGTAGTTCCAAAGGTAACATAAACATCAACTGGAAGATTATAATGGCTCCGATGTCTGTTATTGATTATATTTTAGTTCATGAACTGGCCCATCTTAAATATGATAATCATTCTAATGAGTTCTGGCAGTTAGTAGAAACCACAATTCCTGATTATGAAGATCGGGCTGAGTGGTTGAGGATACACGGACCTCAACTGACTTTATAAAAAGGGGGAATTCTGAATATGGAGAATAATCAAATGAGTATTCCTGATGAAAATGCTGATTGGAGAGATATATTCAAGTTTAGTACTTCTTTTAATGCTTATGAATATTGGGGTAGTTTTGATAAGACTGCTGAAATTGCTAATAAACATATAAAAGAATATACAGATGAAGGTTCTTTGTCTGAGGATCCAATAATAATAAAGACATGTCTATTTTTTGAACAGAGGAGAAATCATCACCAGGGCACATCTCCATCGAAAGAAGGAAGAAAATATATAAGATCTTTGATAAAGAAGTTAAGGATTATTGAGGGGGATTAATAGCAAAAATTATGGAGATTATAAATATTAATCTTTATGAAACTATTATGGTGAAAACATGATCACAGAAATTAAAATTAAAGGAGTTAAAGGTATCTCTGAAAAAGTATTTAAAAAAAGAATATATCCAAATAAACCAACTTTATTTGTAGCTCCTAATGGCTTTGGAAAAAGTTCTCTGGCTATTGCATTTGCATCTTTAAAACGCACTGGTATTGATTTAGAAGATAAAGATAAACATAATAGATCAGAGGATTCTGACCCTGAAATATCATTGAAGTTTGAAGACGACAGTGTTTTAACCGCTACTAGTGATTCCAATGAAATAGCAAATAAATTTTATACATTTGTAATTAATAGTCAATTAGACTCTAAGGCTACAACAAGAAAGATTCATGGTTTTGCAAGCTCAACATCTAGTTTATATATAAAACCAATAACTTTAGTTAATACAATACCTGACAAAAAAGTACTGAACTATGGTTATAGAGAAATGAAAAGAAAGTTTAACAATTTTTCTAAATTATTTATCAACTTCACTAGTTTATTAGAAGATGAATCCGTGATATTAGAATTTGATAAAATGAGAGGCGATTTCAAAAAAATGTTACGGCAAATTAGGTCGGCAAAAATAGATAAATTCATAAATTATTTAAATACTTTTAGTGGTACAAAAAAAGAGTTAAAATTAAAAATAGATGACTTTAGTTTGGTTGAGGAAGATGAAGTAATACAAAACATTATTGATTTTTTAACAATTATTTACTCTGAGAGTTCTCAACTGAATGAAACTGAAAAATACATAAATGTAATTCAGTTGATAGAAATATACAAAGAAAACAAGGATGACTTAACTGAAATTGTTAAATATCATAAATACATAGATAATAAAAAAAGCTTTGAGGAGAAATTAAATTCATTTGATACTACTTGGAAGGAAATTTCTACTAAGGAAACAAACGGGAAATTAGTTCTAGAATTACCATCAGCTGAAGAAATATCTAATGGTGAAAGAGATATTTTATCTTTCTTAGGGAAAATATATGAGGCACGTAGAAAAATGAGAAAGGATAAATGTATTTTGATAATTGATGAAATTTTTGATTATTTAGATGATGGTAACCTCATAGCGGCTCAATATTTTATAAATGATCTCATATCACATTTTAAAGAACAAGGGAAAGATCTGTATCCAATTATATTAACACACCGAGACCCTCAATACTTTAGAACCTATCAATTTAAATTAAAAAATGTACATTATTTAGACAAAAATGTGGATAATGTTAATTTATTTAATATCAATGAATTACTTAAAAAAAGGGGAATGTTAGTTAAAAATAAAGAAAATAAACTAGCTAAATATTTTTTACACTATCATCCTGATAATATTTGTATGGAGGATACATTGAAGGATATAGGGGTCGATCCCATCTTGTATGATTCACAAAAATTTAAAGAAATAGCTTTTGAAGAATTGGAAAAGTATAATAAAAATGAGGGTAATGATAGTTATGATATCCCATTAGTTTGTAGTGGTCTTAGAATAAAAATAGAAGAAACAATTTATAATAAATTAAATTTTGATAATAAAGATGAATTTTTAGATATACATAGAACAAATAACAAGTTAGAATTTGCTTCAGATAAAGGAATAAACATTCCAGAAATTTATTTTCTATTAAGTATAATATATAATGATGTTTTGCATATGGATTCTCAATGTAAAAAACTTACTCCAATAGGAATAAAACTAAGGCATCCGGTAATAAGAAAAATGATTTCTAAGGTAGAAGAATATTAAAGGCAATGAATTTATTTAATATAAATTCAATGATCACTTGTTATCTACGAATTCTACGGTTTATATTGATAGTTTTTTATGAATATTAATTAGTTATATTTAGTGTTGATATAGTATATGATGAAAAAAATATAAAGTAGAAATCTTTGGAAATTATAAAAAATAAAAATAAGTCTAAAAAATTGAAATTTAAACAAAAATCTCTTATCAAGAATGGCGGAGGGAACGGACCCTATGAAGCCTGGCAACCCCTTTATAGAGGAAGGTGCTAAATTCCACAGCTTAATGCTGAAAGATAAGGGAAGAGATTTAACTTCATGCCTCTTCTCTTATGGGAAGAGTTTTTTTATTTGAGAGAGGAGGTGTAAAGGTGTTACTAAAAATATCCAGTGATATAAAGAGATTGAATAAGAACTTTGATAGTATTGATGTGTTAGAGCTGAAAACTGCTCTAATAGAAATTGAAAATAAAATATTAAAAACAATCAATTCAAAAGGATTTTT
>Ga0102929_1002655_pt1 | contig 10630 bp, 10 predicted proteins | sample SalPonR1_B_D2_MG_FD_78510 | JGI IMG/M metagenome (GOLD analysis project Ga0102929, IMG submission 78510) | Salt pond soil microbial communities from South San Francisco under conditions of wetland restoration - Salt Pond MetaG R1_B_D2_MG | ecosystem: Environmental > Aquatic > Marine > Intertidal... | reverse complement strand
CATTCAGAACTAAAGCTGATATCTAATCTACCAAATTTGTTCCATCTTAATTTGAGTAATTGTCAATTGATTCATGGTTCAACTTTCGTCAAATTGTTTAAAGGGTTACGTCGGTTGTCTACGCTAATACTTGATAATAATTCAAACTTGGGCAAGAAAGGCATCGTGCAACTCTTCCAGTACCTTCCGTCAGTCACCGAATTAAGTTTGTCTCGTTGTCACATTTCTCCAGCTAGTTTTGACACATTGGTTCATCATCCTGTCACTGGTCTCAGGAATAATAAGACTATCAAAATTCTTAATCTCAGTCACAATTGCTTAGGTAGTCGCCAACAATTACCGGAAACCTGGAAAGAAATCGGAAAGAAAAGAAAAGATGATTTCGTCTACTTAGACATTGACGACTTCCTTCGTTACAACGAAACAGTAACTAATCTTGATCTGTCTTACAATCATTTACGAAATGGACGCCTTCTTTACGAAGTCCTCGTAAAGAATCAAACTTTAACTCATCTTGACATGTCCGGTAATCAGATTAATTATCTCGACGAGTTTTATGATTGTAATCTTTGGAACCGTAAAGGTCTTACCTTAGTGACTCGAGACATCAAAGGATCTCGAGAATATCATCAAATCAGAAAGAAGATAAGAAGAGCGCGGCAGAAAGCAATGCGCTCACTTCAGATCTTGTGCGCTGAAGTGATTGTCGACCATGGAATGTCGCCTGACGGTATTCCTAAGATAATTAGAGATCAATTTAATTTGCCAGAACCATTCGATCCCATTGAATTAGGTTGGCTTATTACGACATCAAAATTTTAACTACTTTTATGTGATATTGTTTTAATCACGAATGTTCATTAACATTCGTCAGGTAAGTATGAGAAGATATCTCTCTTCCTTAAATAAGGAATGTCATCTACCAGTAACGAAGAAAATAATTCTGACGGTAATGACGAGGGCACTAACAATGAGACTAAGACCGACTCCGACAAGAAGGACACTGACAAGAAGAAGACCGACGACGGGAAAGACACCAGTCAGAGTAGTGAACCATTTTGGACCGTTATAGTCACCGTCATTGTCTTATTGCTAGTCGTCTTCTTCTTTTGGGTTCTCTTTCAGATTATTGATCCTATCACTCTCACCACCGGTTCTTTCACTTGTGCTCCTGGTCAATGTGTTGCTAATCGTGATTCTGGTGAAAAAATTTGCCCTAATGATACTAACGCCTTACAATATGATCCTACTATTCAATACTGTTCGGATCCAGAATTGTGTACTGACAACCAATTTCCTTTCGCTCTTAATTCAGATGGTTCTACCAATGTCTTAGGAGAATGTCCAGATGGTGTTAATTGTCGGTGTACTAATTTTATTCAATGTCCCGAATACATCGCGAGTGCTTTTCGAACTATTAGTGGTGATCCTTATACTAACTTACAAGCTAGTCGGAGTCAATTTACTCAATTCCAAGCTACTTCTTTCGGAGGTACTTCGGTGGCTGGTGCTAATATTGGTGACAATCCTGATCTAATTTCTTTCGGTGATCCTAATTCTAATTTTTGTACCATTCCTCTCGTGTGGCTATATCGTTCCAACCCGGGTTGTAATTTTATCACTGAAGACAAAACTGATTTCTCCTCGTTAGAGCAATGTATGAATTCGGGTTTAGAGCCTTGTGAACAAGGTAATTTAGCTCTAGTATCTGACAACCCCGGAACTGCAACTCTTGAACTCAGTTCTACTCCTGTTGCTTGTGTTAAAGATACCACAGATATTCTCGGTAATCCGTTACCTTGTGGTAACCAACAAGTCGCTGTTTACGACACTCAATATGGTGGTGTCGTCTGTATTTCTAGTTAACTTCATATAGACATTCGATAATGTCTAATTTAACTGATATATTCTAAATTGGAGAGATTAATTCCGCTTGGATGTCCCATAATTCGAAGGTAATATTCGGCTGTTGAGACAATCCAATTAGAACTAATTCTAATACAGGAATCGATTGTTTCTGAGGAGTCTCCCTTCATGATTATCTTGAGACGACCACCGATAGTTAAACCTTCTGTCTTCTTAGTTGATCTTTGTAAAGAACCATTTTTCTGAAGGTATAAGGGGAGATCCAGGATAGTAATTACTCTTGGTAATTTCTTAACTAATTCAATCAAACGACTAACACTATCATTAACACGACGATCAACTAGTTCTGAACGATCAGGAACTTTACTACGGACTGGATACTCTGAATGACCATCCCAACTTCGCATATACATTCCCGCCTCGAAAAGTAGTTTCAATGATGTAATCACTTCCTTAGTCTTCTTCATTGAAACTACTTTTCGATGCCATTGTTTAACTTGTTGATTGCTAGTTGCTTCTTTCATCTCGATGGCGATAATTAAATTAAGCAGTTCTTGAGCATCGTGACAAGTTCGATAGGTATTAATTAAACCACGACAAATATTCTTTAACTTGTAGATAGCTTCTTTACTGAAGACTGATTTATCAAGATCGTTATTGAAAGAATAGTTAACTCGAAACATAGCACTTAACTCGGACAGTAGAAGAGCTTTCATCTCATTACCTTCGAGTTCTCTATAATTATGAGATAGAACACCCCACGAAATAATTTTCTCAGGTGCTTGTTCGGTTAGATCTTCCCATTGGTAGAATGATTCATCACCAGACACCTCTGGTTGCCAACCGCTATGAAAATTATTCAACAGATATCTTTCTTGTAATCGTTGATACATATTAGTGGGAGAACCAAGATCAATTCCTTCCTGACGACAAAATTTCTCTAACTGATCTCGACGGTACAACGAGATCGGTAGTCCAGCGTTAAAATAAGTTCCATGATTGGTACGTCGTTTAACCCGTTGATCGGGTACTTTAATTCGGGGTAATAAATAATAGCTAGTAAGAGGATCTGGTAGTAACGAGAGGTCAATTTGGTACTTGATGATCCCGGCATAGATAGCTTCACTGTTATTACGAGGAGCTAATAAAATTTGATCTTTAACTACCTGGTCAATAGCCGGTTGAGGATATTCCTTTCGGTCAAACCATTCTTTGATCGCTTTAGCTCTCGGCTTGACGACCATATTGAGAAGATATTTAACCGGCATTAAATAAATTGATAAGGTTGAAATCATCTCAACGAAAGTGTTAGCTCGATGATGAGGTAATTTGAAGCGACGTATTAACTTAAAAACTAATGTCTCGTCTAATCGAAGCGGATGTCGATTATCAGGATGACCGAACGACAATCGACCAGCTGATATTACCTTATCTAATTTAGCAGGATTGGTTAATAACGACAAAGCTTCTCTAAGGGGTTTCTTTTTCCAGCAGGGAATCTCTGGATTAACGAAACGGGCAACGTTCGATAATTGAGTTGTGTCTAATTCATCGAATGAATGATCTAAAGTGGTAGTTTCTAATTTCTTAATTTCGTCAATGATCACTTGAAGATATTTATCGTCGTAAAATAAGCGATCGGAATATTTAATCCCATGACAAGCAGCAATTCTTAAGACTACTGGGAACGGAAAATTTTGATCAATTGGTCCGGTAATTTTTCGTCTATCCAAATCGATTGACATTCTTTTTGTATTCTTTTTGTATAAAGGATGATCTCTTTATCATTAATTTGTTTTAACAGCCGACGTGATAGAAATCTTGATTAAATGACCGGCAATAACATTTTATCTCTCTTCTACAAACGAAGATGAGTGCTTCAGTTAAGGCCGGTCATTATATCGAGAAATTCGAAGCTACTCCTTCCCTTTTTTTCGGGATCAAAACTGATTGGTATACCGAGAATTTAACTGACCAATTAAGATCCCGAGAGAAGCTTGATTCTGACGGACATGGTTATTTTCCGGGTCCGGGAATCAATTATAGCGAATACCAACTTTTCTCATTAAGAACTCGGTTAGAACATGATCCCGCGGTGGCTCGATTTATAACTGAAGAAAAATGTTCTATTACCTTCCAGAATCGTTCAGATTTAGATAAGAATTATGTTTATCTTACCCTAGCTGGATACGACAAAGAAGAAGGTCCAGAACTCAAGGGATGGTTCACTGAACGAGTTAAATATCATCTTAAAAATCATCCCCAGTATTGTGGATTAATTTCTCAGTGGTATCCATTAATCGTTGAAGGGAACAGATTACCAGCTTGGTGGGTAGAACGAATATTACCACTAATCGATCTGACAATTCTTTTTCCAAAGACTGACTCAGAAGCTAACGGCTCCGATATACCAGGTGGTGCTGGTCCAGAAGGATACCATGCTTTCTACAGCGACGGAGTTGTTTATCTCAATTTAATTCGTCCTCGGGTTTCGACCGAAGGAAGATGGTCTGAACCGGCCGGTTCCGAAATCAAATACCGGACGTCAGTTCGCTATGGTGACTACAGTAGCTATCCTAAAGTCTATCAGAAAGTATATGGTCGATTAATTAATTATCTTACTTTATTGTATCAATACGGTGCTTACCCCTTAGTACCAGGAAATTCATTAATTGATCGCTGGCAATTAAGTCCTGTTTACGGATCTGGCGGAGAGCTCGATTTAAACCGGGATCAGCAAGAAAGATTATATCTTCCCTTATGGAAGGATATTCGAATAAGTAGTTTTGATGGTGTGGTTGGATTATTGGAACGTCAAGAGAATATTAAGCGCTGGGATCACCGCTTGGTCTTCTTCCGAGTAATCGATGATCCTTTAGTTAGTCACTACCTTGCTCGTTGGAGTCAAGGAATCATTTATCAAGGTTATTTTGTCTATCCAGTCAGTTCTTACTCCGAAGCAGTTAAGTTAGCTGATGTCCTTGAGAAAGAAGCTGACTATGCAGAAGGAACGGTCATCAAAACAGCCACTACTTTAGAGACCCCTATCGAAGATGATAAATTAAACACTCGATATTTTGATTACGGATTAGGATCGTGGGTTAACAGTCAGATGGTTGTTAAGACGAGTAATTAAAAGTCTAACATTGAATAATGTTAGTTTACCACCGAAACAGATCTGGATCAGTGATTGGTTCAACTATATTAGGATGTAATTTAGCGATGTCAGCAAGACTGGCTGGATAAACTTTGACATCTTCGGTATCTCGTTTACAACTAAAAGCTTGTGCTTTCTTTTGGTATAACGGAGCTATTTCAGCGTATTCATATACTCTCTTACCTAGCCGTTTATTAACTAAATTATGACACAAGATCGAATGAATCAAACAACCATTTGGTTTCCCGAATTCATCAACTTTGTCAAAATAAGCTTCGGGAGGGTTTTGAAGAAGCATTTCTTTACAATGTCCTTCACAGTCACATGTCATGCTCGAACAAATCTTACGAAAGAAAGCGGCGTAAGCTCTTTTTAACTCAGCTGTATTCGCCATTTCAGCCAATGTGTGGAGCGAGAACCAAACACCCCTCGTGATGTACTCTGGCTTATTATAATCTTTGAGAGGAGTGACTCCTAAGCTCATTTCTGTTAATGACCAATCTTATTTTAACAGGACGAATAATTATTTTTTTCCAGATAAAGAAGGCTTCGGATTGACAGATGACATCAGAGAGATCGTCTCGTTTCTTCCGTCGTTCCACGATTGCGATTGTTTCGTCATCCTGTCGTTCAGTTAAAATTTGTTTAGCTTGACGAATCGCCCATTTCTTTAGATTGTGATCAGTTCCCTTGTGAAAACCGAGAATTCGTCCTTTCAACGAAGCCGGAATCTCGTAAATGGTAGGATAACGCGGTGTGTCTTTCAACAGTACATGAAGTAACATAATAGCACTACGAGCTATTCCGGTAGCCTTGTAGTTAACTTTTAATTGGCGTTCAACGATGACTATATCAGTCTCTTTGATTAATTCGGTGTGTTCAGAGAATCGACTCAAGAGAGTAGCGAAGACTCGGTTATTCTCTTGAGTATTAGTTCCCAGATTCCATAATTCTAAGACCACCGTTTTGACTATACGAGGATATCTCCGTTCAATTAGAAAAGCGAAATTAACTGTTCCGGGATCGATTGAAATAACTTGAAGGTACCCCCGATTTTTTGTTCTTACTTGATTAGGTTTCGAACTATGAGGCCAATAAGAAGTACAGACGCCCTTCTTCGCCATTTAAAATAGAACAAAAATGTTATTAAAAGAAGCAGAAGTAATAAAAACCAACACACACTTTGAAAACACTTTGAACACATTAAAATGGCTGCTTCTGTTGTCGATCCAACCGTCGTTACCGAAGTCGACGAACAAAAGGTTCCGTATGATAAGTTTAATTCCAAACGAATCAAGATTTCTGAACCGCTGGATAAGGAAGTTGAGGATAAGAAGACTAAGCAAAAGATTAAGTATAAACATATCCCGATTTCTTACATGTATCCGGTTCCTGGAACTAAACAATCAATGATGGATTCTTTTTATCTGGAAGGTCCTGAGATGATTACTAAACACGGTTTGTCTTCTCGTAATGAAGGTGATTACGAGAAGTATTACATTATGTTTAAAATGATTCGAAGTGATAAGGAAATCGATAAGTTCGTCAGTGTAATCGATCAAATTTACAAGAAAGCGGTTAATTTTTGTTATAAGATTCGCTTCAACTTGAAGAAGAAAGATCTTTCAATCGATAATCCTGAAGCTTCGTTTAAATATCCTATTTACAAACCGGTCGACGAAAATACCGGTGAGTATAAGGATCAAGATCCTTCTTGGATTGTGAACTTAGTGAACAGCTCAATTCGAAAGACTCGCTTCATCAATCCGGCCACTGGTAAAGATGTTGACTGGGACAAATTAAGAGATGCTGAAGTTAAGATGATTCCCTGTTTTTATGTTTACTATATCTACTCGGGCGGTAGCGGTAAGTTAGTACTTCAGTTTAGACTGGATAGCGCAATAATCACAGGAATTAAACCAATTAAATCGATTAATCGTCAGGAGTCGACCATTAGTCACTTGGCGGCTGACCCAACTCGATTAGCCAAGATAGCTAGCGAAATTGCTTCTTTGGATGTTGCTGATAAGCAATCGGACGACACTTTAACAATTACTAATGAAGGGTCTGACTCTGATGAAACCAGTAGTTCAGACGTCTACGCTAGTCAAACCTTCGACTAAATTTTAACATTGAACGTTATTAAACGTTCATTCGAAATTTGAAAGACAGAAAAGACGGAAGTATTAAAATGGCGTCTTCTAACGACCTAATTTTATTGGTGGTTCCACATCAAGCTTGTTCGACTAGTACAGCGAGCACCATTCCAGGAGCTCCAGCAAAAGCTTGTGATTTAATGGCCTTACCTTTTGCTAAAATATTACAACGAGAATTAACGGTTAGTAAGAAGATGTCGCGAATATTAATTAATGACGGTGAATCTGATTGTGTGGTAGATGATTATCAATGTCGTTCATCTAAATGGCGGCAACAGGTATCACAGTATTATCCTAAAATTTCGTTACTACTCGATATCAGATCTATTAAATTACCATCTGATCTTAAATTTATTTTATCGGTCAATAATGAAGTAACTATGGTAGAATTACCAGAGGAAACTGTTACTCGAAGTGTTGAGTTAGCCAGACAGATCGTTGATCAAGCAAACCAATCGGGTCATCATGTTTCACTTAAAAGGGGTATTATCAACGATCTAATTGATCAATCTTTACAAAATAAAGTTGTTAGTTTATGTATTAAGGTTAATGATAATATTTCTGACATGTCAACCGTGGCTTCTCTGGTCGCTGAAACGGTCGCTGAAGCGGTTGGTGGTTAAATCTTTGGACGTTGTTGAACGTCCATTTACTTAAGAATATTAACAATATCTCGAGCCTGTTGTAGTAACGGTAATTGGTCTGGAACCAATCTCTTTTCAGCTTCATCGTAGTCCATCCATTTCCGCTGGGAGATCTCTCTTTTGTCATACTTATCTCCTAATGTTATTTCCTGATCGACTATCGCTACGTAACAAGTAATGTTGTATTGATTAATAATTGAACCCATATAATGAACAGAAGCTACCTGATCTAAGATTTTAATTTGTTCAAGGTTAATACCGGTTTCCTCTTTAAATTCTCGAGTAGCTGCTTGATAAACTGTTTCCCGAAGCTTTTTCCGTCCCTTAGGAAAGCCCCACAATACTTCTTCGAGTCCTTCTTCCTTCTCAATTTTTCGATTAAGGTATTGTAACATCGAACTAGAGTAACCTAAATTTTTCTCTCGTTCAGTGATGTCGGTTTTAATCTTCTCGATCTCTTTCTTACTCAATCGAGAGATACATCGATCGAAATCATTCTCGGTACATCGACCTCGTAAAATGTAATGATATCCATAACTATGAGGGTGTTGAACTAACAACCATTTCTTTTTGACATTGTCGTAAAGAATAATACCGTAAGAATAATATTTCTTAATAGGTATTATTCGAATAACCTTTCTTGTTGCCATAACGGTTTTAGAATAGGACTTTGTTTCTAAAACAACAAAATAAATGGCAGCGACAACGGATACTCCGGAATCTAAATCGATCTTTAAAAATTACATCACCGACTTAATAACTACTTGTTTTGATGTTCTGGAAAATTCTAAGATTCCGGGACGACGGAGATGTCGAGTCACTCAAGAATTGACTAATTACCAGAAGACATTGAATCTGGATGACTTCGAAGAATACGAAGAAGTTCATCGAGAATCCTTCGAAGAAATTTATAGAGCTAATCGGAGCGAAATCTTAAAACAAGTTGACGACTGGATCACCGGTGGTAATATCAAAATCAATTTAGATGCGGGTGGTAAAGGGAGATTGAAAAGAGTTTATTGTATTCGGCTCTCTATCATTTATAACAAGGCGGTCGGACTTTACAATAAATACAACGAAGATGACCCTGATAATGATTGTTGTTATTTCATTCACGAAATCATGATTACCTTGTACAAGATTTTCAAGACTTTCGTAACCAGAGCAATTGACCTCAAGAAAATTGACAATGCAATTGCTGATCTTGACAGTATGATCAGAGAAGACGATTCACCGAAGAGTGGTTTATTCTCAGGTAAATTAGGAAGTAGTTTAGCCAATCTTTTCTCCAGTGTTTCTAATATCGCTAAGAAACATGGCATCAAAGTTCCCGATATGTCGGAACAGGAGATGCCATCGGAGGACAATATTGGTCAAATTTTGGAGAAGATGATCAACAGTGATGCTACTAATGAAGTCATTTCAGATCTAGTTAAGAGCTTCGGCGATTCTAAAGATAAACAAGATATCTTGAACAATGTTGCTCAGAAAATAGGCTCTGAAAAATTGATTAATGAAATTTCGAAGCACACCGGAGTCAAGATCGATCGGGATCAACTTAAGGAAGGATCGGATAAAGCTCAAGAAATTGTTGGGAAGATGGACTTACAAAATATTAAGAGTCCGGAAGAAGCGATCAGTAAAATTCCCGAGTTAGTTAGTGCTTTTCCGACCCCTGAAAGTAGTAAAGATCAACCGAGCAGCCAGGCGACCAGTCGTGAGACCAGTAAAGACGACGACCTGAAGACTAGTTCAAAGACCAGTCCAGAAACCAGTAAAGACGATGGTCCTTAAATAATTCAATTTATCGTTCGTTAGACAACGAACGTAACAATGGAAATTATCTTTTCCGTTTAGATTTCTTAGATCTCATTTTCTTAATTCTCTTCATATCGTGTTCAATGTCGGAGTCGGAATCACTGTCGAAATCAGAATCAGAGTCGGAGTCAGATTCAGAGTCGGAGTCGTATTTCTTTTTCCTTCGACGAGTCTTCTTGAGAGATTTAATCTTGAGTTCGGGATCTTTCTTAGACAGTTGAGAAACTAATGACGTCAAAGTTGCTTCGGAAGCAATGGAATTCTTCTTCAAACCAACAACAGTCTTCTTAAGACTTCCAAAAGAATTATTCAGATGAACCATATTGTCGTTAAGTCCAGTGATGGCTCGAGCTTGATTGAGATTGTCGTTGGTTAACGTTTGACATTCATTTTTATTCTCACCAAGTTGTTTAGTTATTTCGTCGAGCTTCTTGGTGGCATAAAGCCCAACACCGACCACCCCAATTACCGCGACAATTGATAATGTGAAGCTAGGATTGGAAAGAGAATAAGAAGAACGGGTGGTTTTCTGTTCAGTAACATTTTCGTCGGAAGATGATTCTTCTTCCATCACTTTTTTATTCTTTAATCAAAACTTTAAGGAAATCAGTAAATGTCTAATTCTAGTAGCGAAGCGTTTAGTTCCGAATCTGAAGACGATTTCGAACCAGGTATATATTCTTCGTCTTCAGATGCGCTAACTCCCGATGTCGGGAGTCAGTCTGACGAATTAGAGGCGTTAAAAGGACATTTGCCTTCTGACGTGTTATCCGAAGAAGATGAAGAAAGTTTGTCTGACGTAACATCAGAAGATGAAGAAGAAGAAGAAAGTTCGTCTGATGTGACATCGGAAGATGAAGAAGAAGATCCGTCAACTATTCCACTGGAAGACGAAGAAGAAGAAAGTCGTCCGTCGTCAAGTCGTCCGTCGTCAAGTCGTCCGTCGTCAAGTCGTCCGTCGTCAAGTCGTCCGTCGTCAAGTCGTCCGT
>Ga0102929_1002649_pt1 | contig 10643 bp, 10 predicted proteins | sample SalPonR1_B_D2_MG_FD_78510 | JGI IMG/M metagenome (GOLD analysis project Ga0102929, IMG submission 78510) | Salt pond soil microbial communities from South San Francisco under conditions of wetland restoration - Salt Pond MetaG R1_B_D2_MG | ecosystem: Environmental > Aquatic > Marine > Intertidal... | reverse complement strand
GGTCGGCCAATCGAGCTGAAGGAACTGGTCTGCTAGGAAGGGAAAATCACAAACTCGGAAAATGAAATTATCCCTGCGGTTTTCGCATCCCCCCTTCCCCAAGGCCCCAGGGACTCGCCCTGCCATCTCCCTCAAGATGTCAGGGCATTTTTTTTTGCATCAATACTTTTATGCTGAAGGAACATTGAGACTGGAAGAGGCCATCCCAGCACGACTAGGCAGACGAGGAGGAACGTTGGCAGCACCAAGCGAGACGTCGCAGGCAAAAAACGTGGAGAACAAACCTGCCCAGCTACTGGATCGGCCCTGTGAACAGCCAGTCATTGGCTTTAACGCTGGCGTGGCAGTTGATGCATCCCTCCACCTTGCCCTCTTTCTCAATCGTCCCGTCGGGTGCGTATTTGATCCAGAAATAATTACCCGCTTCCGCATTGTAGCCATGCTTCTTGTACATGACCGTAATAGCGGCAAGCTTCTTTTCCGGCGTGTAGTTTTCTTTGACGACAATAGCACCATGCGGCAGGGAACCCGCCTTGTTCTGAACTGCAGTATAGGCAGCCTCATTGAGATAGGTGGTCAGGAAGGCGCCATGGGGATGCTGGCCCTCGTAAAGTTCGCCTTTGCCCGGCCAAAGCTGCCAGTCCTGGTAAGGATTGACGTTGGAGATATAGTCGATAACCGCATTGCCATTCGTCATGGGCAGACCGGCACCGCCATTGGCAAAGCCCAGGACAGGCATCAATACCAGACCAGCAAGCAGAAGCATCAGCCAAATACACTTTTTCATCTGTACTCTCCTTTTTGAAAAATTTGACGACTCTCGCCAGGTTTTTATCGAGGCGAGGTAAAACTCTAGCTTGGATATCAATTTCGTCAAGGTCTGCCGGGGGAGTCCTGCGAAGGAAGGCAGGCCCCCGTGGCCGCCCAGGGCAGGCACAGGGGCCTGCCCCTACAACAAAATTCGAATATTTAACCACCGGGGTAATAGCGTCTCTCTGGCCGAGCGAGTCTCTACCCCCCTGTTCGAAACCCCGGATACAGGAGCATGCCACCGTCAGCATAAATCGTTGTGCCGGTGATATAATCCGCGGCATCCGAGGCCAGCCAGACCGCTATTTTTCCGATATCTTCGGTCTCCCCGATTCTGCCATAAGGGATCAATTCACAGAGTTGATCGGCCGCTTCCGGCGTCTCCCAGGCATCTCGGTTGATTTCTGTCTTGATGGCACCGGGACCAATACTGTTGACGCGGATCTTATGGGGAGCCAGCTCCTGGGCCAGGGTTTTCATAAAAAGATTCATCCCGCCTTTGGCGGCGGCATAGTTGGCATGACCGGCCCACGGTATCGACTGGTGAACAGAACTGATGAAAATAATCTTGCCCGCCGCCCGGGATCGCTCCCTAACCACACCCCGGCGGCAAAACTCCCTTGCTGCAGCCCGGGAGCAGAGAAACGCGCCTGTGAGATTGACATCCAGGACGCTTTGCCATTCTTTCAGACTCATCTCCAGAAAAGAACTGTCGCCCTGTATTCCCGCATTATTGACCAGAATGTCCAGCGTGCCGAATTTCTCAATGACCTGTTGGAACATCTTTTCAACCTGGTCCTCGTCGCTGACATCCGCGGCATGAGAAAAGGCCTTCTGACCCTTCTGCTCTATCTCGGCGATAACTTCATCGGCATTGTCTGCGGGCAGGTGGTTGATCACGATATCAGCACCTGCTGAAGCGAGATGCAGAGCAATGGCCCGGCCGATTCCCCGATCTGCACCCGTAACCAATGCGACTTGTCCATCAAGTGACATATCAAACATCGACAACACTCCCTTTACTTTCCTGGCTCACTCCGGTTAAGGCGCCAGTCGTAATCCAGATACTCAACCGCGAGGTTTCCAGCCTCATTTTCAAGATATTCCCTGTCCTTCTCCCTGAACATGTACGGGGCGACGAACCGGATGTAGTCCGTCTCCGTTTCGCCGAAGTCATCGCCATACCATTGGAAGACCTTCGGCAGGCGAACGACTTTTCCCTCCCGATCAATCCGCACTGCGGCATTCAGGAAAGTCCGGCCTGAAACCTCGAGATCCTCATCCAGGGTTTCGGCGCTGTACACCTCGATCGGCGGACAGGTCAGCGAAGCACAGACCAGGGCGAAATGGATGCGGGGATCGATTGGTTCGATCACCTGCTTGCTGCGTGGATCCTTATCGCCGAAGGGATGGATAAGGGACCCGGGAAAGCGATGGTTCCCGCGTAGAATGCCATGCTCGATATCGTCCGCGGTAAACTCCATACCACCGATTCGGTAGCCGATGCGCCGGAAAAACCGGGTCACCTCTTTGACAGAATCGCGGATACCCAGTTCGACGACGCCATGGATGACGAGGACATTGTACAGGTTGACCCAGAAGGCGATCCGTTCTGTCCTGGTTTTGAGCACATCAAGGTCGAATGCCTGAAGTTCCCGGCTTTTCCGTGCGTAACGTTGGTAAAGTTCGGAGCCGGCCATCTCCTCATAGGCGATCCGGCCGGCGTCGGTTTTGAAAAAAGCACCGCGCAGCAGATTCATCAGATGCTTGAGTTCGCCGGCAAGCTCCTCGACGGGGGTTTCCTGTGCTGCCTCTCCTTCATTGAGAAGGTAATGCTTTGCAAAGAGCAGTTTTTGATCGAAACTTTGGGCCAGGGTTCTCTGTGGGATTTCGCGTTGACGCTCCTCGCGAGCTCTGCACAACTCGAAAACGCTGTTGATATAGCCGATGTGAGTGAACGCCTGTGGGAAATTCCCGAGCGGCTCGCGCCAGAAAGGGTCATACTCCTCGGCAAACAGGCCCAGGTGATTGGCCGTCCTTTCCAGGCGCAGCAGAAGGATTTGAGCCTCGTCCAGTCTTCCCTGGCCGATCAGGTTATCAACCAGCCAGAACGTACAAAGCTGAAAGGTGCCCTCTCTTCCTTTCAGGCCATCTTCACCTCGATAACGGTAGACGAAGCCTTCTTCGCTCAGCTCGCGCTGAATCGCTTCAACGGTAGCAACCATGCGTGGATCATCATAGGGCAGGAATCCGTAGAAAGGCAGCAACAGGTTGCTGGCGTCGAGCTCCTCGGTCTCGTAATGCTGGACAAAAGCATTTTTCGATTCACACCAGCCCTTATCCATGACCTGCCTGCGAATAGCATCCCGGGTTTCTTGCCATAAATCTCGATCGCCCGAAAACCCGTACCGGTCAGCGATGGTAAGGCCGCGATCGAGAGCCGTCCAGCACATGACCTTGGAATAGACAAAATGCCAGGGCCCGCCCCGCACCTCCCAGATCCCCGAATCGGGTTCCTGCCAGACCTTCACGACCTTGTCGCAAATGGAGCGCAGAAAGGGCCACAGCCCCATATCGATTTTGCCGACATAGTTCGACAACCGCAGGGCGGCATCCATAATTTCCCCATAGATGTCGAGCTGTTTCTGATCATAGGCGCCGTTGCCGATCCGCACCGGGGTTGAGTTTTTGTACCCCTCCAGATGAGAAAGCTCTTCTTCGCCGACTTTTGTTTCCCCGCGCAGACCGTAAAGAACCTGTAAATCACAGCCCTCCTCGCAGACGAAACGTTCCAGCCAATGCAGATAATTCTCCATTTCCGCAAGATGGCCGATATTGAAAAGAGCTTCTACGGTCATCGCAGAGTCGCGAATCCAGGAATAGCGGTAATCCCAGTTACGCTGGCCGCCAATTTCCTCGGGCAAGGACGTCGTCGGAGCCGCGGCAATGGCGCCGCTCGGAGCGAAATCGAGCAGTTTAAGCAGCAGACTTGAGCGCTCGATCATCTCCGCAAAGGGTCCGAAATCATGATCCTGCCCGGTTTCACTGCGACCCAGCCACCCGCGCCAATAGGCGGAGGTCTTCTCAAGAGTTTCCTGCGCCCTATCGGCATTCAGGGCAGGAGGTTGTTCGTCCCCACAGACAAGAAGCAGCCAGACTTTCGCGCCGGCCGAGAGCTGCAGGCGAGTTGAGACGCGCCCATCCTGAACCTGCAGACGATTCCCATGGCTCTGCAAAACCAGGCGCTGGCCACCGCCGTGAGCGACGATTGTGTTTGCCGCCATCTCCAGCGAGGTCTCGGCGCGAGCATAGTCGAAGCTGGGCTGAAAATCGATACGGACCGGCAGTTCCCCTTCAGTAACCTCTATACAACGGTACAATTCCTGTCGTTCACGTTCTTCCAGACAGTCATCGCCTGTCGCAACGGGCATGAAGTCGGTCAGACGCAGGCGCCCCCCGACGGTGCGGAAGGTCGTGACCAAAAGGTTTGTGCCTGGCAGGTAGTGCTGGCTTGAGTCCCAAGGTGTGTCGGGTGTGACCGAGAAACGGCCACCGCGTTCATAATCGAGGATGGCTGCGAATACGCTGGCTGAATCCATGCTCGGCAGACAGAGCCAGTCGATGCTGCCGTCGTTGCCGATCAGCGCCACAGTTTGGGAATTGCCGATGATGCCGTAATCGCCGATTTTCTTGTACATTGTGAATTAAGTTTTCCTTGGTACGCGTTTTGCCTCTCAAGGCGGCACATATTCTCGAGAATCTTTTCAGCGCTTGGATAGAAATTTTTTGCCAATTTGATGATACCCTTTAAGGAAAACACAAAAAATGGCGTGCACAACAAGTTGAGTTTTTTTTCCGGGATTTTAAAATGAGCGCAACAAAATGGGATCCCTGGCTGAAGGCGTCAGGACTGATTTTATGGGTTGGATTGATGGGGGTTTTTGCATGGTCTGCCATGACCAGTGGCTGGTTTGACCCGGAAAGAATCAATGCCTTGCTGAAAACCATGGGGGTCTTCGCGCCCCTTGTTTTCATAGGGCTCATGGCTCTGGCCGTGATTTCAACCTTTTTGCCCACGCTGGTACTGGACATCGCTGCGGGAGTGGTTTTCGGCCCTGTTGCAGGAACGATTTACGCGGTTATCGGCGCAGAATTGGGCGCGATCCTGGCCTTTTTAATCAGTCGCAAGCTGGGCAGAGAAGCCATGACTCACATCTTCAAGAAGGATATAGACTTTTGTGACCGTTGCGCCCGTCGGCAACTTCCCTATATTATTTTCTTCAGCCGTCTCCTGCCGGTCTTCAACTTTGATCTGGTCAGCTACGGCGCGGGGTTGACGGCGATCCCCCTGCGGAGCTACGCCCTGGCGACGCTCCTGGGAATGATTCCACCAACCTTTTTGTTGGTTGCCTACGGCGAAAGCGTTGTCGCGACCCTACCCCCCATCTTGACCGTGTTTTTCTCCCTGGTCATGATCGTCCTGTTTTTTCTGGTCCCGGTCTGGATCAAGCACAAAAACCCGTTCGGTCTTTACGACAAGATGAAAGGCTCCCAGTAACGTGGCACTTTTTAATGCACTTTTTACGAAAAAGGGGTTACAGCCATATAGCCGTAACCCCTTGATTTTTCTGGTGGGCGTTGCTGGGATTGAACCAGCGACCCCTGCCGTGTGAAGGCAGTGCTCTCCCGCTGAGCTAAACGCCCCTGATGGAGGGAAACTTATAACAGCATCCCCTGACGCTGTCAATCTGAAATTCCGGGAGCTTGGCGACTCTTGCGGACCCTGCCGAGGGGCTCTGGATGACTTTCAGGGGAGGAAAAACTGCCGGGCCATGCGATAGCCTGGCTCGGTAATCATGTGCTTGTCGAGGATCTGCGCGATCTGCTCTCTGCCTTTGCCGGGCAGAACCTCGGCAAAATTCACCAGGGCGTCCGCATCCCAGAGAATGCGGAATTCAGCGGAGTCTTCAGCATCCCGGGTGTGGTGACAGCCGACCAAGGCCGCGACCCGTTCGGTCAGTTCGGGTTCGGCAGCGAGTTCCTGCAAGAGCTGGCGGGCAATCGGCGGCCCTTCGATTTCCTGCCAGTTGCCGGCGCTGGAGCCGTGAACCTGCTCCGCCCGGTGGATGCCGATGTCGTGCAGGTAGGCAGCGCTCAGCGTGACGGTGACGTCGGCCTCGATGCAAGCCAGCATCTGCTCAGCGTAGCCAGCCACCCGCAGAGCGTGCTCGATGCGGCGCCGGTCCTCGCCGAAATAGTTCTCCATGGCGTGTTGCACCCGGTCCAGAAACCGGCGCTGTTCAGCCGAGACGGGCTTCAGGTATTTGAGAGTGTCGGCGAACATTCAAACTCCGGGTTGCGTCTCTAGTACCCTGTAACCGATAGAATGTCGCAAGATTGCGCAGGAATTTGGCGGGTCAACAAGGCGTGCCGAACGATGCATAGCCGTAGCTACGTATCGTTTGGCACAACGCAGTTGACGCGTCAAAGGGCAAGCAAGATGCGACAGTTTATGGGTTACAGGGTACTAGAACCAATAATGCCACAAGAGGTCCAATCGGCCGCGCTTGATCAGATATTGGCCGGAAAAACGCATAATCTCCCGGACCTTATCCCGATGACCGGGTCGGTAGCAGTGAATGTAGCAGTGCTTGCAGCTCGGCCGCTCCTCCAGTGGGCAGCGGAGCCGGCGTTCGAAGGCATATTCCAGGAATTCGTGGCATTCCGGGCAGACCGGGTATTTGTGCAGCGGCAGCTGCTGCAGTTCCGGCCAATCCGCAGCCGGCCCCTGTTTGGGTCCCTCATGGTGGACCCGGCAGTAGACCGATGTAAACTGGGCGAGGACCTTGAGGTCCTTGATTTCCTTGCGGTTCATGAAAAACCCGAAATGCGGAGTGCGAGGTACGAAGCGAGAAAAATCGACCAACTCCGAGCATGAGTACCATGCCGCCCGGCAGCGGTCCTTGACCAGGGTCAAAATACCCTGAACCCCAAGAATAGCTCGGGTTAAAAGTTTGTTCGCACTTCGCGCCTCACTCCTCACTCCTCACTCCTCACGTCTTTAACCTTCCTTGGTCTTTTCCGCCAGGTCTTCAAGACGCTCGAAATCCAGAATGGTGATCACTTTGCCCTGAACCTCGATCAATTCATCTTCGGCCAGCTTGCGCAGGGTGCGGGAGAGGGTTTCACTGACCGTGCCGAGTTGGGAAGCGAGTTGACTCTTGGAAATCGGCAGTTCGAAGGTCTCCCGTTCTCCTCCGGAGGTTTCCAGCAGAAAGCGCGCCAGGCGCGAGGGAACGTCCTTGAAGGTCAGTTCCTCGATCTGCAGGGCGAACTGGCGCAGGAAGCGGGACAGCCCGCCGATCATGTTGACAGCCATGCGGCCGTTGTTCTCGAGCAGGGTCAGGAAGCGGCCCTTCGGCAGAAACAGCAAAGAACTTTCCTGCACCGGCTCGGCATAGGCGGGATAGAGCCCGTTGCCGAAGATCGCCGCCTCGGCGAAGGTGCCGCCGGGATGGACGATGTGCAGAATGCGCTCCTTGCCTTCGGCCGACAGCTTGTAAACCTTGACCTTGCCGGTCAAAACCACGAAGAAACCCTCGGCGGGTTCGCCGTCGGCGAACAGCACCTCGCCGCGATTGTGGCTGCGGACCCGGCCGATCTCGAGCAGGGAGTCCAGTTCCGTTTCCGAAAGCCCTGCACACAGGGGGATGTTTTTGAGCAGTTGCCGCTGGTTCATGGCCGAACTTTCTTCATTAACAGTTGAGAATTCGTCCTCCGACGGTCAAAATCGATCGCCGGCAAATTCTGCTTGCCATTTGCGGCCAAGCATAGCACATTCCGCTGCATGAACTCCGGCAAATCCAACCCGATCGAGGTCGTCAACGAAGAGACCCGCAAGAGCAGCCGGCACGGCGTCTTGTACGGGCTGGCGGCCTATACCGCCTGGGGCTCCTTCCCCCTGTTCTTCAAGGCCCTGCATGGGGCGATGCCCCTGGAGATCGTGGCCCACCGGATCTTCTGGGCGGCCGTCTACCTGATGATTCTCTCGCTGCTGACCCGGCAGATCGGGGTGATCCGGAAAACCGTCAAGGACCGCATCTGTCTGCTGACGCTGTGCGGCTCGACCCTGCTGATCGCCACCAACTGGCTGACCTTTCTCTACGCCATTCAGGCCGACCAGGTGCTGCAGTCGAGCCTCGGCTATTTCATGACGCCGCTGGTCAGTGTCCTGCTCGGCTGCCTGGTTCTGCGCGAACGCCTCAACCGGCTGCAGACGGTCAGCGTCCTGCTGGCCCTGGCCGGCGTGCTGAATCTCTCCCTGCAGCACGGTACCGTTCCCTGGATCTCACTGATTCTGGCGGGGACCTTCGGCCTCTACGGCCTGCTGCGCAAAATGGCCCGGGTCGATGCCATGGCCGGCCTGACGGTGGAAACCGCCCTGCTGGCACCGGTTGCGCTCGGCTACATCGGCTATCTCGCCAGCCAGCAGCAGAGTGCCTTTCTGGCCGGCTCCCTGCGCCTCGACCTGCTCCTGCCCCTCTCCGGTGTGGTGACGGCCACCCCGCTGCTGGCTTTCGTCGGCGCGGCCAGGCGCCTGCGGATGATCACCATCGGTTTTCTGCAGTACATCACCCCGAGCCTGCATTTCGTTTTGGCCGTCTTTCTCTACCGGGAGACGTTCACGGCAGCGCACCTGGCCAGCTTCCTCTGCATCTGGAGCGCGCTTGTCTGCTATTCGCTGGATGCTCTGCTCGCCAGACGGCATCGTCCGGCAGCTCCCGAACTCGACGCGGCTGCGTCCTGATCACTGCAAAGCGATGGAGCCGGGCAACCGGCCAATGGGCGCCAAAGACAACGGCCCCGGACATTGCCGGGGCCGCTTTTCTGCCTCTTCTCTCAGCTCTTGAAGATCCTGGTCCCGGCCGGGTTTATTTCACCGGCAGGTCGTGCACATCCATGTGGCAGTCCAGGCAGTTGGGGAACATCTTCAGCTGCTGCGGGCTGTGCGGCGCCGGGTGGCATTCCTGGCAGGCCGGGATCGCACCATGGCTTTCGTGGCACGTCCCGCAGCCGACCTCGCCATGTTTGCTCGGCGTATTGGTCCATTTTGCATGGACCTGCCCATGGCAATCGGCACAGGTTCGTGCATCGGATTCCGCATGCAGGGGGATTTCCAGAGGCATGTGGACGTTCTGATGGCAGTTTGCACAGGTCGCGAGCTCCTGCGTGGGATGGTGACCGTCGTGGCATTCGAAGCAGGTCGGAATATAACCGTGCTGATCATGATGACATGTGGCGCAATCCTGCTCAGCATGGGCACTGGGGAATTTCACCATCTTGTCCGCCGGTCCGCCATGGCAATCGGCACAGATAGCCTCCAGCTGCTCAATTGCCGGTGCTCTCTGCGGTGCATGCGGGTCGGCATGGCACTCGGCGCAGGCGGTCTGCAAAGGACCATGCGGTTCGCCGTGGCAGCTGCCGCATTTCGGCATCAGCTCAGCGTAATTGTTTTTCAGCGGATTGTAGTTGTGAAACTGCTCGTGGCATTCCTGGCAGGCGAAGCGATGTCGGCCGCCGTCCTGCTTCAAGCTGGAATAGTGCGTATGGCACCGTCCGCATTCCACGGGCGACATGGGCACGGGCTCTTCAACGTAAAGTTCCTCGGCGACCTCCGGCAGCGCTCGCGATGGCTCGGCGGCAACTGCCGACCGGGAATAATCGCCGATCGACAGAAGACCGCATAAAGCGCACAAAAGGACACCGATTTGAGACAGCATGCGGCTCATATCGATCTCTCCTTTTGCCGGACGTTATTGGCCGGGCCAGTTGTTCAGGTCATGGGCCGTGCTATGGCAGTCGCCGCACTGCGGGAACTTGGCGTGCATGGCTTCCGCATGGGGCATGCCGTGGCAGTCGCTGCACTGGGGAATCATGCCGTGCTGGTCGACGTGACAGGTGACGCAGGCAACCGTGTTGTGTTTGGTTGTGCTGCCGGCCAGCTCATTGTAGGCCGTATCATGGCAGGAGGCGCACAATTGGGAGCCGGTATCATCGCTGTAGGCCAGTTCCATGGGCTTGTGGGCCTGGTGGCAAATGGCGCAGTCCGCTTCAGCCATGGTTTCGGAGTGCGGTGAATGGCAATCCGTGCAATCCGGAATATAGCCGTGGGTGTCGGCATGACAGAAGTTGCAGGCGACCTCGGCATGGACGCTGGGGCTGGCCGCCATCTGCTCACTGGGCCCGGCGTGGCAGCTCTCGCAGACAGCCTTGAGTTCGCCTTCCAGGTTGAGATCCAGCGGCTGGTGGGGATCATGGCAGCTCATGCATTCCGGGACTTCATAGTGGCTGGAGCCCGAATGGCAGTCGCTGCAGGCCGGGATATTTTCAGCCACCATGGGACGATGGCTCTGATGACAGGCCGTGCAGTCGATCGCGGTTTTGTGCGCCGCACCGGCAGCCTGAATTTCGGCCGGCTGCTCGATATGACACTTGTTGCAGTCCGCGGCGGTCAGGATATTTTCCTGCGCCAAAGCCGTTAGAGAAGTCACTGCCGTCAGCAGGCAGCACGACGAAAAAACGAAGACCAAACGGTACAGCAAACCCTTCATGGCTCTCTCTCCTCCCTCAATGAAATTATACTTGGCAAATTTGGATTATCACGGAGATTTGCCCGAGCAAACCTCATCGTGACACATGTTTGTACCGTTTCACACGCTGGAGTGTCAACAGGAAAATAAGAGAATTCTTATAATATAAATAGTCATATAAACACAGGACTTATGGGCAGAAACGAAAACAGGCACCCCCGATCGGGGGTGCCTGTAATTATT
>Ga0102929_1002648_pt1 | contig 10643 bp, 9 predicted proteins | sample SalPonR1_B_D2_MG_FD_78510 | JGI IMG/M metagenome (GOLD analysis project Ga0102929, IMG submission 78510) | Salt pond soil microbial communities from South San Francisco under conditions of wetland restoration - Salt Pond MetaG R1_B_D2_MG | ecosystem: Environmental > Aquatic > Marine > Intertidal... | reverse complement strand
TTGCCGCTCCAGCGAAACCGCGGACTCGCGCACGTGACTGCACCGGTGGTGCTGTTTCCCGACGACGATTCCCTGCTCTATCCCGATGCCGCCGAGCAGATCCTCGCGGTCTACGAGAGGGATCGCGACGCGGCCATCGCGGCGGTCTGCGCACTCGAGGCAATGGAGCCGCCGGGCGATGCAAGTGCGGGCGCGTTCTCTTATGTCGTTGCCGATGCTGAAACGCGGAAACGACGCTTTCGCGGCGTTCAAGGCCGGATAGAACGGAAGTTCACCTGGCTCAAGCCCGCGAAGATCCTCGGACGACATCTCAATGCGCGCCATGCGGTCCCGGAGTGGCTCGGAGAGGTGGAGGCGCGGCCCGTCGAATACATGACGGGGTTTCGAATGTCGTTTCGTACGCATACCATTCGACGAACAGGTTTTGACGAGGCGCTGCGAGATTACGGGCTCTACGAGGACATAGACGCCAGCTTCAGTGCGGGCGAATCCGGCCTCGTCGTCGCGGCGTGGCGCTCGAAGATCTATCACCACCGGTTTCCCGGTGCTCGTGCAAATGGGCGCGCACTGGGGATGATCGAGGTCCTGAACATGGTCTATGTCATCCTCAAACACGCGACGCCCGAACGCCTGGGCACAAGGCAGGCGGGGCTCGTTCGCCGGCGACTTGCGGGGTTCGTCCCACTCCGGGTCGCCGCGGACCTCGTCGGTGTGGGTTCGGCATTCGGGCGGCAGCGTCTCATCGGCGCGGCGACTGCGGCGCTGTGGTCGGGGCGGCTCTGGCGAGCGGCCGGGGACACGCTTGCGGACGTGTACAGGACGGCCATGTCGCGCGGCGCGTCATGACCAGAGCGTGGGCCCTGATCGCCGCCGTCAACGACGAGCGTGTCCTGCAACGGGATCTCGCCGCCTCGCCGCTTCTCGGGGACGGGGCGGCCGAGCGCTTCTTCTACCGCGGCGCGCGCAACATGGCAGAAGCCTACAACGCCGGAATCGATGCGACCACGGCACCGGTAATGGTCTTCGCGCATCAGGACGTCTACCTGCCCGCCGGCTGGGAGCGGCGGCTGGCGGCGGCGATCGCGGAGGTCGAGGGCCGGGATCCTGAATGGGCCGTTCTGGGCATCGTCGGTGCCACGACGGACGGTCGCATGGCGGGACAGGCCTGGTCCTCGGGATCGGCGCGCGAGTTCACGCACGATATTGCCCTGCCGCAACCGGCCCAGAGCCTCGACGAACTGGTCCTCGTGCTGCGGCGGGAGGCTGGTTTGCGGTTCGATCCCCAGCTGCCGCATTTCCATCTTTACGGAACCGATATCGTTCAGCAGGCGCTGGCCGACGGACGCGGCGCATGGATCGCAGGCGCGCCGGTCGTCCACAATTCCGACCAGTTGACCGGTCTCGGCGCAGGGTACCGCCGTGCCTATGGCTACATGCGCGCGAAATGGGCGGACAGGCTGCCGATCGTCACGCCGATCTGCCCCGTTGTCCCCGGCTGGCGACGCTTGCTCCGCGCCGAGTTGGCGGTGCGCTACCGCTACGCGCGGCAGCGCTGGCGCGGACGGGGCCGGCGCCGGGCGCTCGACGACCCACGGGCGAAGGCCCTGATGCTGGGCTACGAGTGATGGTCGCGTCCTGATCCTCCGCCGTCGACGGGTCGGTGACGATCCGCAGGTTCCGCCCTTCGGCCAGCCAGACTCCGGCCCCGATGAAGAAGGGAAAGAACGCGCCGATCGACAGCCAGTAGTGCACGGTGCCCGCGGCCAGCGCGAGGCCGCCGAACGAGACGAGAAAGCCCGCGCGACAGGCCTTGTCCATCTCGTCGGCGAGCGGGACGCGCGCGGCCCTGCGCACCAGAAGGATGACCGCCGTCATGTAGGCGAGGCTCGCCGGAAGCCCGTAGCGCACCGCGACCACCAGCCAGTAGTTGTCCATCGAACTGCTCATGAAGCTCGGACGGACCCAGTCGTTCAGTCCGAGACCGAAGATCGGGTTGTTGGCGACGTTGTGGGTGCCCCAGTCCCAGATCAGGATCCGGTTGTAGGCGCTGGCCGAGTTGAACGACGCATAAGTCACCAGAACGTGAAACGGTGTCCGGTTCGAGAGCAGATCGACGATTGTGTACGCCGCCAGGGCTCCGAAGGCGAACAGCGTCCAGCGCCGCTTCATCGATTTCATCGTCAACTCGTAGACGATGAAGATGACCTGGAACACGAAGGCGATGAGCGCGCCGGTCGACATCGAGAAGAAGGTCGCGATGCCGACAACGACGGCCCGCAGGGGCGCCGACCCACGGCGGCCGATGGTGAACCAGGCGATCCCGAGTGCCGCGGAGACGAAGGCGCCGTAGAGAATGGGATGGACGAAGCCGGCCTGCGCGCGGCGGATGCCCCACCGCTCGCCGGCCCCCGATATGCCGGTTCCTCCCGGGATCAGTTCGATGAAGATCGGCCGCTTGGTGATGCCTTCGAGCACGGCGAAGGGCAGCAGGAACAGCACCACCAGGAAAAAGACCCAGGAGAACCGCGTGAAGTCGCGCGCGTTCCGGATCGTCAACCGGCCCAGAAGATACGCCCCGAAGAATTCGAGCACGTAGATGCCCATGGTCTCGAAGATGGTGCCGAAGGGGTGGTTCACTCCGAGGGCGAGGACGGCCCAGAGCGTCGAGAAGAGTATGAGCCAGTCGATCAGCAGGATCTTGCCGGCCTTGCCCATGAAGAACATGGCAAGAAGCGGAATGAAGCTCACCACCAGCACGAGGCGGTAGGGCGTCAGCAGAAGCGTTCCGATGCTGAACTGGACCGGCAGGATCAGCGCTACGACGAACACCGCTGCGAGCCAGTTCAGGCCGCTGATCGGAAGATCCCGGGGCGCGGAGGCCGTCGCGTCGACCTCCGGCGCGGCTGCGGCTCCATCGTCCGCCTGTCCGGCGGGAAACCGCGTGTATCGAGGCACGCTTGTCGTCACGTTGCTCATCGCGATGTCTGGCGCCGCCGCGGCGCGCCTCCTTTCACTTCGACGTCCCGGTCACCATAGCGCATCATGCGGCGGCAATCAGGCGAAAGGGAAAAATTCTTTCGACGTCTCATAACGCAGGGCCCGTCCGGTTGGCCGCAATGACCTCACGGTAGAGATCCTCGAGCCGCGCCGCTTTGTCGGCCCAGCCGCCGAAGCCGCGCAACCGATCCTGCGCCGCCCGGCCCATGCGCCGGCGCCGGTCGGGATCGGCAGCGAGGTCACGAATCGCACCGGCGATGTCGGCGGCGAATTGCTCGGGCGTCTCCACCGGAAGCCTGATCGCGCAGGTGTCGTCGAGAATGAAGTCGGGGCCGCCACGCGCCGCCGCGATCACCGGAAGACCGAATTCCATCGCCTCGAAGAAGACCCCGCCCATTGGTTCCCGGAAACTCGGAAAACAGAAGACGTCGGCGTTCTCGTAGAGCCGGTCGACGTCATCCCGCGGCACCTGGCCCAGAAACTCTACGCGGTCCTCGACGCCGAGCGCTTTCGCCTCCAGCCGGCAGGCCTCCAGATCCGGCCCGTCGCCCGCGCTCGTCAGCCGGACGCCGGGCAGATCGCCGAGCCGTGCCATCGCGCGGATCACGTCCCTGAGCCCCTTCGTGCGGATCGCCCGGCCGACGTGGAGAAGATGGGCCTCGCCGGACCCCGATCTCCGGTCGATGGCCGGAAGCCTGCCCTCGTGACTGCGCTCGAGCACCGGTTCGAAGCGTCTGACAGGGACGCCGCACTCCGCGAGCGTGTCACGGACGTAGGGCGCGACGCCGAGGATGAGATTGGCGTTCTCGTAGCCGCCCCTCAGCCACGGATCGCGTGAGAGCCGCAGGCGGTCCAGCCTGCGCAGCCGCGACAGGAGACCGCCCGATGCCACGTCCTGCTCGAAGCCCCGCGGCGTCGACAGCGATCCGCCGAGCGGGCCTATGACGTAGGGAAGGCCCAGCCCCTTCAGCGGGCAGGGATAGCGCATGGCCTGTGGCAGCATCTGGTGGGCGACATCCCAGCGCGTGCCGCCCGAAAGCTCGCGTCGGATCCAGCGGCGCGCCCATCGGAAGAAGACGGGAAGCCAGGGCTTCACCATCGCCGTGAAGCGCGGGACGGTCTGAAGAAGATCCGGCGACTTCAGGGCGACGACCCGCGCATTCGGAAGCTGCGCCGGCAGGGCGTGGGGGTCCGTGCCCACCGTGAGGACGGTCAGATCGCACCGTTCCGACAGAGCCTCGACCCAGCGGAAGATCGAATAGACCTCGCCCAGGGCGTTCGCGTTCAGATACGGCGCGAGAACGAGGACGCGGAGCCGCCCGGGCGTCTCAGGCATGGCCGGCACGCACCAGCGCCTCGAAATAGGCGACGGTGGGCTTCAGCCCGTCGGCCAGCGGAACCTTGGGCGCCCAGCCGAGCGCCTCGTTCGCATGGCCGATGTCCGGTCGCCGCTGCTTGGGATCGTCCTGCGGAAGCGGCATGTGAACCAGCCGGGACGTGGAGCCGGTGAGGTCGAGGACGGCCTTCGCAAGCTCGGTCATCGTGAATTCGCCGGGATTGCCGAGGTTGACCGGACCGGTCACCTCCGCAGGGGCGCCCATGAGCGCGAGGAACCCCTCGATGAGGTCGTCGACATAACAGAAGGAGCGGGTCTGGGTGCCCTCGCCGAAGATCGTGATGTCCTCGCCCTTGAGCGCCTGAACGATGAAGTTCGACACGACGCGCCCGTCGCGCGGATGCATCCGGGGGCCGTAGGTGTTGAAGATGCGCGCGACCTTGATCTCGAGGCCGTGCTGGCGGTGGTAGTCGAAGAACAGCGTCTCGGCGCAGCGCTTGCCCTCGTCGTAGCACGACCGCGGCCCGATCGGATTGACGTTGCCCCAGTAGCTCTCGGGCTGCGGATGCACGGACGGATCGCCGTAGACCTCGGAGGTCGAGGCCTGGAAGATCCGCGCGCCGGTGCGCTTGGCCAGCCCCAGCATATTGATCGCGCCGTGGACGGAGGTCTTCGTCGTCTGGACCGGATCGTGCTGGTAGTGGACCGGCGAGGCGGGGCAGGCGAGGTTGTAGATCTCGTCGACCTCGACATAGAGCGGGAAGGTCACGTCGTGGCGGATCAGCTCGAAGTTCGGGCGGTCGAGAAGATGCGCGACGTTGCCCCGTCGTCCGGTGAAGTAGTTGTCGACGCAGACGACCTCGTGACCCGCCTCGACCAGCCGGTCGCAGAGATGGCTGCCGAGGAACCCGGCGCCGCCGGTCACGAGCACGCGTTTGGCCGTCGGATTGGCGAGGTCTGGCTGTGTCACCGCTGATGCTCCGTGAACGATCCGTCCGTCCATTAGCCCGTCGCGCTCCGGATGTCAGCCGTCTCGGGAACACGCCGCGGGAGATTTCCGGAGCGGCGGCCCCTCTCGGTGACAATTCACGCAATTTTAGGGAATTACCCCGTTTTCTGTATCCGGGATGAGATGGCGGTCATGGACGGAGATCGGCATGACGGCAACGATCGGAATACTCCTCGCCACATTCAACGGCGCGGGCTATCTGCCGGCGCAGCTGCAGAGCATCGCGGCTCAGACGCATCGGGACTGGCACCTGACGGTGCGCGACGACGGCTCGGACGACGACACGCCCGCCATCCTCGCGGCCTTCGCGCGCGCCCATCCGGGTCGGGTTTCCGTCGTCCGCGATGATCGCGGACGCCTGGGGCCGCTCGGCAACTTCAACCGGCTGCTCGGCATGGCGCGAGAGCCGTATCTGGCCTTCGCCGATCAGGACGATGTCTGGCGGCCCCGCAAGCTCGAACGCGCGCTCGTGCGGATACGCGCGCTGGAGGCCGCGCAACCCGCGGGCAGGCCATGCCTCGTCCATGCCGACCGCGCCGTCGTTGACGCGTCCGGCCGGGAGATCGCCCCGTCCTACTGGCGGTCGCGCGGCCTCGGCGCCTCGGATTTCGGCAGCTTCGAATCGCATCTGGCGTTCTGCATGGCGGCCGGGTCGGCGATGCTCGTCAATCGTCCGCTCGCCGATCTCGCGCATCCGGTGCCGTCCGCGGCGCGGATGTACGACTGCTGGATCGAGCTGGTCGCGAACGCCTTCGGGGCGGTCGCCTGGATCGACGAGATCGCGCTCGATCATCGCAGGCATGGCGCCAACACGTCAGGGTCCGCCAGAGACAACTCGAGTCGGGCCGCGCGCCGGCCCCTGGCGCGGGCGGCACGGTTGCTCCGCAACCTGTCGACCCAGCGTGGCGTCCAGGCGACCTACTTTCGCCAGGCCGACGCCTTCCGCAGGCTCCACGGCACCCGGATGGACCCCCGGATGCTCGACAATCTCGAGCGGTTCCTCTCGCTGCCCGGGCGGGGCCTTCCGCGTCGTGTCCATGGTCTTGTGAAGAGCGGATCAGCGCCGCCGGGCGTCGCGCGCGCGCTTGTCTTCGCGGCCCTCGCCCGGCCCCTGGAGGTCGGCGTCGGAGGTGTGGACCGCGAGGCGGCCGTTTCGAGCTCTAGAACCGGGTTGATGGCGGCCCGGGACAAGGCGGCATAGAGCGTTCGAACGCGGCGATCCAGCGGCCAGGGGTCGATGCGCGGTCTGCCGGGGCGGCGTCCGGTGATCGACGGCACGGTCGCCGGCCCCCGCGAGGGTTCGGTGACGTCCGGGACGGGGCCAAGACGGACCTGCCGCCTGTTTCAGGCCGCCGAGATCAGACGCGTCGCCAGCGCCGCGTAGGCGTCGAGACGCGAGTCCACGCCTTTCATGGCCACCGTCACCTCCTCGGCGAGAGCCGCACGATCGCGGTAACCCTCCTTGATCCGATTCAGGATCCCCTCGGCGGTGTCCGATCTGCAATCGGCGACATGCGCGTATCCCAGCGTTTCGAAGACGCCCTTGAACTTTCTGCTGTAGGCCATCGGAATGACAGGAACTCCCGACGAGAACGCCGCGATCGTCGCATGCATTCGCGCACCCATGAAGAAGTCCATGCCCGAGATGTAGCCCTTGGCCTCGGAGGGCGACCCGAACCGAGGCCCCAAGATCGCTCCGGGAAACTCACGGACGAAAGCCTCGCTTGCCCGCTGGTCGTCCTCGACCGGCTGGCTTTCCGACTGCACGTGGCCGATCAGGTGCAACTCCGTCCCGTCCTGCGCCATGACCCATTCGATGATCTGCCGCACCAGCGCCGGATAGTCGACCGCCAGCCCGAACTGGTTCTTGCCGGTGTACCCGCCGTTCATCAGAAGGCCGGAGACGTTGAGCCCGACCCGCACCGGTCCGCCGGCGTCGCGCGGGGCCGGGGCGTAGGGCAGGCGCATCGCGACGTCCGTCGCCTCGAGCATCTCCGTCCTGACGCCGAGGTCCGCAAGAAAGGCGGTCGACGGCGCGTCGCGCGTGACGACCGCCGCCGCCCGGTCCATAACCCGGCGCGCGAGCGTCCGCGTCCAGGCGCGTTCGAAGGGGCCGATGGTCTGCGGGCTGAGAACCAGCGGCTTGCCGGCGAGAATCGTCCTGAATTTCGCCCCCCAGACGGTGAGAAACCGCTTCGGGCCGTAGATGTCGGTGAAACTGTCGCCGCCGCCGATGTCGAAGACGATGTCGGCCCGGGCCAGCGCCGCCTGCAGCGGCCCTGTCGGTGACGGCAGGTGCCGCGTCCGGAAACAGTGGTCCTCGACATCGGCCGACGTTTCGTACCACGCCCGCGCGTCGCGCCACCCCGCGACGAGGAACCGGGGCTCGCGCCCCGCCGCCCGGGCCGCCTGCCGCAGGATCGCGATGTTCGCCACCGTGAGCGCGCCGACGCCGAGGTTGTCCGAATTCATCTGATGCCAGACGAGGGCGATGGTGACGGGGCGGGGCAGGGCAACTCTCCGGATCTGTGGCACGAGGCCTACCCGATTTTCGTCCGAACGCAAACGGAGCGGGCCGCGATTTGCATTGACGCGCCCCGTTGTGGCGGGAATGTCTGAGCGCATGCCGCGAGAAGAACGAATGTCCGGGAAAGAGAAACCATCGGCCGCGCTGAGGCGCGTGGCGACGGGCGATCTCTGTTCGGGGTGCGGCGCTTGCGCGGCGATTGCCCCGCGCCAGATCGAGATGGAACTCTCCCCACCCGGTTTCCTGCGGCCCCGGCAGAGCGGCCCGGTGTCGGCGGACGAAGACGCGCGGATCTTCCGCGTGTGCCCGGGCCTCGGCCAGAGTGTCGAGGCCGCGGGCCGGATGTCTCATCCGCTCTGGGGGCCCTATCTGGAGATGCGGTCGGGATGGGCGAGGGATGCCGATCTGCGCCATCGCGGCTCCTCGGGCGGCGCGCTGTCGGCCCTGCTCGTGTGGCTTGTCGACTCCGGCCGCGTGGCGGGCGCGCTGACCAACGGCGCGGACCCCGCGAGGGCCGTGGCGAATGTGCCGGTCATCGTCCGCTCGCGCGAGGAGGTCGCCGAGGCGGCCGGATCGCGCTATGCGCCATCCGCCCCGCTCGCCGCCCTCGGGGCCGTCCCGGACGACGGGCGGCCCTATGCCTTCGTCGGCAAGCCGTGCGACGCCGCGGCATTCCGCGCGCTGTCGGAGACGCGACCGGACCTCGAGACGAAGTTTCCGGTGATCCTGTCGTTCTTCTGCGCCGGGGTTCCGGCGCTCGCAGGCGCCGAGGCGGTTCTCTCGGAACTGGGAACGGCCCCGGACGAGGTCGTCTCGTTCCGGTATCGCGGGCACGGCTGGCCGGGCCGCGCGACAGCCGTCCTCTCCGACGGCACGGACCGGAGCATGAGCTATCACGAAAGCTGGGGCGGCATTCTCTCGTCCCGGGTCCAGCACCGGTGCAAGATCTGCGCCGACGGCACCGGCGTGGCCGCCGACATCGTCTGCGCCGACGCCTGGGAGACCGACGCCCGGGGGTATCCGCTTTTCGAGGAACAGGACGGCGTGAGCCTGATCGTTGCACGAACGCCGAAGGGCGCGGACCTGCTCGCAGCCGCAGAGGCCGCCGGCGCGATCGTCACTCAACCGTTCGACGTGGCGCGGCTCGCGGCGATGCAGCCCGGACAGACCCGTCGCCGCCAGGCGCTCCCGGGGCGGCTCGCGGCGCTTCGCCTCCTGGGACGGCCGGTGCCGCGGTACCGCGGGCTGGACCTCGGCGCAGCCGCCCGGACGGGCTCCGTCCGCTGGGTGGCGCGGAACTTCCTAGGCATGCTGAGGAGGGGGATGCGCGGAAAGCGCTTCTGAAGGCATTAAGGACGCAACCTTCTGCTTGCCGTTCGCGAACAGAGGTCTTCCGAGCCGCGCATTGGAAGGATTTCGGCCAGGAGATGACAGTTTGTTTCGAGCCTTGGTGACATCCGATGCGGCACGCGATAGCAAATCGCTGCGACGGCTCATCCATTGGCCGTCTGGGATTTCGTGAGGTGCAGAAATGGTGAAGCAGGTTGCAGTGTACATCGCCTCCCACTATCGGGAGGATCGTGAGCACATCCTCGGCGACGTCCTGGATGCCCTTGCAGGCTGGCAGAACGCCATACTCCGCGTCACGGTGATGTCGAACCTCCCGAACTATGAGGAAACGGGGCTGATCGCGAAGAAGGCTTCGCAGTTTGAAAAAAATGGATCCCGGCTCACTCTCGAGGTCGTCGATGGGCTCGCGAACCCCCGACATCTTACTTGGGCCCACAAGAAACACATCCCGAAGTGGATTGAGAGCGCTGCGGCACGGGAAGACCTCTTTGTGTACATCGAGGACGACATCCTGATCACCGATGCGAATTTCCAGTACTATCTGAAAGCCCTCGATGTTCTGAAGCCCAAGAGGCTTATCCCCGGATTCCTGCGTTACGAGAAGGCCGATGAGGGTGAGGTCCGGCTTGTCGATCAGATATGGCCGGAATACTGGGAAAGAGACCGTACGCGGAAGATCAACGGCACGACCTACCATGCGTGCATTAATCCCTACTGGGCCGGCTACGTACTCGACCGGGATCTTGCGGTGGAATACGCCGCGAGCGATTCGTTCGACTTGATGCGGTCGGAGAAGGTGCATGACTGGACCGTCATGGCTCGCGCGGCGATGGGGCTGACCTATGAAAAGCCTCCTGCCGATCTCAAGACCCGCATCGTAATCCCGCTGATCGACGGAATGCCACATCCTGATTGCCTGATCTGGCATCGCGCGAACAACTACGTCAGTTCGGCTCAATCGCCCAACGCGAAGAAAACACCCGAGGAGGTCTTTCAGACGGAGAGCTACAGCGCCTACCTCGCTCGTAAGGCGCGGCGCGTCGTGCAACGCATCAAGACATAACGCATACGATGACGCACTCTGATCTCTTCGACTATAGCACAACGAAATCCGACCGTTATTTCACGGGCGCCCGGAACGATTATGTCTCCGTGCTTCCCGACTCTCCGACTGCGAATATTCTCGAGATCGGATGCGGGGACGGGAGCACGGGGGCGGCGGCGCTCGCTGCCGGAAAGTGCGGGCGCTACGTGGGGATCGAGATCGCCGAGGGCCCTGCGGCACGGGCACGGGCCTGTCTCAGCGACGTCCGGTTGGGCAACGTCGAGGTGATGGACATCACCGACCCGCCGGAGACTTACGACGCGGTGATCGCGAGCGAGGTTCTGGAGCATCTGACGGATCCGTGGGACGTCGTCCGCAG
>Ga0102929_1002640_pt1 | contig 10663 bp, 10 predicted proteins | sample SalPonR1_B_D2_MG_FD_78510 | JGI IMG/M metagenome (GOLD analysis project Ga0102929, IMG submission 78510) | Salt pond soil microbial communities from South San Francisco under conditions of wetland restoration - Salt Pond MetaG R1_B_D2_MG | ecosystem: Environmental > Aquatic > Marine > Intertidal... | reverse complement strand
TTCCCTTTATATTTTTCTAATTCTTTATTCCATTTAACCAAATTCTTTTTCTTGTCTTCAACATATTCTTCTATATGGCTATAAACATCTTGAGGAATTTCAAAAGGTTCATAGTTCCAGTTTAATCTTTTTCTTGTTTCAATAGTATTTTTATCTCCTAAAGGTGCACCATGAGCAGCACTCTTGCCTTCTACAGGAGATCCTATTCCTATTTTAGTCTTTACTTCAATTATTGTAGGCTTATAAGTTTCTTCCTTTGCTTCTTTTATAGCCTTATTAATTGACTTTATATTTTCTCCATCTTCCACTTTTAAGTAGTGCCAGTTCATAGCTTCAAACTTTTCTTTTGTTTTTTCTGAATTAGACATTTCTACAGGTCCATCAAGCTGTATGTCGTTTGAATCGTAAAGTAAAATTAATTTAGATAAACCTAAATGTCCTGCTAAACTTGCTGATTCTTGAGCTACACCTTCCTGTAAATCTCCATCCCCACATAAAGAGTAGGTAAAATGATCAATTATTTTAATATCATTCTTGTTAAATTTAGCTGCCGTATATTTTTCTGCTAAAGCCATCCCAACAGCCATTCCAATACCCTGTCCTAAAGGTCCTGTTGTTGCTTCAATTCCACCTGAATCCATGTATTCAGGATGTCCAGCTGTTCTTGAACCCCACTGTCTGAAATCTTTAAGCTCATCCATTGGCAGATCGTAACCTGTTAAATGAAGCATTGAGTAAAGTAGTGCTGAACCATGTCCTGCCGATAAAATAAATCTATCTCTATTTATCCAGTCTTTTTCCTTAGGGTCGAAGTTTAAATGTTTTGTATATAGAGTATAAAGCATAGGTACTGCACCGAGTACAATTCCCGGATGTCCGCTGTTAGCTCTATTAATCATATCTACTCCAAGAAACCTCAGAGCATTTATTGATTTTTTTTCTAATCTCATTATTACACCTCTCTAATTATTGATATATATAATTTATCATTACTTAGGAAATATCTCAACCGTTATTATGTGTTTAATATCTATAATGTTTAAAAATTACAAAACTGGGTAAAATATAAATGCAAAGATATTTTATGAGGAGTGATTGAAATGACAAGCAAAAAATGTAAACCAAAGAAAAAAATAACAGGCTCAAACCCTCCTGAAGCTTGGGCAGAAGCCAAAAAAGTTGATAAAAAAACAAAGGTTAACAATCCACCGGTAGATGCTGTAAAAGAAGCTAAAGAATGGGTTGATGAAAATCAGAAATAGATAAAAAAACCTCCCTAATCTAGGGAGATTTTTTTATCTATTTTAACATCATCATCTATTGCAATCTCAATATTTTTAAATTCTTTATAGGAGTTCAATCTATTTTTCACCCTATTTACAACGAATTTTACCTTATCCAACTCCAAATTAGGTAAAAGTAATATAAGTTTATTTTTGCTTAAGTTACAAATAACATCACCTTTTCTCAAAGAATTAATAAATATTTTTTTTATTCTATCAATTTTATCTTCAGTTATTTTCTCATTACTTTTACTCTCTATTGAAACATGAATCGGATTTATTTCTCCTCCATCTCTTTCTCTTCTTCTTTTTTCCAGTATGTATATAGGATAAAACTCCTCATATGTACAATGAAAACCTCCCTTTTCTTTAGATTCTTCCCAGAGGTATTTCACCTTATCATTGCTCATATACGAAGTATTGTTAGTGCTTTTTTTTATTTTGTTATAAATTTTCTGCATTTCTTCATTCGGCCTTATCCCAAACTGATTGTATAAAAGAGTTGTAATATACTCATAATGCTTTTTTGCTTCATTTTGTTTATTTTTTTCTATCAAAAAACCCATATATTTTACATGAAATTCTTCTTCATATTTCTCAATTTCTAAAGATTTTTCCGCCAACTTTATTCCATCATCAATCATTTTATTTTCCTTATAAAAATCCAAAAGAAAATTCACAGACTCTATAAATAATCTGTTGAGATAATTTCGTGTTGGTATTACCCAATCTTCATAAAGTAGTTCCGGAAAAACTTCTCCTTTGTATAATTCAGATGCTTCCTGATAACTTTTAACTTTTTCAGACTTGCTTTTTTCTAAATGTTCTGCTTCTTTTATTTTTTTTTCAAATTCTTTAAAATCAAAACTTACATTTTCTGTAAGAAGTTTGTAACTTTCATTTGAATATATAAATTCAAAAGAATTCTCATCAAAAATATCATGATTCTTTAAGTATTTTCTTAATCTATATATCATGTTTTGAACGGCATTTTTAGGATCTTCGTAACTCTTATCCTTATAAAGATCTTCAATAATTCTATCTATTGATTTGTATATTCCCTGATTTATAATAAAATACTTTAATAGATTGAGCAAATTAGTCGTATGATTAGTTGTTTCAAGAATTTTTCCATTCCTTGATATTTCAAAATTCCCTAGTATTTTAACTAACAAGATATTATTCAAATAAAATTCCCCCATTTAACCAGTCAATAATATATTTTGATATATTTTATCATTAATATTTTTCATATTCAAGGTTTTTAAAGTTTGTATTTTGTTATATAATGTAATAATTATAACAGGGGGAAGAAAAATGAACATAAATAAACTTACCGGTAAGAAAAAAATCCTTCAACATTTGTATCAATGTATGCTTGGAATGGTTACTTTTACTACTATTCTTTTTTTACTTGATATTCACGAACATACTGCAATTTTATCTACTTTAGGAGCTACAACCTTCATTATTTATACACTTCCAAGAAGTTATTCTTCAGACTTAAGAAGGATTTTAGGTGGTTATTTTATAGGCTTAGTTATGGGTTTGCTCGGTTTCTATCTCATAAATTTTTTAGATGTTAATATAATTAATATAACCTTAAATCAATCTATTATTATAGGAGGAATAATAGTAGGTTTATCACTGTTTTTTATGACTCTGTTAGATGCTGAACATCCTCCTGCAGCTGGTTTATCTATTGGTTTAATATTCAACTCATGGACTTTTAGAACCATTCTCATAATTATTTTATCAGTTTTATTTTTAGCTCTTGTTAAAACCTTACTAAAAAACTGGCTGGTAGATTTATCTTCAAGCAGAAAAAAATCCCGAAATTAATCGGGATTCAATAGTAATTATTTTTCATCCGTTTTTAATACTGCATCTTTATCTATAGACCTAATGTGTAAATCCTGCTGTGGGAAAGGGATTTCAATGTTATTTTCTTCAAATATTTTAAAAATTCCGAACCTTATATCACTTTTTATAGCTTTCGAATTGTAAGGGTCCTTAATCCATACAAATAATTCAAAGTCTAATGACGAATCTCCAAATCCGAGAAAATTAACTGATGGTTTTGGATATAATAGAATATCCTTTGTTTTTTTTGTCTGTTCTTTTACAACTTCTATTAATAACTCTCTCACAAGTAAAACATCCGAAGAGTAAGAAACACCAATAGGTATCGCCGCTCTAACTTTTGAATCTCCATAAGATCTATTCATTACCTTTTCTTCTAAAAAGAACGAGTTTGGAATTATCATATGTTCATTATTTAAGGTTTTTACTACTGTAGCTCTCATCTTTATTTCTATTACATCGCCTATTATATCGTCAACCAATACTCTATCCCCTACTTTTATCGGTCTTTCAAATAAAAGAATTATACCCGATATAAAGTTTGAAGCTATATTTTGAAGTCCAAATCCTATCCCAACTCCAAGTACACTGGCAAATACAGCCAAACTGCTGAGGTTTATTCCCAAAGTAGCTAAACTTATTAAAACTACTATTACTAAGATAAAATATTGAAAAATAGAGTTAAAGGTATATCTTACTCCTTTGTCTAATTGGTATTTTTCATATATATTGGGTAGCAAAAATTTCTTCATTAATTTTGCCAAACTGTTCGCAAAAGTAATAATAAACAGTAAAATTATTATTAAAAATAAAGAAATTTCAGATTCTCCTATTGAAAATAACTTTTCAAACATCCACTTGGATTCCGAAAAATAATTTAATACAAAAACGAGATATCCATAAAATGTTAACCAGTTTAAAAATGAAATAAGAACATTTTTAATTTTCTCTTGTTTCTTAAATGATTTTTTTATTATTCCTTTTATTATAACTCTTCCTATTAAAATAACTGCAGAATATACCAAAAAATATAATACTACTTCAAATTCAAGATTTAGTATTTTATTAAAAAAAGATGATAAAATAATAGATACTCCTTCCATAAGGCCCTCCTATTGAACAAGTAATAATATCATTTTATCATCCAATTCTTATCTTTACAAAATATTTCTATTTTATCCCTACCTTAAAAATTTTTTTATATCATCAACTTTTGGTACTTTTCCTGAAAATTTCACATCTTCATCAACTACTAAGGCAGGAGTCTGCATTACTCCGTACTCCATAATCTTTTTAAAATCTTCAACCTTTTCTATTTCAGCTTCAATTCCTAATTCTTCAACTGCCTGTTTTGCAGCTCCTTCAAGTTTTTTACAGTTTTTACAACCTGATCCTAAAATTTTAATGTTCATAATTAACCTCCATTTTCGTATGATATATGCCTATATGTGCATATGTATATATTGTTAATTATAGTTCTTGAGCAAAATAAAGTCAAGTGAAATTTTTAACCAATTGCTTTTGGAGCTTATTTTTGTTATATTTATTCTATACTTGGAGGTATGTATGGAGAATAAAAAATTTATTTTTTCAATTTGGACTATTATTACATTGATTTTTTTTATTGCATTAGCTATTTATTTTAATTTGCCCATTTTTACAGCTATATTAATCAGTTCTTTGCCAGGATTGGTGTTTATTTTTGTAAATAAAATAAAAATCTCGAAGTTGCTTAAAGAAATTTATACCTCATATAAAAGCGTCAGAAATATATTTTTACTTTTAGGTTTAATCGGTATCTATATACCTCTTTTAGGAAAATCACAGGGTCTTCACACCTTGATATATACCTTCACACCCATGTTAGAAAGTTTTCCTTTGACTTTTTCAGCTTTTTTATCTTCTCTAATTCTTTCAATGCTTTTAGGTACAGCCGTAGGAACTTTATCAATTATAAGTCCCTTGTTCTTAAGTACTGCTGTTTTATCTTCAATTTCACTCCCTGCTGTTGTAGGAGCTTTAGTTTCTGGAGCCTATTTTGGAGATAGAGCTTCTTATCTTTCAACATCGGCACTTTTAACTACCTACGTTACTGACACAAACATTTTAAAAACCGTTCCTCGTATGTTAAAAGATAGTATTCTTCCTTTTATTATTTCTACTGCTCTATTTTATTTTATTACACCAATCCCCACTGTTGATAGTTCTCTTCTTGCTAAAATGAAAGATGTTTTTAACCTAAATTTATGGATGCTTTCTCCAATAGTACTGCTTCTTCTAATGATTATTTTTAAAACTTCTGTTATTAAGGCTATAGGTTCAGCAGTAGCTCTCGCTTTAATTATTTCATTTTTTACAGAGGGTACAGTCTCCCTTAGTTTGCTTTTACACGGTTATATATCTCCTTATGAAGAATACGATTTTATTCTGAATACCAATGGTTTTATTAATATGATTTCTGTTCTTCTCGTTATTCTTAGTTCAGCTTTTTTGAATGCAGTTATGAAATCTTCCGGTTTAATAAAACCTTTAATTAATCCTATATTAAGAAAAAGCACAAACTTCAAAAAAACAATAGTTAATACGGCATTAACTGCTGCAGTATTAACTATTGTAACCTGTAATCAAACCCTCACATCTATAGTTACGGGAGATAACTTCAAAAATTTATATGATGAAAAAAATATTGATAAAACCTTTCTTGCATCTACAATTGGAAATGCTGGAATAGGCATCGTTGGAATAATACCCTGGAATGTAAACGGATTACTGGTTACAGCACTCACAGGTGTATCCACAGTATCATATTTTAAATGGAGCTTTTTCCCAATTATACTATTTATTTACTCCATAACTATCCAACCTATTTTATATCATAAATCAAATTCCAAAAATAAATGAATTATTTTTCTTCAAAAATTCATTCAACTATTAAAATTTTATAATCTGTCAATTTCCCTTTTAAGTAAATTCTCAACTTCTTTGCTGCTTGTCATATTTACAGCTTTGTCCGCAATTTTTTTAGCTTTAGTATAATCAAATTTGCATATCAGTTTTCTAATTTTAAGTATATTAGATGAGTTCATGCTAAATTCGTCAAGTCCTAACCCTAGCATTAAGGGTAAGGCCTTTTCATTTCCTGCTAATTCTCCGCACATTCCAGTCCACTTTCCTTCTTTATGAGATGCATCAATTACCATCTTGATTAGCCTTAACAATGAAGGATGGTAAGGTTGATATAAATAAGACACCTTTTCATTCATTCTATCTGCAGCAAAGGTATACTGTATTAAGTCGTTAGTTCCAATAGAAAAGAAGTCTACTTCTTTAGCAAAATGATCTGCAAGCAAAGCTGCCGAAGGTACTTCAATCATTATACCTATATCAATATGTTTGATTTCATATCCTTCTTTTAGTAATTCTTTTTTTTCTTTTAAAACAATAGCTTTTGCTTCTCTAAATTCTTCAATCGTTGCAATCATAGGAAACATGATTTTTAAGTTTCCGTATATACTTGCTCTCAGGAGTGCTCTAACCTGTTCTTTGAAAATATCCTGATTTTCCAGACACATTCTTATGGCCCTATGTCCTAAAAATGGATTTAGCTCTTTTTTTGTATCCATATATTCAACATCTTTGTCTCCACCTATATCTAGGGTCCTTATTATTACAGGTTTATCCCCCATCATCTCCAGTACCTGTTTATAAGAATTGTACTGTTCTTCTTCTGTAGGACAATATTTCTTCCCAATAAACAAATACTCTGTTCTGTAAAGACCTATTCCATCTCCACCTTTTTCTAAAATACCCTCTACATCTTCAGAAGAAGCTATATTTCCTGATATTTCAACAGTTCTTCCATCTTTAGTTGTAGATTGTTTGTTCTTATACTCTTTTAAATCTAATAATTCATTTTTATAATTTTTTGCTTTTTTTTCATAAAATTCAATTTCTTCCTCTGATGGTTCTACTATTACTTCTCCATCTATACCATCAACAATTATTCTGTCACCATTTCTGCAGAATTCAAGCAAGCCTTTAACTCCTACTACTGCCGGAACCTCCAAAGTTCTTGCCATTATCGCACTGTGACTTGTATTACAACCTTTTAAAGTCGCAAACCCAATTACATAATATGTATTGAGAGATATGGTCTCAGATGGAGTAAGTTCATCTGCAATTATTATAGAATTCTTATCGATTTTGCTTAAATCTTTAATGTCAATATTAAGTATATGATACAATACTCTATTTGAAACGTCTATAATATCATTAGCCCTTTCCTTCATATATTCTACATCCATCTCATTAAAGATTATAACAAACTTATCTATAATATTTTTAAAAGCTTTAGCACAATTTAATTTTTCACTTATTATTAAATCCTTAGTTTCTTTATGAAGTTCAGGGTCCTTTAATATTTCTATATGGGCGTCAAAAATAGCACCGTGATTTTCATCGATATTTTTAACAGTCTTATATCTTATTTTATTAATTTCAATTATACTTTGTTCTACTGCATCTTCAAATTTTTCGATTTCTTTTTCGATGTCTTCTATTTTACTACTGTCAATTTTAATTTTTTCTCTATTAAATTTAAAGACAGGTCCAATAGCTATTCCTTTACTGGCTCCTATACCATATAATTTCATTAATTCTCCCTTCTGCCTTTTGTTAATTCTTCTATCTGAACTTCTGTTAGCTGATTATCACTTTTCAGGATTTTTGTTGTATACATTAATATTTTAGCATAGTGTTCCATAGATTCAAGCCTGTAAAAAGCTTCCTTTATGTCTTTGCCCCAGGTCAATGCACCGTGGTTTGCAAGAAGAACTCCATTATATTTTTTACAATAGGGTTCTATTGATTTCGGTACTTCTTCTGTTCCCGGCTTTGCATAAGATGCTATATGAATTGGTCCAAGAAGTATTACATTTTCTATTAAAATTGGCTTTATTAACTCTATTCCTGCAATTGAAAAAGATGTAGCAATCGGTGGATGTGCATGTACAACCGATTCTACATTCTCGTTTTCTTCATAAACTTTTATATGCATTTTAATTTCTGAAGTAGGCTTCATACCTACTCCATTCCAGTTACCCTTTAAATCAACTTCGCTTATCATATCTTCCGTCATAAATCCCTTTGATACTCCAGTTGGAGTAGATAGAATTTTATTATCTCCAACCTTGACTGAAATGTTGCCATCATTAGCTGCGACAAAATCTTTGTCGTACATTCGTTTTCCAATTTCACAAATTAAGCTTTTGCTTTCCTTAATATTAGGATATTTCATATTACCATCCTTACAGTTTCTTTTTTACACTTTTTAATCTAAAAAATTCCTGTCTTTCTTTCTCTTCCAATGAATCTTCAATCTCTTTAGTAGTCTCTTCAAAATTAGGAATTTTTATTTTATCCAAAGCGTTAGCTCTTTTTGTCGTCTTTTTTATCTCTTCTGCTATTCTCAATATAGCATTCTCATATTCTGTTAGTTTATAAAGAAGCCTCTGTACTTCTTTCGATTTTTTTACAACTATATCAAGAGCAGGGTTAGTCCTATAAAATCCATAATAAGGTTGAATCTCTTTTTCATCATATTTAACATAAGGTATTTCAACTCCCATTATTGATTTGCTTAGAATTTTTATATCTTCATTTTTAGGAATTGATAAAGCTATCTCTTCAACTGCATTTTCTCCCATAGTCATATTAAGATATATCATAGCTAAATATATATCTTCAAATTTACTATCAATTTCCTTTCTTATTTTTTTTATTTCTTCAGTTCTTGCCATCATTTCTTTTACAAGTATATTTCTCTTCTTATCTAAAAGTTTATACCCTTTTTTTGAAAATTCAAGCATTGATTTAGACTTAATCAAATTAGCCTTAGTAGGAGTTATTTTACTCATCTAATCACCTTTGTAGTATTTGTTTAATAGCTCATCACTTAATCTGTCTAATTCATTTTTCGGTAAAATTGATAAAATTTCCCATCCTAGATCAAGACTTTCTAATATCCCTCTGTTTTCACTAAAATCTTGATTTAAAAATTTATTTTCAAAATTTCTTCCATACTTCATATATTTTTTATCAGTTTCAGAAAGGTCCTCTTCACCAATTATCTGAGCCAAAGACCTAATCTCCTGTACTCTAGAATAAGATGAAAAAAGCTGATTTGCTAGTAGTGGATGATCTTCTCTTGTATATTCTTCTCCTATTCCATCCTTCATTAATCTTGATAAAGAAGGTAGTATATCAACAGGAGGATAAACATTGCTATTGTATAAATCTCTAGATAAAGCTATCTGTCCTTCAGTTATATATCCGGTTAAGTCAGGAATAGGATGAGTGATATCATCATTTGGCATTGTTAGTATAGGTAAAAAAGTAATAGAACCATTTTTGTCCTTTAACATTCCTGCTCTTTCATAAAGAGAAGCCAAATCCGAGTATAAATAACCAGGATATCCTTTTCTACTGGGAATCTCTTCTCTCGATGATGATAGTTCTCTCAAACCTTCGCAATAGCTTGTCATATCCAGCATTACTACAAGAATATTCATATCCTCTTCAAATGCTAAGAATTCAGCTGCAGTTAATGCACATCTTGGATTGCTAAGTCTCTCTGAGACTGGATCATCAATATAGTTCATAAACATTACAACATTATCAATAGTTCCACTTTCTTCAAATTTTTCTTTAAAATATAAAGAATCATCTTTAGTTATTCCTATAGCTGAAAAAACCAAAGCAAACTTCTCATCTTCATCTTCTGATATTTTACCTTGATTAACTATTTGAGCCGCTAATTCCTTATGACTTAATCCATTCCCCGAAAAAATCGGAAGTTTTTGACCTCTTATAAGTGTTGCTAGTACATCTATTGAACTAATTCCTGTTTGTATAAAGTTTTTCGGATATGCTCTAGCAACAGGATTTATCGGTCTCCCATTTATATTATATTTCTTTTTTGAATAAATAGGTCCACCTTTATCAACAGGTTTCCCCATACCATTAAATGTTCTTCCAAGTATTTCACTAGATAGATTTATCTCAAATGGTTTTCCTGTAAACTTTATTGAAGCATTAATAGAACTAATATTAGAAGTTCCTTCAAAAACTTGAGCTACAACCATATCTTTATCTATTTTAACAATTTTTCCTAATCTTTTTTCTTTTTCAAGTTTTATTTCAATAATTTCCCCAAATTTTGCTTCCTTAATATTTTCTAAAAATATTAAGGGTCCTTCAATTTTTTTTAAATTCAAATATTCTTTAAGCATTTTATCACCCTAGGTATTCTTTTTCTAAATCATTATAATATTCATCGATTTCTTTGTGTATTGCATCTATTTTTTCAAAGTTATCATTAGGTACATTGTATTTTACCTTTATAACACTATCAAAAATTTCTTTGGTCTCAACTTTAGAAATAGGTATTCCTTTTTTTACACAATATATTGATCTATCATAAAGATAAGATATTAATTCTAACATTTTAAACTGTTTGT
>Ga0102929_1002635_pt1 | contig 10665 bp, 5 predicted proteins | sample SalPonR1_B_D2_MG_FD_78510 | JGI IMG/M metagenome (GOLD analysis project Ga0102929, IMG submission 78510) | Salt pond soil microbial communities from South San Francisco under conditions of wetland restoration - Salt Pond MetaG R1_B_D2_MG | ecosystem: Environmental > Aquatic > Marine > Intertidal... | reverse complement strand
TGTAATCAATTTGGAAAAAGTAGAAAAACAGCATTCATATCTAATTTTTTAGTACTTTTTTCAAGTGGATTAATATTTGCACTAATTTTTTCTTTATTAAAATCGTTTTTTTATTCTTTTGAATTAAATGAATATTTAAAATATAAAGATCATTTATTCAATTTTAATATAAATAATAAACAATTATTAATTGGAGCAAGTGCTAAATATATAAATAGATTTTCATATTTATTATATAACTTTGCTTATTATTCATTCTTAGCTATAGCTTTTTCAATATTAGGAATCTTTATTTATTCATTATGGGTAAGATTAGAGAAATTATATAGATGGATTGTTTTCGTATTAGTACCTGTAATAATAACCTATTTAACACCTAAGCTAATTATTTTTTATATAAGTGATAGTTCTAGAACTATTGTTTTTGTTAATAATATAATAAAGTTATTCGGATTGGAAAATGGATTTTCTTATCAATTTATATTCGTTTCAACAATAATAATATTAATTCCGATGTTAATTATTTCCTATTTTATAATGTTAAAAAAACCGTTATACGGTGTTAAAAAATAGTTTTTTCATAATATTTTTATTAACTCTTCTTGTTGTTTTTATATCAAGGAGAGTTTTTTGTGATATAATCACTTATATATAGATGATATTAATATATATTTTTTTATAAAGTAGAGGAAAGATATGAAAAGTCATTTGGGTAAAAAACTATATAGTTTAAAAGAATCTTTTATGCATTTATTAAAAGCTTTTGTTAGTGTAAATTATTTAAGAAAAGCTAAAAAGAAAAAGATTATTGATGAAGAATTGCAAGAAAGAATAATGCTATCTGTTACAAGCGTTAATGGTTGTGCAATGTGTTCATATGCTCATACAAAAATGGCTTTAGACGCTGGATTAAATGATCAAGAAATTAGAGATTTATTAGATAATAAAGATAAAGAAAACATACCAGATGACCAATTAAGTGCTATTATGTTTGCTACTTATTATGCTGATTGTAGATCAAGGATAGATATAAATATTTGGGATAAAATTGTTGAAGAATATGGATATGATAAAGCATTAGGTATTTTAGGTGCAATAAGAATTATTAGTGTTGGAAATATCTATGGAATTGCTTTTGGCTCTTTTATTTCAAGATTCAAAAAAGATAAAAGTAAAAGAGATGAAAGAACAACTCTTTTTTATGAGCTAATGATTTTAATAACTTTAATTCCTTTTACTTTAATTGCTTTGTTACTTTCATATGTATTAAGACTTTTTAAAATTAAATTAATTTAATAGATATATTTTTATGAATCTTGATTGATGTTTTTAGAAATTGTAAATGCTGTTGACCAACAAGCTTGTAAATTATAGCCTCCACAATCTCCGCTGAAATCAAGAATTTCTCCACAAAAGTATAGATTTTCGCATAATTTGGATTCTAAAGTTTTTTTATTTATTTCCTTCAAATTTATACCACCTTCTGTAGACATCCCTTTCTTTAATTGTCCTTTAAGCGAAATCTTAAATTCCCATCTTTTTAGTAATTCATTAATTTTATTGATATTTTTATTTGAAATATTTTTAGAAATATCGTCATTTATTTCTAATTTTTTTAATATATAATTGATTAATCTAGATGGTAATTGAGTTTGATTTTTTATACTTGTTGATAATTGCTTGTTATTTTCTTCTTTTACTATTTTAGTATTAGTATCTAAAAAGATACTTTGTTCACTTGTCGCATACTTTGAAACATCTAAGATAAGAGGGCCTGAAATTCCAATTTTCGTGAAAATTAAATCGTCAGTGTTATAAATTGTTTTATTTTTTTTAGTGAAATAATTTGTAAAAGATATGCTAACATTTTTTAAAGAAATCCCTTCAATTTGAGAAACATCTTCATTTAATATTTTAAAACTTGCAAGAGCAGCTCTTGGTTCAACTATTGTGTGTTTAAATAATTTTGCATAATTATAGCCATCTCCTGATGAACCTGTTGAGGGATAAGACATTCCCCCGGTTGCAATTATTAGATTTTTAGATTTGTAATTATTATCAATTATAAAAGAATTATTTTGCTTTTCAATTTTTTCAATTTTATACTTAGTAAGTAAATCATATTTTGAATCTAATAATAAAGTTAATACAGCATTTGCATTTTTTACTTTAGGAAAGATCTTTTTATCTTCTCTAGTGATAAGTTTTAAACCTCTTTTTTCAAACCAGTTTTTTGTATCTTGAGGGGAAAAATTTGCAAAACTTGGGCCTAAGAAACCTCTTGAATTTCCATAATGGGTTAAGAATTCATGTGTTTTATTATCTCTTGTTAGATTACACATCCCACCCCCTGTTATTAAAAGTTTTTTTGCAGGGCTTTCCATTTTTTCAATTACTAATGTTTTAATATTCTTTTCGGCTAAATTCTTTGCAAGGAAAAGACCTGATGCTCCAGCGCCAATTATTATAGTATTATAAGATTCCATTTAATTTATTCCTATATAGTTTAAAGCTTCTCTAGGTAGAATTTGTTCTAATAATTTTATTGTTTCTTTTCTTATTTCAACTAGAACATACATTGAGCCATCTTTTAGTATTTTAGTAAAACCTTGTGGAGTTGGGGCTGTTGTTATATTTGTATAATCATAATTTTCATTGAAAGATCCTTTTCCTTTTGAAGCATAAAATTCTTCAAATTCCCATTTTTTGATATCATAAACATCTTCAATTTTTTCTTCTTGAGAATCTGGTAAATTTGTAAAAAAATCAATATTAGTTATTTCTTCTACATCATTAATACTTAGCGCATAATCAACAATTTCTTTTTCTCCTTTTTTATTTGGTAAAATAAAGCCTATCCCTTTGATTTCAGGTTGAGTATAATCAAGGATTACTTTGTAATAATAATTAGGTACTGCTACCTCATTCTCTCCGATTGTTTTATAAGGGCCATCTGTTAAAACAGCTCCAGTTGTAACATATATTAGATGATTATTATCTGCAAAATTTCTGACAATACCTTCTAAATCAGCCCAAATTCCTCTATTAAATTGAGGCTCTTGTGGACTCATGTTACTCATATAAAAAGATTCTGACATAGCATTTTCACTTTCTTTTTGATCTGCAGCAGGGCATAGATGACCTCTATCATATCCACTTTTTCTATAGTCACTTAAAGAGGCACTTTTAGTTATTACGTTTGGATCTTCTTTAAAATTATCTTTTCTTTCTGCAGGGCCATATAATTCATTTTGTGTAAGTTTATAAGTTACGTAACTTGCTTGTTCATATTCCTCATTATAGCTTAAAGTGTAGCCATCATGTTTTATAATTTGCTCTTTCTCAATAGCTTTAGGCATCTCTAAAGAAGCAATTTGCACTGTTGAAATACTTGCTTGTTCTTTTTCAAAAACCTCTTCACTAGGAGCAACAAATAGCGATACGATAGCAATAATAATAAATATAATAATTAGTAATACTAAATTTTTGAAAGTTCTTTTTATTGTGCTTTTTTTCTTTTTTGCCATAGTGGTTCCTTTTTTTAGATAATAATTGTTATGTAATTTTGAAATATTCTCGTATTCTCTTTTTATTAAAAATTCCGATTATTATAAATAATATTATAAGGATGATTATATCGAAATATTTAGAAAAAGATAGTTCGTTTGTTTTAATAAATAGAGAAATAGAGGGTAAAGCTGAGTTTTTATAGTTACAAAATAATGCAATTAATAAATTATTTGCAAGGTGAGTTGCTAATGCTATTTCAAGACCATTTGTAATTAATATAGATAATGTTGCTAGAGCTCCAAAAGTAAAATAATAAATAATAGAGCTTGTAAAATTTGATCTAACTTCTGGATTTAGTAAATGAGGAATAATAAATATCAATCCAATAAGTAATGAAATTATTATTGAAAAAAGGAGATTGCTTTTTTTATTTTTTAAACTTTGATATTTGTTAATAATTATTTTAATTAATAAAGATCTAAATAGTAATTCTTCTGCTAATACTTGAATCGGTGTAAATATTAAAGCTAATAATATAAATATTAATCTAGAAGAAAAAGAGGAGCTGTTAATTGTTAAATCATAAAGATTTAAATAATTTCCAATAAGTGTAATAACTAAAAGAAAGCCTAAGGATTCAATTAATGTATAAATAAATAACTTATAATTAATAATTAGGCTATCGTTTATTAGTAGTTTAATTTTTGTTTTATTTATATATTTTGTGGTAAAATATAATCCAAGAATAATACAGAGAAAAGGCAAATTTACACCAATATATTTATATATTGTAGAGTTTATAAAGGTTTTCTCTATATCTAAAGAATAAACAAGAGATGCATATAAATTTATTATTGTTGAACCAAAAAGAATCCAAAAACTAAAAGTAATTATAAAAGTAGCAATCCATTGTAATTTATTGTTAAGGTATTTTATCATTATATTTCCTTTTTTTATGATATATAAGATTAATGAAATTTAAAAGCCTTTAAATTAATAATAAATTAAAGAATAATATTATTAAGTTTATTGTTTTAAAAAAATTAATAAATATAGTATAATAATATTATTAGGATTTACCTATTTAGGATGATATAATGGATAGAAATATAATATTCAATGAAATGAAAAATGATAGGATTTGTGTTTTTCATAATGAAGTTATTGCACGATATTTTGCAATAGAATATGCTTATACTTTTGGTGCTATTGAAGCTGAAAAAGCAATTTCTTATGATACTTTTCGTGAGTTTTTTTTACCTACTCATGAAGGTTTAGAGGAAGTTAATAATCAAATTAGAGAGTTTTTTATTATTGAATTTCTTGAAAAAAATAGTTTAAAATATTTGATTAATAATGACTTTCCAGAATCTATAAATAGATTTATTTCATATATGGTTAATGTTTTAAAACAACTTAAAAGGTTAAAAAATAATGAAATTTATAAATCTTTAGATTCTGATTTTATTTATGATGTTGATATTTTATATTCTAATTATTTAGAATTTCTTAAGAAGAATAATTTATTTGATCCTTTTTATGAAATTCCTTCGATTAATTTTGCACCTAAAAATGTGTTAGAAAAATCATATACAATTATTTCAGGAGATACAAAAATTGGATTTACTCAATTTTTAAAGCAGCTAAACTATCCAAAATTTATAAAAGTTCTTAATGTTGATTCTATTGAAAAAAAAGCTACAAATTTTGAAAACAATTGTAAGCTATTGAGTTTTGACAACACACAAGAATTGCAGAATAATTTATTTAGAAAAGTAAAACAATTATTAGATGATAATGTTTATTGTAGAGATATAGCAATTACATTATGCAATTTTGATAATGATATTCAAGATATTGAAGATAAAGCTAAAAGATTTGATATACCAATTTCTAAGGCAAAAGGATATAATTTATTAAAATATCCAGGAGGTAAGTATTTAAGCTACCTCTCTCACTTGTATGATAATAATTTTTCAATTGAGGATATGAAAAGTTTTTTTCTTGATAGATCTTTCCCTTTTAAAGATTTTTCATTAAATAGAGAACTAATTAGATATGCAATTGATGCTAATATTGATCATGGAAGTAAAGAAATAGAAAAAGATTATTGGTCTAAAAGACTTGTTAAAAACCCAAAATTAAATGAATTTTATTGGAAATTTAAAAATATTATTATTAGTATTAATACAATTAATAATATTGCAGCTTTAAAAAAAGCTTTACATACTTTAGAAAATTTATTATTTGTTGAGGACTTAGGGTGGAAAGGAAGTAGTGGAGAAGATAGTTATAGTTTTGCAATGGATAAGCTAGAGACTTTAAAAAAATCCATGAATGCTTGTAACATTGATAAGACAAATCAAATATTTAAAGTTTATATTAGAATGATCGAAAAAGAAAATTATGTTGAACAAGGTCACAGAGATGGTATTAAGATATATGAATATCCCCTTTCAGCTTCATTAGATATACCATATCATTTTATTGTAGATATAAATTCTAAAACTAGTGAGGTTGTTGATAAACCTTTGTTTATTTTACCCCCCAATATTGAAGATCAAAATATAAGAGAAGAAGAAGATATTACGAATAATGTAATAAATGATTATTGTTTAAACAGTGGAATATCCTTATTTTTGTTTAGTTATACTACATATGAAGGAGCTCAACTTGCACCATCTATATTTATGGAGAAAAATAGTATTTATAAAGCTAATTTTTCAATAAAGAACAAACCTTATATTAATGAAATAAGTTTATGGAATAAAGAAAATAAAAAAGAAGATTTAAATTTAACTCATTTTCAAGCAAAAGCTTTTGAATTTGCAAGTAATAATGTTTTAAAATTTGATCAAAATGGATTTGTAAACCATAATATCGAAAGTGAAATCAATGATTTTCTATTAGATAAAATTAGAACTCAAGATAAGTTTAAAATCTTAAAATTCTCTTCAACAAGTATTAATCTATTTAAGAAATGTCCTTATGCTTTTGCAATAAAATATTTGTTTAAGGTTCAAAAAAATGAGTATAATGTTAATCAATATGATGCTATGCAAATTGGGACAATAATACATAGTATATTTGAGACTTTTTTTAAAAAAGTTATGAAAGAAGATAGGCAGTTTTATAGTTCAAAATATAATGAATATGTAAAAATTTTTGACGAAATTAAAAATCAAAAATTAAATGAGTATTTTATAGGAGAGCTTTCTCCCCCCATTTCAACTCAAATTTATATAAAAGATAAATTGAAGAATTTAGCTAGTGAGTTTCTTTCTGTTGAAGTTAAGGAATTTGATACTTATAAATCAATTGAAATGGAAAAAAGTTATAAATCTTGTGAGGAAATAGAGATTAATGATAAATCTTATTTTTATGCCTTGAATGGGAAAATAGATAGAGTAATCAATCTTAATAATGGTAATTATGCTATCGTTGATTACAAAAGTGGAAAAGCTCCTGTATCAAAAACTTGGCATAAAAAGGCATATAAAGCAGGAGTTTCTGAATTGCCAGATTACCAATTTGCTTGTTATAAAAAGTTTTTAAATAAAGAAAAGATGAATGTTTCAAGAGCTACATATTATTCTGTTGCAGCTTCTTCGTATTGTGATATGTGGAATGATAGTGTTTTAGAAGATCAAACTTTGATTGATAATCTATTTGATAATTTAATTAGTGATATAATTTCACAAATATTAAAGGGAGATTTTAGAGCAACTCCTTCAAAAGAAAATTGTGAACATTGCGATTATAGACAAGTTTGTAGAAAGAGGTATTCAACAAAATGATAAAACAATTAGAAATAGAAAAGTTATTGAAAAAAAAACATAATTTAAATTCTGAACAAAGAGAGGCTGTTGAATGCTTTGAAAATTGTGTAGTAAAAGCAGGAGCTGGTGCTGGGAAAACAACTGTTTTATCTTATAGATTTATAAACTTAATTATAAATAATAAAGCAAATTGTGATGAAATTTTAACTTTAACCTTTACAAAAAAAGCTGCAGCTGAAATGTATGAAAGAATTTATAAACAAATGCTGTCAATTAAAGATAAATCACCTTTGCTAGAAAAACAGTTTTCTGTGTTTAATAAAACTACAATTTCCACTATAGATTCATTTTGTAATCAAATAGTAAAGCAAGATTGTATAAGATATGGTATTCCTAGTGATTTTGTAATAGATAATGTTAAAGCAGATGAAATTAGCAAAAGATGTGCTCAAGAATTAATTGAAAATGATAATATTCATAAAGGGTTTGAATTTTTATCTAAAGCATATTATCCAAATGATTTAATAGATGATATTATTGTGAAACTAGCAACATCAAGTTTTTATTATCCTTTAAAATTTGACAAAGAATATTTATATGATGAATGTTTTACTTTTATTGAAAATCAAATAAAAGAGAAAGAAGAAGGATTGTTTAATGTGTTATCAATTTTAAGTGACACTTCTTTTAATAATTTAACTTCAAGCATGAAAAAAACTTTAGATTCAATAAAAGAATTCAAAGAAAATTTATTAAAGTGTGATAAAGGCTCTCAAAAGTTTTATGATTTATTAAATTCTATGAAATTTAATACACCTAAAAAGTCAAAAAAAAATCCTATAACTGAAGAAATTGTTGAGAATTGTAAATTAGTAAAAGAATATATAAGTGATTTACAATCTTTGATGTTTATAAATTCTAATAATTATATTGAAGAAGTAGTAGACGCTTTGGATATATTAAAAGATAAAATATTTATAGAGAAAAGAAAACTTGGCGTTTTAACTTTTAGTGATATATCACATCTTGCTGTTGATATTTTGTTAAATAATAAAAAAATTCGTAAATTATATAAAGAAAAATTTAAATATATTATGGTTGATGAATTTCAAGATAATAATCAATTGCAAAAAGATTTAACTTATTTATTGAGTGAAAAAAAAGAATTATTATTAGATTGTATACCTGATATATCATCTTTAGAAAAACGTAAATTATTTTTTGTTGGAGATGAAAAACAAAGTATTTACAAATTTAGAGATGCCGATGTATCCGTTTTTAAGGCTCTTGCTACAGAGATAGAAAACTCTGGTGGAAAAGTTATAAATTTAAAAACTAATTATCGAAGTGAGCCTAAGTTAATTAAATATTTCAATGATTCTTTTAATAAAGTTTTTAGCAATCCTAAAAATGATTTTGAAGCAGTTTTTGAACCTTTAGAATATAGAGATGAAACAAAAAACATTAATCCTAAAATTGAGCTTTATATAAAAGATGAAGAGAGTAGCTCTTTAATTTCTCAAGAAGAAGAAAGAGCATCATCTGCTGCTTGTGAGGCAACAAAAATTGCTAAAATAATTACTAAAATGTTAAATAGTGATGAATATTTAATTAGTGATAGCGCAAATAATTTAAAAAGGCCTAGTGTAAATGATATAGCAATTCTCCTTCGAACAAAGACACATCAAATTGAGTATGAAAAAGCATTAAGAGCTAAAAATATTCCATTTATTATTCAAGATAATAAGGCATATCCTTTAGAAGCTTTATCAAATGATTTATACAATATGTTACAATTATTAATTTATCCTGATGATAAATTAGCATATATTAGTGTCCTTAAAGGTCCTTTTGGAGCTATTAGTGAAAAATCTATTGTTTCAATAATAGACAATTATGATTGTGAAAATCTATTTAATAGTGATTTAAATATAGATGAAGATGAAAAAATTAAATTAATTGGTGTTGAAAAGATTTTTAATAATTTGATTGAACTTTCGAAAAAAAATGATATTGCATTTCTTTTAAATTATTTATGGTGGGAAGCAGGGTTAAGATATTATTATATTTGTGAACCAAATTATCATCTTTACATAGATAATTTTGATTATCTATATAGGCTTGCAAAAAAGTATGATTCAAATCAAATTTCTTTGGCTATTTATTTAGATGAAATGAGAAATTCCTTAGGAGCAGCTTCAAAAGAGCAGGAAGTTTCTGTACTAAAAGAAAGTCCCTCTGGTGTTCAGATAATGACAATTCATAAATCAAAAGGATTAGAATTCCCTATAGTTATTGTTGCAAACATTGGATCAGTTCCTTCCTCAAATAAAGTGTCATATTCTATAGAACATAACATTCCTATTCCAAAACATTGTATTTCCATCGATAAAAAAACTAGATTGGAAAAATATGATAGTGTTTATATTGAAAGAGCAAAAGCAATAAGAAAAGAAAAAGATATTGCTGAATTAAAAAGAGTTTTATATGTGGCTTTAACTAGAGCTCAAATACATTTAATAATGAGTGCTACTATAAAAACATCAATTGAAAATGAAGTTTTAAATAATGATAATAAATCATTGTTAACTATGATTTATAATGCTTCAATTGATGATAATATGAATATTAATCCATTATTAGAAATTAAAGATATTGAAACAGTCAGTGCTTATGAAAATTATGTGAGAGTTGAAAACAAACCCATTGTTAAAAGAGCTCAATATAAAAATAATCAAAAATATTATCTAAAGTCATATCCACAATATAATACAAAGCAAAAAAATGTTGGGGTTACTACTTTTTTTGAGCATAAGGATGATGGAAATTTTGAAAAAGGAGCTCCTTTATCTAGTTCAAATGTAGATGAGTTATTAAATAAATTAAGTGAGGATAATGAAGATGTTTTTACTGATTTTGGTAGATTATGCCATCTATATACTCAATTTTTAATATTAGGGGAGCCTATTTTAAATTTAGATAATGAGAAAGTACTTTCAAAAGGATCTTCTTTATCAAAGTTAAGTAAAACTCAAATTAGTTTAATTGAAAATGAAGCAATTCGTTTTGCAAAAGAATTTATAGATAGTAATTTTTATAATACAAAAGTAAAAAACAATGAATGTAGATGTGAAGTTGGGTTTTTTTCAAAAGTTGAGCAGGATAATGGAGAGGTACTTGTATTTGAAGGTTTTATTGATTTACTTGTAAAGGATGAGAAAGGAGATTATTTAGTAGTTGATTTTAAAACAGATAAAGTAAAAAATCCTAATATTCATAAAAAACAAATAGAAACATATACTACAGCTGTTAAGAGGTTGAATCCTAACAGCTCTGTATCGGGGTGTATAGTTTATCTTAGAGATAAAGATAAAGA
>Ga0102929_1002633_pt1 | contig 10668 bp, 23 predicted proteins | sample SalPonR1_B_D2_MG_FD_78510 | JGI IMG/M metagenome (GOLD analysis project Ga0102929, IMG submission 78510) | Salt pond soil microbial communities from South San Francisco under conditions of wetland restoration - Salt Pond MetaG R1_B_D2_MG | ecosystem: Environmental > Aquatic > Marine > Intertidal... | reverse complement strand
ATGAGGTTTTACGAACTTCAACTATTCCTGCTTATATTTATGGTTCTGCTCTTACTTTTAGAGTTGTTCTTACTGACTTGGCGGGAGATAAATATTTTGAAACTCTTGATACTTATGGGAGTGTTACTTATAACGATAATACTAATAACATGAAATTTGATTATAGTAGTGGTAATGGTTTAAGTTACGAGTATTGTCTTAACGTGTATAGTGTTAGCAGTATTAATGGTAATACTCTTATTAATTCTAGTTGTGTTACTGGTAGTGGTGGAACGATTTTATTGCCTGTTACTCCTGTTAATGGAACTACTTATTTAGGAACTGGAACTGTTAGGATTGATGGTTCAACTTATGTTTTAGATTCAAGTTATAAGACTTTTTTTGCTAGTGCAGGTAATAAAAACTTGTATCTTTTCTTTTTCTTGTTTTTAACTCTTATTTTTGCTTTTATGGGTGGTGTTTCTTTAAGGGCGAGTTTTATTCTTACTCCTGTTCCTTTGTTTGTTGGTTCTATTCTTGGTGTTGTTCCTGTTTCGGCTGGTGTTACAGGCGGTTTTTGTATTTTGGGTTTGATTTTAGGGATGGTGATTGACAAATGAGCACTCCAAAAATTAGTGGTTTCCTTGTTGGTTTAGGTTTGATGAGTTTGATTGCTGGTATTTTTGTTTTAAATCTTGCTAGTTTTACTAGTGAATATGATGTTACTTATGATAATTCATCTCTTGAAACTTATAATAAATTACAAACTTTGAGTGAAGATGCTGAAAAAATAAGGAATGAGACTAGTAGTATTAGTTCGCAAGATTTAAGTTTTACAGATATTATTGGGGGTTATTTTACTAGTGGTTATAATGCTATGATGGTTAGTGTGAAGGGTATTGATACTTTTGGTTCTGTTTTTGAAGCGGGTGTTAGTGATGCTAATTTGGGGGATAGTAGTGTTTATTTAAGGGCTTATTTGTTTTATGCTTTGATTATTGTTATTTTTATTGGTGTTATTATTAGTGCGATTGTGAAAAAAGATATATGAGGATTAAAAAGTGAATATTACGAATTTGACGGATAATAGTAACAACTTATTGAAAGTTGTTGAGAATTTGAATGATTTAAGTAATGGTGATTTTTTTGTTTTGCTTTTGCTTTCGTTGTTTATTAGTGTTTTATTATTTTTTCCTAATTATGATTTTTCAAAACTGTTAATTCTTGATGGTTTTATAACTAGTTTGGTTGCTTTTATAGGTTTCATTTTGGGTTTTATTGGTTGGGGGTATATGATTTTACCTTTGCTTGTTTTAATGGGGGCAACAATATATTACAAACTCAATAATTAGAAAAACTCTTTAAATGTAATATTTATACCCTTATTTACACTAGTTACCCCGCCTTTTTAGTGTAAATAAGGGCTTTTATTACTTTTTATTTTATTGCATAAAGTTTAAGTCTTAAACTGATTTCTCTAGCAAAATACTCAGCAAAATCTTCTAATAAAGGTTTATCCTCAGTCATCAAATCCAAAACTCGTTTATACTCTTTCTCATTACTTGGGTCAGCCAAGTCTTTTCTACTTTTAATATATTGTTCAACTATTTCCATATATTTTACCTCCAATTATTTTTTTATATGAACTTTATTTTGATTAATTCTTTTCCCTGATCAACAGGAACTATTTTCAAATACTCCATAGTAGTTTGAATCTTTGAATGACCTAGTATTCTGTGAAGCATAACTAAGTCTCCATCACACTTCAGCCAATTAACTGCGAAGCTATGTCTTAACTGATGAGGACTGCCTTTAAGATGCTTTTTTGTTATTTGATAAGCTCTCTGCCTACTAATAGGAAATACTAAGTTATCAGCTTTGCAGTTAGCAACATATAACTCCAGAACATCTTTCAATAATGGATGCATAGGTATTATTCTTTCTTTCCACTTTCTGCTTTTCAACCAACGAATACGCATTAAGTAATCATCAAAATTAAGATCTCTTTTTCTAACATTCAAAGCTTCGCTTATTCTAACTCCAGTCATCCAAAGAAAACGCAATAACATTTTATGGTTGTTGTTTTTGATGTTATTAATGCAAGTGTTAATGTAATCTCTATCCCAATACTTACGCAAATCCGCCTTTACTTTTCTGTTATGAATTGTTAAATCTTGATTGTTAGAAACAACCAAATCCTTATGTTTTCCCATCAAAAAACACCTTTATCCTTTACATTATTACAATAATGTAAACTCTTCTTTTCTCTTAATAGTTCCTCTTTTGTATGAATTATCACATCTTTAAATTCATGATGACAAAAAGGACATCTAATCGCTTGAATATTATAAGGCATTATTTTCCCACAACAAGCACAAATCCTATTAAGCTTAACTCTTTTAACAATTTTATCTCACCTTATTTTTTCTTTTTGCAAGTTTTCTTTTGCACTTGTTACAAAACATGTTCCACATTTGTTTTTGATACTTTTTTGGCCTAAGCAATATTTTAGTCATGTTTTTTTTAAAAAAAGGTTCAACTTTAGCTCTGCAATCATCACAAACACAATCTAAAAAGTTAGAACCATAACTTTTGGCTGTTTTTAATTTGTCCTTATCTTTTTCTTTCATTTTGCACCTCCTTATTAGCACGTTCAATATATCTTATGTCTTTTATACAACCAAGAACATACATTAAAAAAACCAAAAACAACAAGTTTCTCTCAGCTAAAGGAAAAACTAACAACAAAATAGGAATAAACCCTCCGAAAACACCCCAAGAAGCCATATTCCTGTAATTAATCCAGCTTAAACTTGCATAATCTTTCTTATCTCCTACCAATATTTTGTATGGAAAAAGAGTTCCTTTTACTTTTTTCACTCTTATCCGAACTTTTTTATGTAATAAATAATAAAAATAAGCAAAATGCCCAAATTCATGAAAAATTATGGTTAAAGTAAGAGTTCCAAGAAGCCATGCGATTGTAAATAAGAAGTCTAACATTTTTCATCACCAAAAATAATATTGTTTAATTCAGGAAGTTCTGATTTTCTAATAACAATAAAAACCCCCTCCATCATTTCATGATTTCTCATAAACTTATTAAATCTTTTTTTTCTTTTTAACATTTTTTTCCCTCCTGTTTTTCTTTTTCTTGTTTTTTTTTAAAACAAGTTTAGGTTTTATTTTTTTTAATTCGCCTTTCTTCCAGAAATCTTTGTCTAAAGGCTTACTAAACATTACTCTTTCCACCTCTCTAACATAAGGCATGAACTCTTTTCGATTAATAATTAGTCTGACAAGAGGCAAAACAAAAAAGAAGCCCACAAAAAAAGCAATATTAATCCAAAGACTAACATCAGTAAACAAATTAAGTATAACAAGAACAATAAAACAAACAATAAACCAAAATAGTTTAGTTTTTACTATGGTAGACTTAGATTTTAACATTCTAGTTATCATTTTCACCACTTGCTGTTTTTAGTTCGGATAATGTTGTTTTCTTATTATTATCCGAACTTTTATCGCACACCTCAGGAATCCTAAAAGGATTTTCACCAGTTTCATAACCACACTTATCACACCACCAAATATCTTTAGTCTTATTATACCTAAAATGATGAACACACTTAGGTTTCTGTGGAACATCAGAAAACTCCATAGTTTCATCATACAACTTATTTAAAATCTGATGCATTTTTTCCTTTTTCAACCCACTATAATAATCTTTCATAACACCACGATATTCCCTAACACGACCACTAGCCAACGGCGTAATACCACAACGAACCTTTTTAATCTTTTTATAAGCATTCCTCTCCAGTATCTCCCTAATCTTATTACGATCGTAAATATCATACATAACAAAACCAGGCTCAAAATCATCACCACCACAACGATCACATTTCTCACCAACAAACTGATGAGGCACCTTTTTCCCCCTAGTATTAATATCAACACAATTATTACAACGATTATCAACCCTACGAGTAACATCAATCAAAAAACGAACCCGACGTTTACGAAAACGAGGATTTAAATCAAAAAAACTAGGCAAAACAACCACAGAAAACAAAAACTTCTCACGAATAATAGTATAAGCCTGATATAAAACCTTATTAAACTTATTAGCCCAATTCTGAGTATCCATAGAATCACCAGCCTCATCAAGACCAACAAAACTCAAAGGACCACTATCACGCAAACACTTAACAAATTTATCAACACTAATATTAAGAGCCTCTTTATTAATAGCCTCACCTTTAAGACGACGAAACCAATAATCAGCAATATTCAAAAAAAGACCCCTGCTTTTTCCAACACCCTCACCACCAGTAATCACAACAAAAATATCATATTTCTTATTCATCTGCTTATAGCACTTAGTCAAAAAACGACCAAGAACACTACCACTTTTTACACCTCTAAATTGTTTAGTCATCAAACCACCCCTCCTCTATTTCGGCTTCCATGTTTCTAGCTCTTGCTTTAGGCATTATTAAACCATAATCAAACATTAAATCATTTAATAAAGTATCAATCTTATCAAGAGTTTCCTCAATAAGACTAATACTCCCCGTGTAAACACTTTCATCACCTTTTGAAGCATTTTTGAAATAAGTTAAAGCTTTTCTAAACAAACTTTCAAGTAGTTCTTCTTGCTCTTCTTGTCCAGGTTTCTTAATTTGAAAATGAATATTTCTATAAATACTCCGCAAACTACGATACCAACTCAACAACTCCCCAGTATTAGCAAAAATATCTCGTTCATCACAACGCTTATCAAGACGATTAAGGAAGTTCTGAGCCATATTCCAAACATCATTAGTTTCATAATTACTTTTTGAATTATTATAACTCATTTTTATCACCTCTAATCAGGAACCTCATCTTTTTTTCCATTTGATTCCACATTTTCTAAAGTTTGAACGTTAGATTTTAAATCTTTTAATAATTCTGTTTGCTCAAGCATTATTTCCTGTTGTTCAAGCTGTAATTCTTTACTCTCAATAAAAGGCTTAGCAACATCTTCTATAAAAACAAAAGCTAAAACAATAACTATTAATAACATGAAACCACCAACAAACATGGGCATGTTTTGTTTCCAATCTTTTCCTTTTCTATTTTCGGCTTTTTTGATTTGATTGATCATAACAACTCTATCCTCAGAAGTTACAGGATGCCAGTTCTTAATTTGTTTTAAATCAACAGTTCCGTCATTAGCAAACTTAACACTACCAGTAGAATCTCTATACACGACCACGTTTTTTCTGCCTTTATTATCTATTTCAATACATTCGCCTGAAGGAACTTCTAAAAGTTTTAAGTTTTTATTTTTTTCTTTTTTCAGTTTCCACCATCTGCTTTTATCATCATCTTCAAAATCTCTGGCTCTATCATACTTAATTATTTTCCTGCCGTTTACAATTTCCCTAATTTGAACTATGTGTTTATATTTCTTATTTTCGATAAGGACATAAACAAAAACTCCAATAACTGCAAGAATGCAACTAACAAGAGTAATCATAACAAAATCCATATTTATTCTCCTCCTATAAATGTAAAAACTTCTTGACTGCAAAATGATATGTCAGGCAAATCATTTCTGGAAAAGCTTTGTGTTGTTTTCCACTCATCATTTTTTTTATAGTTCTTTTTTATTGTTGTCGAATAAAAAACTTTTCCGTCTTGGTTTGTGTTTTTCCAAACACTAAAAACAACTTTACCACTTCTAACAACTTTAACAGGTTGTTTTTTTTCAAATTCATTAACTTCTTTTTTTTCTTCATTCATTTTTTCCTCCCATTTTAGACACTTTGTTGTGTATTTTTTTATGAATTAATTAAATAAAATATAGGTGTTAATGTTGCTATTGTTACAAAAAAAGTATATGCAATTAAATTATTAATACTTAAAAAGTATAATGTTACAGTTATACATAATACAAAAAAAATTATAAATAAAAGAAATTCCATATTTCTTAATTTATAAAAATCAATATCTTGCTCACAAAAAACATCATACCTTTTCAAAGGCTCATTCACAAATTTATCAATCATTCATCTTTTTGACCTCTGAAAAAAATTGGATTTAATATTAGGATTTAACGAAGTGTCCGAAGGGCATTTGGGCGAAGCAACTTGTTGCGTAGCCGTTAAATCCTTATTAAGTGACTTCTCCGTAGGAGAAGCTTGAGTATTATTTTGGGGCGTTTTTGATATAATAAAGACCATTAAGTTTTTATCTGATTCAAGTTTTTTATCAGCAAATTCCCAAAGGTTTTGCCATAATCCTAATTGTTGAGAATCTGATAAATTATCCATCTCAATTAGGATTCTTTTTATATTACTCATGATAGATACCCTAAACCAAAGATTGCTATAATTACAAGTATCATGTTAATCCATAATACCGTCCAGATTAAAGCTAATTCCCAAACTTTTATTTTTGCTTCTTCATTCCATCGCATTTTAAATACCTCATATTTTTAATCATCCCTTTTGGGATTAACTGATTATGCTTAACCATATCACTTCCAAACAACATAAAACCCAATAATACTGAATCTTTATTTTTGTTAAGTAAGTATCCTATTGAGTATGTATGAAGTGGCTTCATATTTTCAATCATATTGTTTATTTCTTCAGCTTGTCCGAATCCTGATTGAGCATCAAACCATTCAATTTCAACAATTTTGTATTTTGGTCTTTCCATTTTTAGCCCCGAAATAATATTTCACTTAATATCTATGTTATGCGAACCTGCGTAGCAGGTTGGGTGAGTGACGAGTGAGCTTGGCGAACGAGGAGTGAACCGTATAACATTTATTAAATCCCTTTCCCATACAAAGTGTGGGAAAGTTTCGTCCGAAAAGTCGGAGGGATTCATTTCATACCTACCTTAACACCAATTTTAATTATATCAGCGTATGCTTCTTTATAATTTATGCAACTGGTTCCATAATATGTATCTTTAACCAGCTCTTCAAAATCTTTTAGTGAAATCTTTTTCTTTGACAATAAATATGCTAAAAATATTTGAATAGGATAATCATCTAAAGCATCTTGGACATCCTCAGATTCAATGTATCCTTCTTCTAAAAGATTTTGAGTAAATCCTTCCATTTCTTTGCTATTTATACCATAAGCTGGATAACGCCATGAACCTGTTGCCAAACTTAAAAATTGTTTTACTATTTTTTCTTCCATTATGAATCCCTCCGATTGGATTTAATATCAGAGTTATGCGAACCCTGAAATGGTTGGGAGAGGCTTTCCGTTGCTACAAAGTGGCAGGAAAGCCGAACCGCATAACTTCTTATTAGGCGACAAAAGCCTACAAAGTGGGCTTTTGCTTGAGTTGAGGTTTCCATACATATTCTGCTTGAAAACACAAAAAGCAAACCCCTAATAAATAACCTACTCCATAAAGCAATAATTTATTCGGGAATAAATCATACCATATAGTTGAATGTAATACAAACAACCACAAAAACGGATTAAATATCGTGTACGTTTTTTGAAACCTCAATTTTGCCTAATATGGATTAAGTCTACTTTTATCATTTTCTTTTATCCCCTTTCAAATAACTATTAGCAACAACCTCATCAAGACCCAAACTCAACTGATAAATCATATTTCTTAACCTTCCAAGCAAATCCTCATTACTAATACCAGGCTCGTGCTCCAAAACACTCAAACAAGCACGAACACCACACAACTCCCCCTCTAAAAACTCACTACTCATAAAACATCCTCCTCCTTAATATTATTTTTAAAACTTTCAACATCTTTTCTAGCAGAAATTTCTGTTTCAGTTAAAGGATTACTCCAACCCCTTGTATCAACACCATCCTCTTTAAAACGACAACCAACAAAACAAGGCACTTGATCAGAATGAGAACCAAAATCTTTAGTTCGCCGACCACTACTAACACCCTTACTTTGCATATACCAAAGAATAGCTTTATCACTAACTGGCTCTAAACCATTAACATCACAAAAATCATGATAAACACTCCTAACATCATCCTTACTAACCAAATGACTTCTACTAATAAGCATTTTTTTCTCAAAAAACACAGCAAAATTATTAGAATCCTGCAACCACTCAAGCCTAGTCTCCTCAGTGCTTTTAGTATTACTAAACTCCTTATTACCCAACAACCTATGCAATCCCTCAAGAGCCCAATTAAGAACACCACTCAACTCATCAGGACTAACTATTTTCTTAATAATATCCTTATCTTTCACACCATAATTAGAAGTATCATCAAGAGAATCATAAATCTCTTTACTAACAAACTTTTTTTTGAAATGAAACACAATCCACCTACGAAAAAAACCATCACTCATATCATAAGTAGGAGGCCTATCATTACAATTAAAAATCATCTTACTATAATTAACAAAAGTAACAGGACGCAAAAACTTTCTATCAGCAGTAACACTATCACGACCAGTCAAGCTTTTGAAAACATCAGTTTCTTTTAAAGCACTTTTACTCAATTCACCAGCAACATTAAGCAACTTATTATGTAACTCAATAATTTTAAAACTACCAGCATCCTCCAACTGAGATAAAGAAACACTAACACAATTAGCAGGATTCAAAAAAGATTTAAGAATCTCAAAAGTCTTACTCTTTCCATTACTACCCCCACCCCTACACAAAAAACTAGATTCAGTAAAATTATCTTTCCACAAACAAAAACCAAATAATTCCTGCATAGCAGGAACATCCTCTGGGTCAAGAACCTCATTAAAAAACTTTTTCACAGCTAAACAATCTTTTTCAGGATCATACTCAGCATTAATTTTAGTAAAAAATATTTTTTTAGGAGTGAAAGGAGATAACTTTTTTGTTTTTAAATTCAAAATCCCATTTAAAACAGGAATCTCCTCTATATTAGCAGTATTAAAAAATTCATCATGATCAATGTAATTATCAGCAATTATTTTGTCAATTACTTGTTTAACAAATCTTTCAGAATAAGCAAAATCAAGAACCCTACGACAAAACTCTTTCACATAACTTTTTCCTTCAGGAACAAAAACGCCTTCTTTGTATATCCAAAGTTCCTCTTTTTTATCATCTCGCAAAGCATATATGGTTTGATCATATTCAATAACTTTAACAATCATTTCAGAAGCTTCATTCTTTTTTCGTTTCCATAACAATTCAAGAATTGTTGTTTTGAACTTCTTATCAAAATTTTCTTCTTTTGGTTTTAGTTTGTTCAATTCTTCATTATCATAATTCACCAAAAACACCTCTTTTTGATTTTTCCACTTTTCCAATGAGGAACACCTTCAAGAGCTATCGCTGTGCCTTCACTATTCTTCTGAACTTCTGCACCAAAGAATTTTATGATATTAGAACGAAATTCCCTCCTTTTATTTTTATCTTCAATAAAAAACATATCTTTGATAAAAATGTGTATGTGATACCCTCTACTGCCTGTATAATAACATTCATATTTTACTTTTTTTCTTTTTAATTCTTTACAAACTTTTATTACTCTACGTGCAACATCATTTAATCCTTCGCCTTTTTCTGGGTCAAAATCAAGAACCACCTCGTTTTTTAATAATGTTCTGTGTGTGGCTTTTTCAATATCTTTCTCTGTTGCATCTAAGTAGTTAATCCATTTACTGAATTTTTTTTCACTATTATCGTAATAGTTATGAAATATTCTGAAGTTTGTTGCTTGTTTTCCTATATTATAATATAAGTTTCCTAATATTTCGTTTTTAGTTCTGTTCATCGTCAGTTGATTCCTCAAACACCACATCAAAATCCTGTATCATGTCAGGATCAATATATTTGTTTTTTATAAATGATTTATCTATTGGAAGATAATAAGATTCATTTATTTTAATCAACTTTTTGTTTTTTATTTTTATTCTGTTCATTGAAAATCGCCTCTAAAATAATTGGGTGTTGAAATAATCCGATCAACACTTTGATTAACGCAAGATAAAAATTCGTTTAATGTTGTTTTTTTGTTTGTTATATTCATTTTTTCACCTTTTTTTGTTTGTTTCATTTTTTGTTAAATTTAATGTTTTGTTTAACATTTTTGTTTTTTTTGTTGTTTCTAAAATGTCAAGGTTTTATGTTTGTTTAACATTTTTGTTTTAGTTAAGCACAACATATATATAAATGTTTCGTTTTTTGTTAAATAAATCTAACAATTATGCCCCAACTATCAACCCTATCAAGCTTTTAGCTTGTTTTTGCCCCCATAGCGAAAAAAAAAAGTTTTACTATAGGGTAAAAAAGGGTTGATTTCCTTGATACCCTTGATAGTTCAAAAAACAGGCAAACAAATCAAACCAAAAACTAAGAACAATCAAAAACAAACATTATTAATTAATATAAAACAAAAATAAGCCGATATAAGCCACAAAAAGAAAAAACCTAACAAACAACCTTAATAAACCCAAAAAACCTCTTAAAACCCACAAAACAAAGAAATACACAAAAATAAAAGGGCAAGTAAAAGCAGAAGTCTAGTGTTTGAGGTTTTAAAGCTTTCACTCACCCAAAAATGTTAAAGAAAGAAAAAAAAATTTGTTAACCCTTAAGCTCTTGCACCTAAGTATCTTACAAGAATCATTATGATTATCGCAGCTACAACTATTGTTATTATGGTTCCGAATTTTTCTGGGAATTTCGCAACTCCT
>Ga0102929_1002630_pt1 | contig 10678 bp, 5 predicted proteins | sample SalPonR1_B_D2_MG_FD_78510 | JGI IMG/M metagenome (GOLD analysis project Ga0102929, IMG submission 78510) | Salt pond soil microbial communities from South San Francisco under conditions of wetland restoration - Salt Pond MetaG R1_B_D2_MG | ecosystem: Environmental > Aquatic > Marine > Intertidal... | reverse complement strand
TATTCCTATTCTAATTTTGGGAGTAGCCATAATAGGGGCACATCACTTTGCAGGTCTTTATGGTATTGCCATTGCTGCTGTCGGGATGCTTTCTAATACAGGAATACAATTGGCTGTAGATGCATACGGACCTATAGCAGATAATGCCGGAGGGATTGCGGAAATGGCAGAATTGGAACCAGAGGTAAGACAAAAAACAGATAAGCTTGATGCAGTAGGGAACACTACGGCAGCCATTGGAAAAGGATTTGCCATCGGTTCAGCAGCATTGACTACTTTGGCTTTGTTTGCCGCATTTATTACGGCTTATAATTTAGCCAACCCGGATGATATCCTTTCAGGCATTAATGTCATGAATCCTAAAGTCATGGCCGCCTTATTGGTGGGTGGAATGTTGCCATTCTTATTTTCTTCCTTGTCCATGAATGCAGTAGGACGCGCAGCAATGGATATGATCCAGGAAGTAAGAAGACAATTCAAAACTATCCCTGAGTTGACCAATGCACTGGAAGTCATGAAAAAGAATGATGGAAAAGATTTTGCTGATTGGTCTGATGCTGATCAGAAGACCTTTGAAGCAGCAGATGGTAAAGCAGAATACGATAAATGTGTTGATATTTCCACAAAAGCTTCCATCCGTGAAATGGTAATCCCTGGTTTGATTGCCGTTCTTTCTCCTGTAGTTGTAGGGTTCCTTGGCGGAGCTGAAATGCTTGGAGGACTTTTAGCTGGTGTGACTGTATGTGGTGTGTTGATGGCCATTTTCCAGTCTAATGCCGGAGGTGCGTGGGATAACGCGAAGAAAATGTTTGAGGAAGGAGTGGAGATCAAGGGAAAAATGTATTACAAAGGTTCTGATGCCCATAAAGCCACAGTTGTTGGAGATACAGTGGGAGATCCTTTCAAAGACACTTCAGGACCGTCTCTGAATATCCTTTTGAAATTGATGTCTGTTGTGGCTTTGGTCATTGCACCATTCCTTTAAACTTTAGAAACAGACTAAAGAACTGAACAATATCGTTCTAAAAGGCCTTCTATGCAGTGGAAGGTCTTTTTTAATTTTTGCATGCCAGGTAAGGAACAGCTATTTTTGATACTGGCTGTCAAGTAAATTACTGCAGTTTGAACCTAATTAACAGAAAAGTGATGATCCGATTATTTTTTGGAGTGAGTCTCGTTTTATTTTTATTAACAGCCTTCTTGCCTGAAGGCTTACCTTGGTATGGAACAGAAGAAATTCTGGACGAGGAACAATTGGATCAGTACGAGAATAAAGAACAAGTCATTCTCAAATTAATGACTTCCGTTTTGGAAAAATGGCACCTGCAACCTCAGAATATAAATGATGATTTTTCTGAGAAGACTTACGACATTTATCTCAAATATGTAGATGGATCCAAAAGATTTCTCTTGGCCGACGAGGTGTCGAAGCTTGAGGAATTCAAATACCATTTGGATGATGAAATTCAGGATGGCAGATTTGACTTTTTTAATTTATCCCGCGACCTGATCATTCAAGCCCAAAAACGCGCTGAGAAAATGACCCACGACATTCTCAGCCAGCCCCTTAATCTTGCTGATACAGAATACGTGGAGCTGGATGGAGAAAAACGCAATTTCTCCTCTTCTGAGGAAGACCTCTATGAATACTGGAGGAAGTGGCTGGAACATGAAGTTTTGCAACGCTATTACACCCGAGTAAAAAAGCAGGAAAAGCGTATCAAAAATGAAGAGGACTTCGAGCCCAGATCATTGGACAGCCTGCAGATGGAAGCCCAGGAAAAAGTGGTAGAGGTCTTTGATAAGTGGTTTAAACGGCTGGAAAAAAGAGACCGAATGGATTTCCTCAGCACCTATTTCAATGTCATAGCCAATGTTTACGATCCTCACACCAACTTTTTTGAACCGAAAGACAAGGAGAATTTTGATATTTCCATGTCTGGAAAGCTCGAAGGTATTGGGGCCAGGTTGAGAACGGATGGTGAAGAAACTACTGTGGTGAGTATTGTGCCCGGTAGCCCGAGCTGGAAGCAAGGGGATCTCGAACCAAAGGATGTGATCCTTGAGGTGGCTCAAGAGGATAAGGAGCCAGTTGATCTTGCGGGAATGCCGATAGATGAAGTGGTTGACTTGATCAGGGGAGAGAAAGGAACGGAAGTACGTTTGACAATTAGAAAGCTTGATGGGGAGATCCTGATTATACCTATTGTAAGAGATGTTGTGATTCTGGAAGAAGGATTTGCCAAGTCCATGATGCTTGAAAAGGACCCTTACAGCATGAAAGTAGGCTACCTCAAATTACCTCGTTTTTACGCAGATTTCTCCGATAGAAATGGAAAAAGCAGTGCCAAGGACGTACGAAAAGAATTGATCAAATTGAATGCAGAAGGCGCCGAAGCCCTGATCTTTGATCTCCGCAACAATTCCGGAGGTTCACTTAGGGATGTAGTGAAAATTGCCGGCTATTTTGTTGAAGAAGGTCCAATCGTGCAGGTAAAGAATCGTGATGAAGAAATTGAGGTGCTCAAGGATAAGGATCGCGGTGAGGTCATTTGGGATGGCCCAATGGTCGTCCTGGTCAATAAATTCAGTGCATCAGCCTCAGAAATATTTGCGGCTGCCATGCAGGACTACGATCGTGCAATCATTGTGGGCGCCCCTACTACCTATGGAAAAGGAACCGTGCAGCGTTTTGTAGACCTGGATCGCGCCATCAATGGCTTCGATCAATTTAAACCACTGGGTAGTGTGAAGTACACCATTCAAAATTACTATCGCATCAATGGCGGCAGTACCCAACTCAAAGGCATCGAAAGCGATATTGTTCTGCCGGATTCATGGCATTTTACTACGACAGGTGAGAAGGAATTGGACTACCCTATTCCATGGACCCAAATTGATAAAGCGGATTACGACCAGGAGGTCTATGACATTGCAAAAATTCGAAAAAAACTGGCTAAAATGAGCGCCAGCAGAGTGGAAGAAGACAAAGAGTTTTCTCAAATTCTTGAGGATGCCCAAAGATTGAAAGAAGAGCAGGAAGATACCCAGCGGCCATTGAACGTCGAAGCATTTTTTGCCATGAAAGCAGAGGATGAAAAAGAATCTGAGAAATTTGACAAATTGTTCTCTGAGATTGAAGGACTGAATTACTACAATTTAAAAGCGGACGAGGAATACCTGCAGGCTGACTCATCCAGGATTGAAAGGAATAAGGAATGGCAGGATAACATTGGTGAAGACATCTATCTCGAAGAGGCCATTACCATTTTACACGACATGCAGGAAATGCTGTAGCTCGAATGTCAGCCTGATCTTTCCCAAATGGAAAGTGTTCTTACATTCATTCAAATCAGCGCAAAATCCTATCTTTTCGCAGATTTGCACATATGGAGTATCTAAGAATTGAAGATGTAAGTAAGCGCTATGGAACGAAGGTGCTTCTCGATGAGGTTTCCCTTCACGTCTCAGCTGGCGACAAAGTGGCCCTTATCGCAAAAAATGGCAGTGGTAAGACCACCTTACTGGAGATTGTAGCGGGAATCGAGCCTGGAGAAGGGCAGAATCACAGAATAATTCTCAACCAGGACATTCGAGTAGGGTACCTCAAACAGGAGCCACAATTCAACCCCGAAATGACACTTATGGAGGCCATGCTGGACTCGGGTGATGTTCGCTTGCAGACCCTTCGACAGTATAAAAAATCCACTCTCCTAGAGGAAAAGGAGGAACAGCAAAAATATGCTCAGAAGATGGATGATCTCCAGTTGTGGGATCTGGAATACAATATCCTGGGCATGTTGGCCAAAGTAAAACTGGATAATCCGGACAGACGTGTCAGAGAGCTTTCAGGTGGGCAAGTAAAGCGATTGGCCCTGGCAAAAATCATCATAGAAGATTACGATTTTCTTATACTGGACGAGCCCACCAACCACCTCGACCTGGAAATGATTGAATGGCTGGAGCAGTACCTGCTTAAACCAAGTCTTACGCTGTTCATGGTAACACACGATCGCTACTTCCTGGAAAGAGTGTGCAATTACATGCTGGAATTGGACCGCGGTAAACTGAATAAATTCAAAGGTAATTACAGTGACTATTTGCACAAAAAAGAGCAAATGATTGAAACTGAAGCTGCTACCCAGGAAAAACGAAAAAAGCTCTTCAGCAGGGAATTGGACTGGATAAGGAGGCAACCCAAAGCCAGGGGAACCAAAGCGAAATCAAGAGTCGAGGAATTTGAGCGTCTCAAAGAGGACATCAGCGATAATACCAGGCAGGACGAGGAGCTTGAATTCATGTTGCCGGGTCGAAGGCTGGGCAAGAAAATCCTGGAATTCAGACAGACCCAATTTGCATACGACGACAAAAAAATTCTAAATCCTTTTGATTACAAATTCAAAAAGAACGAGAAAATAGGGATAGTCGGGCCAAATGGTGCAGGTAAAACTACCCTTGTCAAGATTATTACAGGCGAAATTAAGCCAGATAAAGGGCGAATTGTAGTTGGGGAAACAGTACATTTTGGTCACTATCGCCAAGATGGTCAAGCCCTTAATAAAGATTTGAGGGTGCTCGAGCAAGTGAGGCAAGTCGCAGAATACCTGCCCTTGCCCAATGGTAAAGAACTCAGTGCTGAACGGCTTTTGGAGCGGTTCTTATTCCCGAGGGAACAGCATCGCGTGTATGTTTCCCAATTGAGTGGTGGAGAACAAAAACGCCTGCAATTGCTGTGCACGCTCATGCATAATCCCAATTTTCTGATCCTGGATGAGCCCACCAATGACCTGGATATTCTCACGCTAAATGTACTTGAAAGCTTTCTCAAAGGTTTTCCGGGATGTCTTATTGTCATTTCTCACGACAGGTACTTCCTTGATAAATTGGTAGATCATTTATGGGTTCTTGACGGAAACGGCAACATCAAGGACTACAACGGTGGCTACTCCAGGTACCGGGATGAATTTGGCCTTAATTTCGACCACAGCGAGACGAAAGCCGAACAGAAAGAGGAAAACGAGTTGGGTAAAAGTGACGCCAAAGAGGAGTATGAATTGAGGAAGGTGCTGAGGAGAATAGAGAAGGATCTGGAGAAATTAGAGAAAGAAAAGGATGGTATCACGCAAAAACTATACAACCCGGATATCGACCAGGAGGAGATGATCGAATTATCCAAAAGACTTAAAATCCTTGAAAAAGAAATCGAAGCCTGCGAAGAGGAATGGATGCTCCAATCTGAAACCCTTGAATAGAATCAAAGCCATCAAAACAAACTGGCACTCCATTTCATAAGCAAGGCACATACAATGGCGCCGTAAGTACCTAAAGCATAACCCAATACCGCCATCAATACTCCAACTGCAGCCAATGAGGGGCTGAAAGCCGAAGCTACAATAGGTGCCGAAGCCGCTCCGCCAATGTTGGCCTGACTCCCAACAGCTACGAAGAAAAATGGTGCCTTGATCAATTTGGCCGTAATCAAAAGAATGATGACGTGGATCAGCATCCAAATAATACCAACAGCAAACAGCCCGAGGTTTTCAAACACTTGTGTCAAATCCATTTTCATTCCTATCGTCGCCACGAGAATATAAATGAATACACTTCCCCATTTAGAGGCTCCGACTCCTTCTAACTGCCGGTATTTCGTAAAACTCAGGACCAGACCGATTGTCGTCGTAATCACAATGAGCCAGAAAAACCCGGAGAGCAGTGAATTCAGATTATAAGCCTCCAGAGTCTCACGGCTATTCTCTAAGTATCCGACAATCATATCACTACCCCAATGACCCAGGGCTACCGCTCCAAAACCAACGCCACCGAGGACGAACATATCTGTCGTACTTGGAATGCGCTCGACTTGTGCACGATAGTCTGAAATTTTATTCTTTAAATCTGTAATCGCTGAATTGTCTGCTTTGAGCCATCGATCTAACTTATCGCTGACACTGGCGCCATACAAAAGAAAGCCCATCCAGATATTGGCTACGATGACATCTACAACCACCATAGAGGCAAATATATCGTCTCCAACTTCAAATATTTCTTTCATGGCTGTTTGATTGGCCCCGCCACCAATCCATGAACCTGCAACGGTAGACAAGCCCCGCCAGATTTGCTCCAATTCAGCATTAATGAGTCCTGGGAAAAAACTGACTACGACATACAAGGCCACCGGCCCGCCAATGATGATACCAAATGTAGCCGCCAAAAACATGACAATAGCCCGATAGCCCAAGCTGTATATTCCTTTAAAGTCAATACTTAGACACAAGAGCACCAAACTTGCAGGCAGAAGGTACCTCGAAGCGACGTAATAAAGCTGACTATCTTCAGTACTAATAATGCCTAAAGGCTCGTGAAGTAAACCAGGAATGAAGTAACAGAGGAGTAAAGGAGGTACATAGCGGTAAAAACGCTGCCAAAATGCATGACGGGAATGGGCTGTATAAAATATCAACCCCAAAACCACCATCAGTATTCCAAAGGCTACCGTATCCGTGTACAAACTCTCCATAGTCGATCGATTTGCTCGACTAAAGTAAGAAAAAAGACCGATCCTCCTTTCAGTATTTAATCGGGTTCAAAGCCTAAGTAAAAGTTGAAAACACCACCTTGTATTCCCTCTGGTTGCTGTCCGTTTACAGGGTCCAATCCAATTCCATAATCGAATCCAAGCAGACCAAACATAGGCAGGAAAACACGAACACCCGCACCGAATGATCGCTGAAGATCAAAGGGTGTAAAGTCTCTGAACCGATTGAATGTTCTTGCTCCCTCCAAAAAGGTCAGGATGTATATGGTAGATTGAGGATTGGTGGATACAGGAAACCGGAGTTCCATGTTCATTTTGTTCAGTATTGGAGAAGGAAATTCATTATTCGCGATATTGAAATCCTCATATCCTCTCAACATGAACAAGTCCAATCCTGTGAACTGCTGGTTAAAATTGTTTCCTTGAAGCGGGTTCTGCTGCAACTGAAAGCGCTCAAACGGCCCGACACCAATATCGCGGTTGTAAAAACCGAGAAAACCCATTTTGGCTGATGCCTTGAATACCAGTTTACCCACCAGGGTGGTGTACCAGTCAAAATCAAAGCGCCATTTGTGGTATTCCAACCACCGGAATCTTTCCTGTGGCGTCAATTCTGCGTAGTCTTTGTCTCCTCCGAACATGAGTGAAATCGGTAATGTAAACTCAGATGACAAAGAGATCAATGTACCATCAGTAGGGAACAGCGGACTGTTTACAGAATTCCGGGCGAATGTGACTTTGAAGCTCTGATTGTAATAATTTCCATTTTGCAATGCGCTCCCGTCAGGCAATCGGAAAGTACCCTGTTGCCACTCATCCAGTTGATAGTTGGTGAAAGTGATATTTCCCGATAATATGAAATTGTCATCAGGCCAGCGCAAACGTGTTGACAAACCAGCAGTAGCCTGGTACATAGTGAATTTATTCGGCGTGACTTCGTTCTGCGGATCATAGAAAAACTGTGTAATGAACATTCCGAGGCTGAAGGAATTTGGTTTTTTACCTCCCAACCATGGCTCCGTGAACGACATGTTCAACGATCGAAAGAACTGACCATTTGTCTGGCCCCGCAATGAAAGCCGCTGACCATCTCCTTGAGGCACAGGTTGCCAGGTTTCTTTACTGAAGAAATTACGCAAACTAAAGTTATTAAAGGCCACACCCAGGGTACCTAGGACACGTCCCCCACCCCATCCGGCAGACAACTCAAGCTGGTCAGAAGATTTTTCCTCCAGGCTGTAAATAATGTCTACAGTTCCTTTCTCAGGATTGACAGGAGTATTGATACCCAGATTTTCCGGGTTGAAATAGCCCAGGTTTACCAGTTCCCTTTGTGATCGTATGATATCTGACCGACTAAATTTCTTGGATGGTTTGGTTCTTAATTCCCGGCGAATGACATGTTCATGTGTTTTCGTGTTGCCCTGAATTTCTACCCGATCAATGGTGGCCTGGGGACCTTCAAAAATTCTCATCTCCAGGTCGATTGTATCTCCACGAATGGCTTTCTCAATGGGGTCTATGCGGAAAAACAAATAACCATTATCCATGTATACCGAGGTGACGTCCCGACCGTCAATGGCGTTGTAACTCAGACGAGTATCCAATAATTCCTTGTTGTAGACATCGCCTTTCTCAATTCCCAAAATGCGTTGTAAAGCGTCGTCGTCGTAAATGGTATTGCCCTTCCATGTAATGTTGCCGAAATAATAACGCGGACCTTCATACATATCGATCAGCAAGTGGACTTCACCTTTCTCATCCCGGTATATGCTATCATTTAAAATTCTTGCATCCCGGAATCCTACGTTATTGGCATAGTAGATAATGGCCCCCTTATCCTCCTCATAATCATCTTCAATGAGAACGGACTTTTTGAACAGAGCTGATTTCTGTTTGGTATTTTTCATTTGCTTACGCAACTTCTTATCTGTCAACAGCTCATTTCCTTCAAAGGCAATCTCTTTGATTTTGACCTTGTCCCCCTGGTCAATATCGAAAACCAATCGAACATTGTTGGGCCTGCGCTCATCCTTCAGTTCTTCGACTGTTACCTCTGTATCCAGAAATCCTTTTTCGACGAAAAACCCCTTTATGGCATTCGCTGCGTTGGTCTTGTCATTTTCAGTGACCACAGATCCTTTGATGAGATAGTTACGCACCAATTCATTGAGGTCTTCGTGTTTGTTCTTTTTTACACCCGTATAACCATGACGGGAATATCGAGATCGCTCTTTAACGCGAATAATGAGAAAAACTGTCTCTCCGATCACATTGTCGATGAGCACTTCAACATTCTCAAAAAGGTGCAGATCAAATATTTTCTTAATGGCGCGCGGGATTTCCTGTCCTGGAATTTTGACTGTGCTCCCCACACTTAATCCTGAAATAGAAATAAGAGCCTGGTCATCGGAGTATCGTGCTCCCTCGACTTTTATATTTCCTATTTCATAGATCTTAGGGTTTTGGTAGTCGTTCGCCATTTGCTCGTATTGGCCTTGGACCCGGAACATGGCGATCGTGAATGCGATAATAAGAAAGGCTATTCTCATAGAAAAAATCGGCTTCTTTCAATTACAAATCTAATAACGGTCATCCCAAACAGGAATTGCCCGATAAGTTAAAAGGCTGTCTCCAAAAGAATGGAAAGGCCATATTCATCTCTTTTGCTTGATTTGCTCACCAGTCAAGCCAAAACGTCGTTCACGCCCTTGATAGCTGTAAATCGCGCGATAGAGATCATTTTTTCTGAATTCCGGCCACATTACCGGCGTAAAATACAATTCGGCATAGGCCAACTGCCAAAGTAAGAAATTAGACAATCGCTGCTCGCCACTGGTTCGAATTAACAACTCAGGGTCTGGAAAGGCAGCTGTTTCTAATTTGGAAGCAAAAAGCTCATCATCAATATCTGAGGCATTCAATTCTCCTTTCTGCACCTCAGCTGCAATTTCTTTCACGGATTCAACCAATTCCCATCTTCCGCTGTAATTCAAAGCGAGAATTAAAGTCATTCTTTTGTTGTTCCGGGTATTTTCAATGCTTTTTTCCAAAGCTGCCTTGGTACTCTTGGGCAATTTTGAAATATCTCCAATGGCCTGGAGGCGAATGTCATTATCATTAAGGGTTTTCATTTCCTTGCCTAGCGTTTCAACCAGGAGCCTCATCAGCGCGTTCACTTCCCACTTGGGCCGTTTCCAGTTTTCTGTAGAAAAAGCGTAAAGCGTAAGATAAGAGATACCTAATTCGGCCGAGGCTTCGGTCACTTCACGGACTGACTTCACCCCATTTTGATGTCCGAAAACGCGTTTCTTGCCGTGCTGCTGTGCCCAACGACCATTGCCATCCATAATGATGGCAACATGTTTCGGCAACCTGTCGAGGTCAATTTTTTCCTTGAGATCTTCCATTGGTACAGCTGTATCCTCAGGCGGGCAAAGTTAATAAAAATGCAGCGTCTGCCGCTGATATTTCTTCGCTATGAGAATTTAGCGCAGCAAAGAACACCCCGATGATCTATCGAATTTAATGCGAATATGTAAATTGCAGCAATCAGTCAAAAGTCATGTTCCACTATATCCCTGCATTTATTTCAATTATCCCGGTGAGTATTTTTGCCAATTCACCTATTATTGACAAGGACAAAAATGACTTGAAGCTTGGTCTACCCCCTATCCAATGGCTATTTTGTTTATTTCCGGGAAAGCGCCTACTGTGGCAAAATTGTCCATCGGATGGCTCTCATCAAATTGTTTTCCAATTAGGGAATTGGGAGGTTTATTGCCCGGACAAAGAAACACTTCCAGGTAAAAATTATGTGAGCAAGATAGTTAAAGCCTGTGCCTTACTGGAAAAGTGGACCAAGAAAAGTGGCTTCAGTCGACAAAGTCTCCTCACTTATGACAAACCGACCGAAAGTTGGCATCAGCGCTGGGTGAAACGATCTGGACAGGTCATTGATTTTTTTGGAATTGCAGATAATCAAGGGAGAATTTTTCGAACAGTACAACTGCATGGTCAAGACAGTCTCAATCATGCAATGGCTTATAAATTTAAACCTGAGGCAGAAATGTCATTCAACAGTGGATACAAAAGGGAATTAGCGTTGGCAAAGCATGGTCTACCCTTTTTGAATGGTCCATA
>Ga0102929_1002629_pt1 | contig 10679 bp, 9 predicted proteins | sample SalPonR1_B_D2_MG_FD_78510 | JGI IMG/M metagenome (GOLD analysis project Ga0102929, IMG submission 78510) | Salt pond soil microbial communities from South San Francisco under conditions of wetland restoration - Salt Pond MetaG R1_B_D2_MG | ecosystem: Environmental > Aquatic > Marine > Intertidal... | reverse complement strand
GAGCGCGCGAGGTCGAGTCCGAGTGGATGCGCCGGCGGCAGGCCCGTGGCGAGGCGCTGCCGCTCCCAGCCGGGTCCGCCCGGCCGCACGCGCCGGTAGAAGGCATTCAGGGTGGTCTCGTCCTCCGGGGGCGTGAGCCACATCACGAGGATCCACACCACGGCCGAGAGCGCGGCGGTCACGCTGATCCGCAGCCCGAAGTCGTCGATCTGGAGCAGCGGGAAGACCGAGGTGGAGAGCCCGATCGCGAAGCCCGCCACCATTGCGGCCAGTTCGGTCCAGGCATTCACGCGCCACCAGAACCAGCGGAGCACGAGTACCGCACCGGGGCCGGTGCCCACGGCGATGATCAGGCGGAAGAGCGTCGTGACGTTCTCCGCCTGGAAGGCCGCCGCCGCTCCGAGCACGGTCACGATCACCGACGCGATGCGCCCGGCGTGCACCTGCTCCCGACCCGATGCCTGCGGGCGCATGAATCGCACGTACACGTCGCTGGTGAGGTAGGAGGCACTCCAGTTGATGAGCGTGCTCACCGTGCTCATGAAGGCGGCGATCAGCGACGCGACCACGAGCCCGAGCAGCCCGGCCGGCAGGAAGTCGAGCATGAGCCGCGGATATCCGAGCTCGCGATCGGCGAGGTCGGGATAGATGACGACCGCGGCGAGCGCCACGATCACCCACGGCCACGTCCTGAGGACGTAGTGCAGGAGGTTGAAGAGCCAGGCCGCCTTCTCGGCGTCCGCCTCGGACCGCGCGGCCGCGAGCCGCTGGACGAACTCCCCTCCCCCGTCCGACCGGCGGAACGCCCACCACTGCACGAAGACGTACGCCATGAAGGTGGTGGACGAGATGCCCGCGACCGAACTCCAGAGCGTCGAGCCGTCCAGCGCGAACGGTGTGAAGGCCAGCAGGTCCACCCCCTCCACCGCCTCGACCCCCCGCACCAGCGCCCCGAGTCCCCCCAGGTGCGCGACGGCGGCGACCGCCACGAGGACGGCGCCGAGCAGACCGAGGAAGAACTGGATGAAGTCGGTCACCACGACGCCCCACAGCCCCGCGATCCCCGCGTAGAGGAGCACGAACGCCGCGACCACCACCACCGTCCACAGTCGGGTGGACGGCCCCGCCTCGATGCCGAGGCCGGGCAGGATCTCGAGCGCCTCGATCACCTTCACCATCGCGAGCATGGCGAGGCCGATCCCGATCGAGCCCAGCACGATCGCGTACAGGAACCCCTTCACCCCGCGCAGGACGGCCGCAGGGCGCCCCCCGTATCGCAGTTCGCTCAGTTCGTTGTCGGTCACGACCTCGGCCCGCGACCAGAGCCGGGCGAAGAGGTAGAGCAGCAGGAGATGCGCGACCGCGAAGCTCCACCACTCCCAGTTTCCGGCGATGCCCCGGGTGCCCACGACGCCCGCGACATACAGAGGCGTATCGATCGAGAAGGTGGTGGCGGCCATCGAGGTGCCCGCGAGCCACCACGGCATCGTGCGCCCGCCGACGAAGAAGTCGACCATCGAACCCGAGCCGCGCCGGGCCAGCGCGAGGCCGGCGGCGAGGGTGCCGACGAGGTAGATCGCGACGATCGCCCAGTCGAGCCCGGTCATGCGGGCGACGCGGTGGGGGAGCCCCCGGCCGGGACACCCCGACCCCCCGCGGCATCCCCCCGAAGCCGCTCGGCCGCCGCGCGCTGCATCAGCGCCTCGCCGCCCCAGGCGAGCCAGACGGTCGGACCCTCCGGAATGTCCGCCACCACACGGGGCCCACCGAACACGACCACGTGCGTCGGGCGCTGCCCGGGACCGGCGGACGCACCGGCGGACGCTTCGAGCGCGCGCTCGATCTCGCGAACGGCATTTCGGGACAGCCCGGCGCGCCCCTTCCACCCGCGGGTGTCGGCCCAGAGCGCGACGACGGTCGCGTCGGGTGTGCGTGACGGGCCGGGCGGCCCGCCGGCTTCAGCCGCATGCCGCTCCCCGCTCGGCGCCAACGCGTCGCGGAATGGCGCGCGCGAGGGCGTCGGATACGGACCCCCGGAGTCGTCGTCGACCTCCACGACCCGCAGCGCCGCATCGGGTCCCGGCGGCTCGAGGCTGCCGCGGACACGATCGACCGCGGCGAGGGCCCAGCGGCGGGCCCGGTCTCGATCGTCGGCGTGACCCACGGCGGCGGACGCGACGCCGGACGGGACGGCGCCGGACGGGCCGGCGGCGGACGAGACGGCGGAGGACGCCGCGGCGGCGCGACTCTCCCGGTCGGCGACCCGCCCGTCCCGGGCCCGTTCAGCCAGCCGCCCGATTCGCCTCCCCGCCGCGGCGAGGCGCGCCTTCATCTCCGGATCCCGCTCGGACGCTCGCGCGATCGCGGTCACCGCGACCTCCAGCGACTCCGGATAGATCAGCAGGTCCATGCCGGACCGCACCGCCTCGACCGAGGTGGTGGCCAGTTCACCGGCCCCCGCCATCAGCATCGCGTCGCTCACGATCACCCCTCCGAAGCCGAGCTCGTCACGGAGTACGCCGGACAGCATCGCCTCCGACATGGTCGCGATGCGACCGGTCGGATCGAGCGCGGGAACGCTCAGATGCCCCGGCATCACCAACGGCACCCCCCCCTCCACGGCCGCGCGGAACGGTGCCAGCTCGGCCCGTACCTCGGCAGCGTCGGCCGATACGACGACCTCGCCCACGTGGGAGTCCCCCATCGTGCGTCCGTGACCGGGGAAGTGCTTCACGCACGGCAGGGCGCCGCCCCGGAGGGCCCCCTCGACCCAGGCGCGGACGTGACGTGCCACGGCCTCGGGCCGCGCCGCGAACGCGCGCGGCCCCACGATGGGGTTCTCCGGTACCGACGCCACGTCCGCGACCGGGGCGAAGACGATGTCGATCCCGAGCGCCCGGGCCTCGCGCGCGGTCAGCTCTCCGGCTCGGCGGGTGACCTCCGGGTCGTCGATCGACCCGAGCGCGCCCGCGGGAGGCAGCGGGGTGGCTCCGTCGAACTGCTGACCGGCGCCGCGCTCGAGGTCCGCCCCGAAGAGGAGCGGGCGGTTCGCGGCCCGCCGCAGCTCGCGTGTCAGCTCGGCGACCGCATCCGCGGTGCCCCCGAACACGATGAAGCCGGCCACGCCCGAGGCCGCGAGTTCCACAGGTGCCTCCGACGTGCCCTCGGACCGGTACCCCGAGCCGTCCCACCGCAGCGCGGGCATGAGCACGGCGCGCACGTCGGCGCGCTCGTCGGCACGCACGTCGGCACGCACAGGATCGAGACCTGCGTTCGGAGCCGGGTCCGGAGGGGGATGCACGCGCGAATCCGGGGGTGATCGGGGACGACGTCGGGTGGAGCGGTCGCCAAAAGCGAACGGGGGCGACGCGACTGCGCCACCCCCGTCCACAGTGCCCCGCCAGGGACTCGAACCCCGAACCTAGCGATTAAGAGTCGCTTGCTCTGCCAATTGAGCTAGCGGGGCGTCGCACCCGAAATCCATCGGGAGCCTTCAAAGCTACCCAACACCGCCCATCGGTCAACCGGGGCCGCGCTCGATCCTCAGGCGCCGCTGCAGGCGACCCGGGCCATGGTGAGCTGCACGACGTCGCCGTCCCCCGACGGACCCCCATCCACGGTGATCTGAAGGAGGTTGTCCTGGATCCGCTGGTAGCGGATGCGCTTCGGGAAGTCGTGACCCGGATCCTCGAACACCGCGCGCGTGTCCTCGACGAGGTCGGTGAGGACGAACCGGGCCGACGACATCTCACCGCCCGGCCAGACCTCCAGCACGACGTCGCTCACCTCGTCGGTGATGCGCTGAAACTCCCACGAAGCCACGCGCCCACCGCGGGACGTCCGCGACCAGCCGAGCATGGTCCCGGCGCCGTCGATCGAGAAATGCTCCTCGACCGTCGGACCGTTCACCTCGCTGCCCCGCCAGCACCCCTGCATGAACTGGAGCGCCTCGAGCCCCTCGGACTCGGGCGGCGCGAAGCTGACGCCGGGGACGTCGTAGACCGGATAGCCGGTCCCGCACGCCGCGAGCGGAACGAGCGCCGACAGGAAAAGTGCCGTTCGAAGTCGCATGCTGATCTCCCGCCGCAAGGGAACCTCCTCAGTACGCCGCGATCCCGGTGACCGCCTGTCCGAGGATGAGGCCGTGAATGTCGTGCGTACCCTCGTAGGTGTAGACCGACTCGAGGTTCGCCATGTGACGCATCGAGTGGTACTCCACGAGGATCCCGTTGCCGCCGAGCAGGCGACGGGCTTCCCGGGCGCACTCGCAGGCCATGTCCACGTTGGACCGCTTGGCCAGCGACACCTGGAAGGGGGTCATGGTGCCCTCGTCCTTGAGTCGACCGAGCTGGTAGGCGACCAGCTGCGCCTGCGTGATCTTCACGAGCATCTCCGCGAGCCGCACCTGCTGGATCTGCTTTCCGGCGATCGGACCCCCGAACATCACCCGCTCACCCGCGTAGGAGCGCGCCTCGTCGAAGCATGCCATCGCGGCGCCGATCGCGCCCCAGGCGATCCCGTAGCGAGCCTGCGTGAGGCACTGGAGGGGATGCTTGAGTCCGCGGTCCGTGCCCGGCATCAGCGCGGAGTCGGGCACCTCGACGTCCTGCATGTGCAGCTCGGAGGTGTCGGAGGCCAGCAGCGACAGCTTGCCCTTCTGATCGGTGGCCGTGAATCCGGGCGTGTCGGTCGGGACGACGAAGCCGCGAATCGACTTCGTGTCCCCGATCTCACCGGTCTGCGCCCAGACGACGGCCACATCGGCCATGGATCCGTTCGTGATCCACATCTTGGTGCCGTTCAGCAGCCACCCGTCGTCGGTCTTCTTCGCGGTCGTGATCATGCCGCCGGGGTTCGACCCGTAGTCCGGCTCGGTCAGCCCGAAGCAGCCGATCTTCTCGCCGGTGGCCAGCTTCGGGAGCCACTCCTGCCGGTGCTCCTCCGAGCCGAAGGCGAAGATCGGGTACATCACGAGCGCACCCTGCACCGACGCGAACGAGCGGATGCCGGAGTCGGCGCGCTCGAGCTCCTGCATGATCAGGCCGTACGCGACGTTGTTCAGACCGGCGCAGCCGTACTCCTCGGGGAGGTTCGCGCCGAACATGCCGAGTTCGCCCATCTCGGGAATGAGATCCCGGGGGAAGCGACGCTCGATGTACGCCTCGCCGATGATGGGCATCACGCGATCCTCCACCCACTGACGGACGGTGTCGCGGATCATGCGCTCCTCTTCCGAGAAGCTCGAGTCGAGATCGTAGAAATCGACGCCTTCGAAACCACTCATGCGGGGGAATCCGGGGACTGCGTGAAGAAGTTGTTCGGACTGCGGCGGCCTCGGCTCGTACCGCGTCCGCATCTTGAGGGAAGCGGCGCCGCGCCGCTACCCCTCGAATGTCGTGGGGAAATCGGACGCCGACCAGGTACCGCGGTCGGCGGAGAAATCAGCGGCGAACGAGGTTCGAGTTGTACTCGTGGGAGGTACGGCGCTCGCCGTACTGCACCAGGCGCTCGATCGAACGGACCTGCTCCGCGCCCTCGTCGGTGAGCGCATGGGCCACGTGGTTCCGCGCGGTCTTCCACGTGATGTCGTTGAGGGTCGATCGCTCGAGCAGGACCGAGGCGATCTCGGTGTCCGACGTGGTGACCGTGCGGACGCGGACGCCGGCCAGACCGGGGTGGTCCCGGAGCAGCTGCTCGGTGGCGGGCGAGAAGATGTGGATGTACGGACCCATCTTCGCCCAGAGCGACCCGCCGCGCCGCAGGTCGTCCGAGCGCTGAACGACGGTGACGACCGCCACGTTGCCGTTCATTTCGACGCTCTGGACCGACGGGCTCGTGTAGTACTCCGCCGCAGCGGCCTCGGTCGGGAGGGCCGTGTCCACCGGCTCCTGACAGGCGCCGAGCGCGAACGTCACGGCGAGACCCGCGAGGAGGGTGAGCCGCGCACGGAGGCGTCCGGCGGGCTGGTACGGCGATCGTGCGGTGGTCATGCGTCGTCCATGCTGCGGTCGTGGTCCTTCGTGTCGGGGGAGGCGACGATCCCGCCGCCTCCGGATGCCGGTTGCAGAGCCCGTGCCAGATTGTCCATCAGCCGGGCGAGCGTCACGGGTGCGTCCGGATCTCCATCGGCCTCCACCGTGGCGAGCCAGAGAACCCGTCCGGTGCGCAGGTCGAGCAGCGTGGCCATCGCTTCCAGCCCCGCCTCGACGCCGGGACCAGCCGGCCGGCGCACGACCGAGAGCGGGATGAGCGCCACGGTGGCGTCGGTGAGGGCGGCGGCCCGTCGCAGCATTCCATACACCGGGTCGCCCACGCGGGTCACCTCGGACTGGAAGAACATGTCGATCGGGAGACGGTCGATCGGGATCTCCATCACCGAGCGACCCATCAGACGCCGCAGTTCCTCCGGCGCCACCCATCCGATCCCGCCCGCGCGGCTCTCCAGCGCGAACTGCAGCTCGCGATCCGCCGCGTCGCGTGGCACCTGGGGGCGCTGAACCGGAAGCAGGAGGGCGTCCTGGCCGCTGAGCATGGGAAGGCCACCCCGCTGCTCGCCGGGATCGGGGGGCGCGGCGGGCGCGGAGGCACAGCCGATCGCCCCGAGGGTGAGCACGAGAGTGGCGACCACGCCGCGAACGGCGGCGACCCCGGATGCGCGTCGTCGCACCCGGTCAGCCCTCATCCGCATCCTCATCCTCATCCGCATCCGCATCCGCGTCCCCGTCCCCGTCCTGCTCCGGATCGAAGGCGAGCGCGGCGGAGTTGATGCAGTAGCGCTGTCCCGTCGGCTGCGGACCGTCGGGGAAGATGTGGCCCAGGTGGCCGTCGCAGGTGGCACAGACGACCTCGGTCCGAACCATCCCGTGCGAGGTGTCGCGCAGCATGCGGACGTTGTCGGAGTCGACCGCGTCGTAGAACGACGGCCAGCCGCAGCCGGAATCATACTTCGTGTCGGCGGTGAAGAGCTCGGTGCCGCAGCCCCGGCACCGGTACATGCCGGGGCGCTTCTCGTCGACGTACGCGCCCGTGAACGGGCGCTCCGTGGCCGCCTTGCGCAGCACACGGTACGCCATGTCGTCGAGCTCCTCGCGCCACTCCCTGTCCGTCTTGTTCATTCCTCTGTCCTGGCCTGTGTCCTGGCCTGTGTCGCGGCCCGACGGCGGCTCCGCCCGCCGGTACGATCTCGCCTGTTTGAAGTCCTCACGCCCGCGAAAGGTCCCCGTCCCCCGGGCGCCCGCGCCTGCGCCCGGCGGGCAACGGCGATACACCTGCCGGTACACCTGCCGGGACAGCCACCCGGGACCCGGGATCCGGCACGCGGGCTGGCCCGTTCCCGGCCGGTGTCGCAGGTTGGCGGTTCTCGACACGGGAGTCGCCCGGCGGACGCCGATCGCCTCCCGCCCGACTCATCCGCGAACATGGGGCCGCACAAGATGGCACAATCCGACGCCACGGGGGACTCCGGACTGGACGCCCTCCAGTACCGGGTCTGGGACGACATGGAATGGGAGGAGGTCACCGACTCGATCCGTCGGAAGCTCGTCCACGGACCGCGCATGATGATCGCGCAGGTGTTCCTCGACGAGGGCGCCGTCGTTCCGAAGCACGCGCACGAGAACGAGCAGATCACGTACATCCTTTCGGGTGCGCTGCACTTCAAGCTCGGTGAGAACCTCGAGCACGAGGTGACCGTCCGCGCGGGCGAGGTGCTCTACATCCCCGCCAACCTTCCCCACGAGGCGGTGGCGCTGGAGGACACGCTGGATCTCGACGTGTTCGACCCGCCGCGCGCCGACTGGCTCGAGGGGCGCGACTCGTACTTCCACCGCACCGACTGATGGATCTCGGACTGGACGGGAAGGTCGCCCTCGTCGCGGCCTCCTCGCGGGGACTGGGGCGCGCGATCGCCGAGGAGCTCGCCCGGGAGGGGTGCGACCTCGTCATGTGCGCCCGCTCGCCGGATCCGCTCGAGACGGCCCGATCCGAGATCGAGAATGCGACGGGCCGACGGGTCGTCGCACGTCCGACGGATGTGGCGGAGGCGGACGACGTCGACGCGCTGGTGGCGTTCGCGCTCGAGACCTTCGGCCGCGTCGACGTACTCGTCACGAATGGAGGCGGCCCACCGCCCGGCGGACTCGAAGACCACGGCCTGGACGCCTGGCGGGCGGGCGCCGCGGTCACGCTCGAGAGCGTCATCGGACTCACGAAGGGGGTCCTCCCCGGCATGCGCGAGCGGGGCTGGGGCCGGATCCTCAACGTCACCTCGATCGCCGTGAAGCAGCCGGTGGACGGGCTGCTTCTCTCGAACAGTCTCCGGGCCGCGGTGACGGGATTCGCGCGCACGCTGGCCAACGAGGTCGCGGCCGACGGCATCACGGTCAACAACCTCATGCCCGGCTACACCCGCACGGAGCGCCTCGACGAGCTCGCCGGTCACATCGCCGAGCAGAAGGGCGGGACACCGGCGGACGCCTTCGACGGCTGGGCCTCGCAGGTCCCCGCGGGTCGGGTCGGCGAGCCGCGGGAGTTCGCGGCACTGGCCGCCTTCCTGGCCTCGGAGCGCGCGAGTTACATCACGGCACAGTCCATCGCGGTGGACGGTGGCTGGATCCGCTCGCTGCTCTGACGACCCGCACCGACGCTCACACGCACCCACCGCAGTTCATCACACGGAGAACCAACGCATGGCAGGCACACTCGAGGGGTCCGACTGGATCTGGAAAGACGGCGACTTCGTGGCGTGGGAAGACGCTCAGGTCCACCTCCTCGCCACGGCGGTCCAGTTCGGCACGTCGATGTTCGAGGGGATCCGCTGCTACGAGACGCCGGAAGGGCCGTCGATCTTCCGGCTCGACGCGCACATCCGGCGGCTGCTGGACTCGTGCAAGATCTACCGAATGCAGCCCGAGTGGACCCGCGCGGAGCTCGAACAGGCATGCCTGGACACCGTGGCCAGGAACGGCCTGCGTGACTGCTACGTCCGGCCGATGGTGCTGCGCGGCTACGGAGCCATCGGACTCGACGCGCGTCCCTCCCCCATCGAGACGTACGTGGCCTGCTGGCCCTGGGGAACCTACCTCGGACCCGAGGCGCTGCAGCAGGGCGTGGACATCTGCACCAGCTCGTGGATGCGCGCGCACCCCAACACCTTCCCGGTCGCGGCGAAGGCGGCGGGCAACTATCTGAACGCCCAGCTGATCAAGTCGGAGGCGATCGCCAACGGCTATGCGGCCGGCGTCGCGGTCTCTCCGTCCGGCCTCATCAGCGAGGGCGGCGGGCAGAACATCTTCCTGGTGCGTGACGACCTGCTCATCACGCCCTTCCTCGACGGGTCGTCACTCCGGGGCATCACCCGCGACGCGGTGGTCACGATCGCGCACGACCTCGGCTACGAGGTGCGCGAGCAGCACGTGCCGCGCGAGTCGCTCTACATCGCCGACGAGCTGTTCTTCACCGGAACGGCCACCGAGGTCACGCCGATCCGCAGCGTCGACCGCATCGAGATCGGCGAGGGGAAGGCGGGACCGGTCAGCCTCGCCATTCAGGAGCGCTACTTCCAGCTGGTGCGGGGCGAGGTCGAGGATCCGCACGGGTGGCGGACGGTGGTGCCCGACTGACCCGGGGGCCGCCCGCCGAGTGGGGGCGCCGGACCGCGGAAATCGCGCTCAGCCGCCGAGCAGCCCCGAGAGACCGAGGAGGTCGTCGCCGCCGTCGCCCTTCGCGGGAGACTGGTGGCCGGTCGAAAAGGCCCCGCCGGTGCGGATGTCGAGGTCGACGGCATCGAGCATGCCCTCGATGGCCCTCTCACCCTTCCGCTGACTCCACCGGTACGCCCGGCGCCAGCCACGCTCGGTCCCGAGCCAGCCGCCGATCGCGGCGAGACCGCCCACGCCCAGCATCGCAACGGCCTCGATCGGCCCGGCGAGCGCCAGCAGGCCACCCGTCAGGAGACTTCCCGCAGCACCCGTGGCGGCGGCGGCGAACCCCCCGAACGTCGCGCCCGCCCAGTAGTTGATCCGCTTCGCGTGCACGCGGGAGGCGATGACCTCGACCTCGGTGCGCGGCTCGCCGTCCGCACCGGGCTCCAGGGGTCTCATCCGGATCCGGAGCTCACGGAAGTCGGCATAGTGCCGGATGTCCACGATCGGACCGGACATCTGCAGGCCGCTGGCGGCGGCGGCAGAGTAGGGAACCTCGAAGATCAGGACGCCGCCCCTTCGAGGGTCGGGCCCATCCACGCGTTTGAGCGTCAGTCCGTACGGCGCCCGCGGGAGAACCCTCTGGAGGGCGAGGTAGGTGTCGTCCACCGAGGCGCCGATCACGCGCGCGATTCGGGACGCCGAGACGTCGTCGTCCAGGTACTGCTCGGCGCGCCGGTCCACCCGCCGGGTCGGACCCGATTCGTCGAGCTCGACGAGGGCATCGTCCACGAAGGCGGGGTCGATCCCCGCCTCGACCGCCGCGCGACGGACGACGTCCAGGGAGAGTCCGCCCTCCGGCTCGACATCCTCCTCGTGGTCGTCCGCGGGCACCGGCAGGTGGCGGGTCGCCGCCTCCGCCTGGAGCCGCGCCGCACGCTCCCACAGGGCGCGCGCTTCGTCCTCCGTGAGAAATCTCTCGGGTCGGTTCGTCACAAGGGGCGTCGCAGGATGAAGGGTGGACCAGAGAACACGAAT
>Ga0102929_1002626_pt1 | contig 10685 bp, 3 predicted proteins | sample SalPonR1_B_D2_MG_FD_78510 | JGI IMG/M metagenome (GOLD analysis project Ga0102929, IMG submission 78510) | Salt pond soil microbial communities from South San Francisco under conditions of wetland restoration - Salt Pond MetaG R1_B_D2_MG | ecosystem: Environmental > Aquatic > Marine > Intertidal... | reverse complement strand
TGGCTCAACATTGTCGCTTTATGGTGGTAGTGCCTACACAGTCAACACTAAGACGCTGGCTGATACGTACGCCGATGTCGTAGTGGCAGGTGACACACATCCACGCTTCTGGAACAGTAGCTACGGCAGTATTACCACGAGTGGTTCGAGTTCCCTCTATTCAATGGATCACGATGATGTAACGGGAGATCTCTATATTTTCGGCGATTATCAAAATAGTAGCTTTACTGACGACTGGAGTTACGCGACCGACTGGGATGGTACGAGTCTTGGTAGTCCCCGTCAGGCCAATGTATACGTAGAAGGTGGTGGCTCGCTCACCTATACCGGTGGGGTGCAGCGCATCGCTGGCAGTAGTACCGCCTCTACGACGGTGCAAAACCAAGGGAGTGGTACGTATGGTTGGAACGTGGGCGGTAGTACCAACTTTACCGCGCAGTATGTCGTGCCGCGTAACGTTGACGCGACCGGTCTTTGGTTTACCGGTACACCGACGGTAAACGACATCAGTTTTAGTGACTTTGACGTCAGTGCGGCTAATGCTCAAGCGCTGACTATTGCGGGCACGGTTATCGATGCCAACCCTGCGCTCAACCTAGACAGCAACCGCTTTACAGAGACTGGTAGCCCGGTGAATCCAGCTAACGCATCAACCACCGGTTCGACAATTTCATCGTGGCGCTTCACCAACGAAGTTGGTAATCTTGCCGGAGAAGACTTCGACCGCGACTCTGGCAACCCGGGTGAAGTTGTCTGGACCGACTCGGCCCAAGAAATTACTATCTCTGGAAATATCTATACTGACGAGGGCAGTACCGCCTACGCTGAGTGTGATGGTACTACCACCAATGTGCAGTTGGTCGTCGCTGGTCTCACCAGTACGAGTACAAGCTGTGCCAGTGGTACCGGCTTTTACGAGTTTACGGCGGTTGGGTTTAACACCAACGATAGTATCATCGTGTACGTTGACGGAGAGGCCGAGTCGGGAGCAACGGTGACGGTCGATCCAGCCGCGAATATCCTCAACATGGACGTATACGTCGACCGGGTTATTGTTCGCCACGAGAGTGCCGACCCGATTACCATTGCTGACCTGGCCGTTTGGGACAGCTCTGACGACGCTGACATTCCGTTTACGGCAGTAGATAGTGGTGCGGATACCCTCGATTTACCGGCCGACACCAAGCTTATTGTATGGAATAGCAAGACCTTCGCTCCCGCTGGAGACGTCACTCTAGCCGGTGGAGGTGGTGGTACCGATATCGACGGCTCGCTCGAGGTGTTCCCGAACGGTACCTTCCAGGCCTCGAGTACCGAGAGTCACGAAATTAATGGTAGCTTTGTGCTCGGTACTGATGCTAGCTTTGAGAGCGCTCAGTCGACGGTCACGTTAAGTAGTACCGCGAGCGGCCGTACGATTGATGTGAACGAGAGTAGCTTTACCAACCTAGCCGTGACGGGCTCAGGCGACTGGGTGGTGACCACACCAAGCCTCACTGTTCTGGGCGACTACACGCAGTCGGCTGGTACCCTTACCTTACCGAGTGCGACAACGACGGTTGCGGGTGACTTTGCCGTGTCGGGTGGTAGCTTTACTGCTAGTTCAGGAACCGTCTTCCTGACCGCCACCGATACCGGTAATACGCTCCAAACTAACGGCAGCGCCTTCGCCGCGCTTGAAGTGCGTGGTGGTGGTGCCTACACGGTCGCTGGTAGTGTGCTCGATACGACTGACGAACTACGCGTAGTTGATAGTTCGTTGACACTCCCGGCCGGTACGACAACTGTTGGCGCGTCGTTCGTACTTGAGCCGAGCGCTATCCTCGATGCGAATGGAGGAACGCTGGCTATGACCAGCACCACCACGGCCGACGTCACCTTACACAGTAACGACCTCCATACCCTACGGATTGACGGAACCGGTGCGGTAACGATGACCGACGGTTCGGCAGCGCTCCGAGGCTCACTCATTGTTGCTACGGGTACGCTTACTACGGCCACCAATACCCTGAGTATTGCCGGTTCACTTGATGCTACCGGCGGTGGTATGGATACCGGCTCGAGTACAGTGCTGTTTGATTCGACTGATACCGGTGAGACGGTCGACCCTGGCGATAATGTGTTCTATAACGTACAGGTTTCGAGTGCGACTGGTGGCTGGACCTTCGCGAGTGCGACGAGTACCAATGATTTCCGCTTACTGGACGCCAACACCTTCACGTTGGGTACCGGCGAGACGTTAGCTGTCGGCGGAGTGTTTAAAAATAACGTGGGTGGAGCGGCGACAACGTGGACGAGCTCTAACCTTGTGCTCAGCGGTACCAATACCTATGAAGTGAACGATAAAGGAACTGCCGACGAAAACTACGCCACGCTGACGCTCCTGGACGACGTCGACATTCGCATTTGGAACAGCGACTTCGCCACCACTACGGTAAGCGCCAGCTCATCTATCTATTCGCAAGACCATGGCGGTAGCGTAAACGACGGCGACCTCTATATTGCGGGTGATTTTGAAATCAGTAGCTCGACTGAGTATTGGAGTTACGCAACCGACTTCGACGGAGTCACCTTGACTGGTGGTGCCCGTCGCCCGGTCACGGTGACCTTTGCTGATGCGACTAATGCATCACTCACCATGACCGACGGTGCCCTGGAGATTATTGGAGTGACTGGCGCGACCACCACCATCCAATCGCTCGGCAGCGGACAGTACGCGATCGATATCAGCGGCGGTACGTTCGAAAGCAGTTTCTACGAGTGGAACGATCTCGATATCGACGGTCTCTTCTTCACCGGTACACCGGCCATTACCGCGCTCAGTAACGGTGTCTATAACCTGGCAGTAAATAGTGGACGATTAATCAACCTTGAACTCGGCACACTAAACGCGAACGCACCACTTACTATTACCAATACCGCCTGGAACAGCGGCGGATTTAGCGGTGGGCGTAACGTCGCGGTAACGGCTACGTCGAGTAATTTCTGGGAGTTCACGCAGTATAGTGGTGATATTGCTGGTGAAAGCTTCGATATCGATGGTATCAGCGCCTGTGGCTCACTACGCTGGGAAGACTCGGATTGTCTCCTGATTGAGCAATCCAACTACCGCTGGCGTAACGATGATGGTGGGCTCGAGGTCCCTGCCAGTGAGTGGTATGACACCAACTGGGATGCTCGCCAACGCGTTCGGGTCGTGAATGCCGATGCAGAAACCTACAGTAATCCGGCCGTGCTGCTGAATGTTACCTACGATGCTGATATGCAAACGAACTTCAACGACCTACGCTTTACCGACGAGAGTGGTACCACCACCGTTGCGCACTGGGTAGAGCGCTTTACGGCAGGTGTGTCCGCCGATGTGTGGGTCCAGGTACCGACCGTGCCGGCTGATGATACCGCAACGCTGTTTATGTACTATGGCAACGGTAGTGCGTCTTCGACCAGTAGTAGTACCGCCACCTTTACTGCCGTAGACGACTTTGAAGACGCTGATATTGCCGAATACAGTGGTGATACCAGTATCTACGAGGCTAGCACTGCTTTCAGTTACGGCGGGTCGTATAGTGTGGCGCCGCAGTCGGGTAGTGAGGGTGACCGCGCGACGGATGGTATTGCTCGCTTTGATCAGACGGTTAGTCAGGGTGAGACAATCCGATACCGTCAATACGTTGACGTCGGGAACGGTCCCGATGATGAGTCGTGTGTGCTGTTCGGAGTACAGTCACCAGTTACCGCTAACGAAAATTACGCGGTGTGTTACGAACTCTTTGGTACTGACCGTATTAGTTTGGTGCAAGACGCAGAGAGTACCGATACGTTTGGCGGTGTTACGATGTTGGCGAGTACTACCGTTGACTTTACCGGCACACACGGTACCGGCTGGTACGAAACGGTAATTGACTGGCAAACTGATGGCACCATCGATGTGTCTCTCTACAGTCCGTCAGATGTACGTATCGCTACCACCAGTGCGACTGACAGTACGTATACGTCAGGCGGGTACGGCTTTACCTCGTGGGGTCAAAACGGTGCCTGGGATAGCTTTGTCTCATACCCACGCGTGGCGACCAGTCCAACAGTTATCTTCGGTGCTGAGCAGGGTGATGGTGGTGCTACCTGGGCGGCAGCACAAAATACGCCGCTCACCAGCGTAGCGTTTAATACGACCTACCGGGTCCGCTTTAGTGTCGATAATACTGGTCTCGACCGCCTCGGCCAATTCTTCGAGTTGGAGTATGCGCCGCGCGGAGCCGAGCCAAGTTGTGGTTCAGTTAGTGGTGGTAGTTTTAGCTCCGTTCCCGTCGCAGCCTCGTGTGGAAGCGACCCAATCTGCATGGTCAGTAGTGCCAACTACACGAATAACGCCGCGACCGTCGACTTACTGACAAACACGTCAGGCACGTTTACCGCTGGTGAGGCGATTGAGGACCCGAGTAATCAAACAACATCGTTCGATTTGTTACAAAACCGCTACAGTGAGTTCGAGTACGCGATTGAAGTGGCGAGTAGCGCCGCCGACGATAATTACTGTCTGCGGATAACAGATAATGGTTCTGAACTTGACTCCTACGCCACCATCGCAGAGTTGTCGCTCGAGTTCCCGCCGAGCTTAGGAGCAGTTACCTTTAATGGTGGCGATACAATTACGCTTACCCCAGGCACCACGACAGCTGTCTTGGCAACTACTACCGTCACTGACCTCAACGGGTTTGCTGATATCACGAGCGCGACAGCCACGCTCTACAAGAGTGATGTCGCCGGTTTACAATCCTGCAGTGAAGACAATAATAATTGTTACCGTACGACCCTTGGCGATAGCTGTACACTCAGTGGCTGTAGTGGCAATAGTTGTGAGCTGTCATGTACGTTCGACCTTGCGTTCTACACTGAGCCGACGCTCGCAGATGGAGGCGTGTTCTGGTACGCGTACCTAGAGGCGGGCGATGCTGGTGGAAACAACGACTTTAACACGTCACCCCCAAATGATGTAGCTGAGTTACAAGCCCTTGACGTTGCAAATGCCATTAGTTACGGCTTACTCGATATCAATGGCTCAACTACTGCGGGTACCAACCCTGAGAATATCGTGAGTAACTTAGGTAATATCGATATCGATATCGAAATTAGTGGAACGGACTTAACCGATGGTGCCGCCTCAGTCATCGATGTGGAAGAGCAGCGTTTCGCTACGAGCACCTTTAACTACTCGGCGTGCGCCCTCTGTAGCACCCTCGATGAGATAGGGGTAGATCTAGACCTTGATTTGCCAAAACCGAGTACCAGCACGCCGCCGGTTACAGATAGTGTGTACTGGGGTATTCGGATTCCGTTTGGTACTGCCTCCGCGCCGCACACCGGCTTTAACACCTTTATGGCAATCGACCCGCTGTAGGTAACTAACAGACTATGCACCAACCTGTATCTAACACTGTTACAATGAGAGCAATGCGGCGAATGTACGTGCTCTTCCTGTTGTATGCCTTGGTCGGCTGGTGGCAAACCACTGCCGTTTTTGCGCAGGTCGGTGACGGCGAACCGCCGGAAATAGATAATGTACAGGTCGAACAAGTCGATGACACCACGCTCCGTATTACTTGGGAGACCGATGAAGAAGCCGATTCGTTAGTAAACTACGGTCTCCAACCCAACTACGGTATCGAGCGTATTCCTGAAGCAGTACGTACTGACCACGAAGTGATACTCGAAGACTTGGAACCTGGCCGCTTGTACTATTTCCGGGTTGGTTCTTCGGATGAGGATGGTAACCAAGGAATTTCTGGTGACTACCGTATCTCTACCTCAGGTACCCCGAGTGACAGTGGTACCGGTGACGGGCAAGATGTTGGCCCGGGGCAAGTAAATGATGTCACCACCCAAGAAATTATTGAGCAAATTCAACAAATTCAAGACCCCCAAGAAATTCGTGAAATTCAAAACGAAATTGTAAAAGCGGTACAGGGTATTACCGAAGACCTCACCATCGTTGGTCCACCGACCGTGACGCCGGAAACCACCTCAGCTTTGGTGGAGTGGACAACTGACCGACCAGCCTCGTCTGAAGTCGTCTTTACTCCTGCGAGCCAGTACCAACCCAATGTGTACGCCTTTTCGCAATCGAGTACGGGTGAACCAACGACCGACCACTCAATCCGGCTAATTGGTTTGGAGCCCTTTACCGAGTACCACTTTAAAGTCCGTTCAACAGACGATTTTGCGATTACCGGCGAATCGCAAGACTTCACCTTCCGCACCAAAGCTTCGCTACCTGAGATTCGTAACCTACGCATTGTGAAGGTGGAGGAAGACGCCGCCACCTTGGCGTGGGACACAACCGTACCCGCCCAAGCCCTTATCGAATACCAAGATCTAACTACTGGTGCCGAAAACTCAGTCGGTCGACCAACACTCGCTACCACTCACCAAATGCGGATTGCCGACCTCACGCTTGGTACCCGCTACGTCGCTTTTGTCATTGCCGAGAATAGTGGGGGAGACCGGGTACGTAGCCAACCGATCACCTTTATTACGGTGCGCGACACCTCAGCGCCTATTATTTCGAACGTTACGAACGAATCGACCATTTTCCCGGGTAGCGAATCGCGTATTCAGACCATTATCGAGTGGCGTACCGACGAACCAGCGTCCTGTCTTTTAACGTACCAAGAAGGGGTAGCGGGTGGTGTTGAGCCAACCACCATCGAACCTGAACAGGTGAACTACACCGAGCGCCACGTTGAAGTTATCGTCGATTTTGCACCAGCGACGGTGTATCAATTTTGGCTCAACTGTACCGACGAAGCGGGTAACAGTGTGCAAAGTGAAGACTTTGTGCTCTTTACGCCGATCCAAGAGAAGAACATTATTGACCTCATTCTCGAAAACTTTGAAGCTACCTTTGGCTGGGTGCAAAATATTGGTGCGTAGCGAGTTAGTACTCATAAAGTGTGAATTACATACCACACATAATGGGCATTACTGCTACAATGTTAGTAAGGATGATGGCCGAATAATAGTCCATCGGTGATTGTGTTGTACCGTTCCAGCAATTTTGCCTAGGTTTGGGCAAAATTGGGAACTCAATTCTACATAGTCGCTTCGCTCCTTGCATCATTGAATGGCAAAACCACTAATTATCTGTCGTGATGTCGACATCACCTACAATAAAGGGAAGAGTAACGAGTTTAAGGCACTGTCCGGTGTGAATACCGATATTTATGAGGGTGAGTACATTATTCTGTTTGGTCCGTCGGGTTGTGGTAAGTCGACGTTAATGTTTGCCATCCAAGGGTCGTTGCCGCCGGGTAACGGCACCATGCTCATTCGAGGTGACGATATTTACTCCTACCCCGAGGAGGAACGTGTGTACTTTCAGCGCTACGTGATGGGAATTATTTTTCAGCAGTTTAACCTGATTCCGTCGCTCACGGTGCTCGATAACGTCGCTCTACCGATGATCTTTTGTGATGCCGATAAAAAGAAGCGGGAGCGACGGGCGCAGTCGCTCCTGGACCGGTTTGGGGTGGGGTTTGTATCGCACAAAATCCCGGCGATGCTCTCCGGGGGGCAGCAGCAACGCGTCTCGGTCTCTCGTTCGATGGTGAACGACCCAAAGATTCTCCTGGCAGATGAGCCAACCGGTAACCTCGACTCTGTTTCAACGCAGCAGGTAATGGACAAAATCGACGAAATTAATACGTTCGATAGACGCACCATTATTATGGTCTCGCACAATGCAGCGCACTTAAGTTACGCGCACCGGGTGTATTATCTTAAGGACGGCCAGATTGTGCGTGAGGTGGTGAACCCACAACGTAAACAGATTAAGCCAGTTAAAGAAGGGGAGACGATTGTTACCGAGCTCGAGCAACTTGCGCGTCTGTTTCCGTACGATTCTATTGACACGTTGCGCGTCAAAAGTCTGGTGAATTATCTCACGCAAGACTACACCTACGACCAACTCGTACGGCTAGAGAAGGCCGTGCGGTACCTGATTAACGGTAAAATTCACCGGGAGGCGTTTGTTAAATCACTGACGACAGACTATGACAAGGGGGGAGTAGGTATCGACCCAGCGATAGCGAAGAAGATGTCAAAAATTTCGACTCGAATGATCGAACAGGCTGACGATATTCGTCGTTTTCGCGCGACACGCGCTAAAGAAGCCACATCATTTTTTAGTCAAGATCAACTAGCCGCCCGGTTACGCGACCACCTCTTGGAAACGTACCGACTTACGCTTTCAGACAAACAAGATAAGAACTTGGTTGATCTGATTGCCGACCGGGTGACCGGAGTTATCGATGACGCAACCTTTAACACGAGTCTCATGCGTGGTATTACCGTCGGCGGTCTTAGTCTGGGAGAGAAAGAGGCCGACTCGCTTACACGCTACTTTGAGAAGTTAGTGGCCCAGGGAGTTGATGTGAGTTATAAGAACTAGAGCGGGGTGTAGGTGGTATTATTGGAGAGTAACCATAACAAGAAAGATGTCGTGAACCCTACTGTGTGTTTCAGGAATTCTTTTAAAGGTGAAAAAGAATTCGAAACTGCGGGTAATTGTTCACTTTGTTCATTTCTTCAGGTAATGTAAATGAGAACGCAAGACTTAGCCCAGCTCTCAACCCGAGCCTTTAAGACCAACCCGATGCGTACCTGGCTGACGATTTTAGGTATGGGCGTCGGTACGGGAGCGGTGGTGGTGCTGGTAGGGCTCGGGTTCGGGCTGCAGCAAATTATTCTTGAGCAAATTGTCTTCGGTGAAACACTGCTCTCCCTCGGGGTCACGACGACTGGCTCTCAAAGTCTGACCATCACCGACGAGACCATTCGGGGGTTTGAAGAAAATCCGAACGTCCTCGATGCAGCGCCGCTAGCTCGGTTTCCGGCTTTAGTGACCTACCAAGGGTTAACCGGAAATGTTTTTTTACAAGGGGCTGAGCCACCCTATTTACGGTATTCAGGTGTTACCGCTTCGGCGGGGGAAGTGTTCACCGACGAAGATGCTGGCGATGGTAGCTCGGTGATGCTGTCACCAGCGGTACTGCAACTATTTGGTATTGACGAGCCGGAAACATTTGTTGGCGAGTCGGTTAACTTTCGTATTCTGGTCCCCGCAAATGATGGGACCGACGATATTAACGAAATCATTATTGAAAAAGACTACGTCGTGCGGGGTATTACTGCCGAGGAGGGAGTGTTAAACGCTCTCATGATGATGCCAGAATTACGTAACTACGTCGGCATTGAGGAGTACGAGCGGGCGCAAGTGCGGGTAAGTACCAACGAATTTCTTGAGAGTGTCGAAGCCGAGTTGATTGAAGAAGGGTATCGTGTAACAGCTCTCTCTAAAACGGTCGAGCAAGCCAGCCAGATCTTCCAGGGCATTCAGGCGACGCTGGCGGTTTTTGGCGGTATTGCGCTCGTAGTGTCGGCCATTGGTATGTTTAATACTATGACGGTGACCCTGCTCGAGCGTACCAAAGAAATTGGTATTATGCGCACCATCGGTGCTTCGCCGAAAGACATTAAGTGGTTGTTTGTGTCGGAGTCGATTGTGGTGGGCTTCTTAGGCGGACTCTCGGGGATTGTGATGGGGGTAGTGTTTGGCGCCACTATAAACATCCTTTTAAACTTTGTGGCGAGCCAATTCGGCGGTCAGTCGGTGCAGTTATTCTCATTTCCGCTCACGTTCCTTACGTTTATTGCCCTCTTCTCCGCTGGAGTTGGCTATTTGACGGGTATTTTCCCGGCGCGTCGGGCGGCGTCGCTTAACCCCCTGGACGCGATTCGCTACGAGTAGTGGTTATACACATTTTACACACATTGACAGCAGTCAAGGGCGGAACTTTCAGTTAGAATAGAGTAAACAACGTAATTAATATGTCGTACAATCATAGAGCAAACCACAAACCTTTAAGTACTGCCGGTAAGATTACCATTCTTACCGCAGTCAGCAGCTTATTCATATTTTTAGCCGTATTTTTATTAAATCTTGGTCAGTCAGAGATTGGCACCGTGCAAGCCCAAACCTCTGGTCAAGCTACTACGTCGGTAAACGTACAGAACACACCACCAGAGTTCGATCCCGGTGGATTCCCAGAAGAATCAGTCGCTTCCGCCTCAACCAGCCCTACCAATTCTGACGATAGCGTAACTTTCATAGCTACTGCCACCGACCAAAACGCAGCCCCGTACTTCTTGATTGTTTGTGAAGACGACGGCTCTACGTCTGCGCAGGCAGCCTCTAGCACCTCAGGTCTCGGTACCGCACCTCCAACCTGTGTTGGTGGAGGCGACACTTACGCAGTCTCGACCAGTACGGTAAGCGGCGCTCAGGCTTCTGTCAGCTTCACGACCGCTGAATCTAATCCTGAAGAAAACCCGTGGATTGCGTTTGCGTGTGACGACGACCCTGACAATCCAGAATGTAGCCCAGGGTATACTGGCGATGGAAGTGCAACTTCTTCACCATTTGTAGTAAATCACCGACCAGTGTTCGACATAAATACCATTAATCCTAGTGGTGATCCCGGTGGTGATACTATCGAATTCATTGCCTCTTCAACTGACCAAGACACGTTTGGTGGACAAGATACAGTACAATTATTCGTCTGTATTGACGCGGTGTTCGATGCAGCTACGCCAGAATGTACGAATGGTACCATCGCTAGTTCAACGCTCGT
>Ga0102929_1002617_pt1 | contig 10710 bp, 8 predicted proteins | sample SalPonR1_B_D2_MG_FD_78510 | JGI IMG/M metagenome (GOLD analysis project Ga0102929, IMG submission 78510) | Salt pond soil microbial communities from South San Francisco under conditions of wetland restoration - Salt Pond MetaG R1_B_D2_MG | ecosystem: Environmental > Aquatic > Marine > Intertidal... | reverse complement strand
GCCGCACCGAATCGGGCCGATGCCGCCCTGTCGAGGGGCCGGTCCCGTCCGGCACCCGCAGAACCATCCATACCGCCGGTGTCACCCCGCGCCGGGACCGCCGCAAACGCCATCGCCGATGCGCCCACCGCGCCGCATGCGCGACCGGAATCGGAAAAGCGACCCGCCGCCACGCCCGAGGCAACCGGCCCGTCAACCCCTGTTGAGAAGCCCGCAAAGCTGCACCGCATGTCCACGGCGCGCCCGGATATCGCGATGCGCCCCGGTCATCTCACAGGCACATCAGGCAACCCTTTCATCCGGACACCCCCTGCACCGGCCGATCCGGCCCCGACCGCAAAGGTCCGCGATCCCGGCCCGCCCATCATCACAAACTCCACGTTCCCGTCTCCCGCCACCGTCAAGGAACCGGAAATCATGGAACGTGGAAAGGCCGAAACACCCTTGTCCGCAACGCGGGACGGATTTGCCCAGCCGCAGCTGTCCCACCCGGAGCGGCAGCCTCGGGCGGCCTTGTCACCCGACCGCACGGCAAACCCGCCGCCTCTGAAAGATGCTGGCGAAGCCCTGACACGCGGGAAGGCCGAAACGCCCGTACCGGCTCCGCGGGAAACTCCCGCCGAAACGCCCCTGTCCCGCACCGACCGGCAGCCCCCCGTGGCCTTGCCACCGGCCAGCACGGCAAACCCGCCACCTCTACGGGCTCTCGCCGAGGCCCGGGCACGCAACCGAACGGGCATCGCCCCCACTCATCGGGACGGCGCGCAGGCGCCACGCAGCACAGCACCGTCGCGGGGCACGGATGCTGAGGCACCACGTCCGGCCGCGCCCTCCACGCAGGCCCCGCCGCAGGTCTTCGCCGTCCCCGTGCCACCGCCGCCGGCACAGGCGGCACGGGCCTTCGCCCCCGCCGAACCCTATGACCGCGGCGATCCCGAGTTGCGCGCACAGTCGCCAGGGGATGCCCCCCGCAGCGGCGGCGACACCCTGCCAACCTCCAGGCCAGCGCCTTTGCCAACGTCCGATGGCGCCGCCACGGCACGACAGATTGCCGCCCAGATCGCCGCCGGCGCGGCACGCGGTGCCGACCGGCCCGTCGATGTAGTCCTCAACCCTGCAGAACTCGGGCGCGTGCGGCTTTCCATGACGGCGAGTGACGGCATGATGATCGTGTCGATCACTGCTGACCGTGCCGAAACGCTCGACCTGATGCGCCGCCATTCCGACACGCTTGCGCAGGAGTTCCAGGATATCGGCTACGAGGGCACGAAGTTCGAATTCGGCAACGGCCGCGGGGACGGAAACCACCCGGATACGTCCGATCAGGGCACCGGCACGTCCTTCACCGAGGATGAAATCGAAGGGCCGGCACTGCCCGGCACCGGGATCGCCATGTCCGAAAACAGCACGGACCGGGTCGATATCCGGCTCTAGAAAGGAGACACATATGGAAATCAACCCCACCCAGCAGCCCATCGCACAGTCCGATGCCACCACGCGACCGGGCAGTGCATCACTCAGTTCCGATTTCTTGACCTTCCTCAAGATGTTGACCACCCAAATGCAGAATCAGGACCCCCTGAATCCGGTGGAATCGTCCGATTTCGCAGTTCAGCTCGCGACCTTCTCGGGCGTAGAACAGCAAGTTCAGACAAATGAGCGGCTTGCCGGGCTCAGCGAACAACTGAGCGGCTCGGAACTTTCGCGAGTCTCGGGATGGATCGGCATGACGGCCCAGGCCGAGGCGCCAATCCATCTGGGCGAAGACCCGGTACCATTGCACCTGAGGACCGACCCCGAGGCCGAGGCCGCACGGCTGGTACTGCGCGACAGTACCGGAACGGCCATACAGGGGTTTGACGTGCCCGCGGAAGGCGGGCGTTTTGCCTGGGCCGGGGTGGACGAGGATGGCACGCCGTTCGCGCCGGGCACCTACACGGCCGAGATCCTGTCCTTCCGGGAGGGTGAGGAGATCGCCACTTTTCCGGCCCTTGTCGAAGCCCGGGTTGCCGAGGCTCGTCTGCGGGACGGGGCCGCTGTCCTGCTGCTGGAAAGCGGGCAGAGCGTGGCGACCGACAAGGTATTCGGTTTGAGAGAGGCCGATGAAAACGGCCTTGTCACGCAATAGGAGCGGCGTACCCCGAACCGGGCGTGACAGCCTCTTGACGGGCCTCCTCGACCCGGTTGCTTCCCGCCAACAGGGGCGCCATCGCCCCGGCGGCAGGCCATGCTTCCCTCAGACGAAGGCGATGACCACCCATGTCGCGCCGGCTCCGGCCGCGAGGCCGGCAATCGCCCACGCGGCGGCTGCGCCGCGGCCGTCCCGCGGTGGCGGCGCCGGCGGTTCGGACTGCCGTATCAGCGCCGCCTCCACCATCTGGGGCAGGCGGGGGCCGAACCGGGCAAGCACCGCGACGGTACGGCGCAGGTCACGCAGCGCGGCGCGCGGGCCGATACTCTGGCGGATGTAATCCTCGACCACCGGCCGCGCGACCTGCCAGATGTTGAGGTTGGGGCTCAGTGATCGCGCGACCCCCTCAACCACCACCATCGTCCGTTGCAGCAAGATCAGCTCGGTGCGCGTCTCCATGCCGAACCGCTCGGTCACCTCGAAAAGGTAACTCAGCAGGCTGCCCATGGAGATATGGCTCGCATCCATGCCGAAGATCGGCTCACCCACCGCGCGCAGGGCGCGGGCGAACTCGTCCACGTCGCGGTCGGCAGGCACGTAGCCGGCTTCGAAATGGACCTCCGCGACACGCTGGTAATCCCGTTTGATGAACCCGTAGAGAATCTCGGCATAGACCTTGCGGGTATAGGCGTCGATATGGCCCATGATCCCGAAATCATAGGCGATTATACTGCCATCGGCCGCGACCTTGAGGTTGCCCTGATGCATGTCGGCATGGAAATACCCGTCGCGCAGCGCATGGCTGAGAAAAAGCTGCAAGACCCGCTCGCCGAGGGCCGTCCGGTCATGTCCCGCCGCGTCCAGCGCCTCATTGTCTCCCAGGGGCAGGCCGTCGGCCCACCCCATGGTCATGACCCGACGACTTGAAAGGTTCCATTTGACATCCGGCAGGCGGAATCCCGGATCACCCTCCGTGTTGGCCGCGAATTCCGAGGCCGAGGCCGCTTCAAGCCGCAGGTCCAGCTCGCCCATCACCACGCCCTCGAAATGGGCGATCACATCGGTGGGCCGCAGGCGCCGCGAAGCCCGCGACAGCAGTTCGACCATCCGCGCCGCGAAGTAGAAGGCGTCGATATCCTTGCGAAAGGCGCGCTCGATCCCGGGGCGCAGCACCTTTACCGCCACCGCCTCACCGGTGGCACGCAGACGCGCCTTGTGGACCTGCGCGATCGACGCGGCGGCAACCGGCGCGCTGAACTCGTCGAACAGCGTCTCGACCGGCGCACCCAACTCATGCGCGATGCTATCGCGGGCCTGCCCCACCGGAAACGGCGGAAGCTTGTCCTGAAGCACCCTGAGTTGCGTGGCCAACTCGTCACCCACCAGGTCGGGACGCGTGGAAAGAATCTGCCCGAACTTTATGTACGCCGGTCCCAAAGCGGTCAGCGCGCGTGTCGCCGGCGGCATCTCCGGATCGCCCCTGAGGCCCAGCCACTTCACCGGCCAGGCCAGCGCCCGCATCGTCACCCGCACCAGCGCCGGTGCCTCCAGCGCATCCATGATCACACCCATGGCGCCGGTCCGTTCCAGCGTCGCGCCGGTGCGCATCAGCCTGAAGATGTTGTGCGGACCCTTCATCGGTCAGATTTTCCAGCCCGAGTGTAGGCAGGCCACACCGAGGCTCAGGTTGCGGTATCTCACCTGCCCAAAACCCGCCTCGCGGATCATCCCGGCAAAGCTGTCCTGGTCCGGGAACCGCCGGATCGATTCGACAAGGTATTGATAACTGTCGCGGTCGCGCGCGATCGCCTGTCCGATGCGCGGGATGATATGAAAGGAATAAAGATCATAGGCCCATTGCATCATGTCGTTGGGGATGCGGCTGAACTCGAGGACCATCAGGCGCCCGCCCGGCCGCAGAACCCGATACGCTTCGGTCAGCGCCGCAGTGGGCCGCGTCACGTTGCGGATTCCGAAGGAAATCGTGTATACGTCGAAGCTGTTATCGGCAAAAGGCAGGGCCATCGCATCGCCTGCCACCCAGCCGAGGCTTTCGGCCATCTGCGCCGCTTCGGCCCGCATGCGGCCCTCGATCAGCATTTCCTCTGTAAGGTCCAGAACGGTCACATGCCCGGTGCCGGCACGCTTCAAGAACCGAAAGGCGATGTCGCCGGTTCCTCCCGCCACGTCCAGCAGGTGCTGCCCGGGCCGCGGCGCCAGCCAATCCATCATCGCATCCTTCCAGATGCGGTGAATGCCGAAGCTCATGGCGTCGTTCATCACGTCGTATCTGGACGCCACCGATCCGAACACACCCCGAACGCGGCCGGCCTTTTCATCCTCCGGAACGGTTTCGAAACCGAAATGCGTGGTTTTCTCGTTCATCGGCCTTGTCGTTTGTTGCCCGCTGCCCTTCTTATAGGGCGCTCGGGGCCACACACAATGCGGCCGTTCAAGATTGAGGCTCGGACATGCCGGAATTACCAGAGGTCGAGACAGTCCGCCGCGGGCTGACTTGCGTGATGGAAGGCGCGACGATAACGCGCGCACGGGTCAACCGGCCCGATCTGCGCCGGCCATTTCCCGAGAACATGGCCGAACGCCTGACCGGCCGGAGGGTGCAGGCATTGCGGCGCCGGTCCAAGTATATCCTCGCGGAGTTGTCGTCGGGCGAAACCCTGCTGATTCATCTGGGCATGTCCGGTCGTATCCTCGTCTCGGGTGATCGGATGGGACGCTTCGTACATGACCATCCCGCCCCGCAGACACATGATCATGTTGTATTCGACATGGACAACGGCGCCCGTGTCACATTCAACGATCCGCGCCGCTTCGGTCTCATGGACCTGATGTCCACCGCCATGGCGCAGGCGCATCCGCTGCTCGCCGCACTGGGGCCCGAACCGCTGGGCAACGGGTTTTCCGAACCCTACCTCGCGGCGGCCTTGCGCGGACGGCGGATGCCGGTCAAGGCCGCCCTGCTGGATCAGCGAATCGTTGCAGGGCTCGGCAATATCTATGTCTGCGAGGCGCTTCATCGTGCCGGCATTTCTCCGCGCCGAGCGGCCGGGCGGATATCCGCCAGACGCGCCGGCATGCTTGTCCCGGTGATCCGCGACGTCCTGACAACGGCGATTGCGGCGGGCGGTTCAAGCCTGCGCGATTTCCGCCAAGCCGATGGAGAATTGGGATATTTTCAGCACAGCTTCGATGTCTATGGCCGCGAAGGGCTGGCGTGCCGTCGGCCCGGTTGCAAGGGAACCGTGGCACGGATCGTGCAATCTGGCCGGTCCACCTTCTATTGCAAGGCCTGTCAAAGGTAGCTTGAACCACCCGGTGACGATGTTATGGGTGCGGTCCTGACGGAAACAAGCGAAAGCGTATCCCATGGCCTATGAGACGATCATCGTCGAAATAGAAGACCACGTCGCCCTCATAAAACTCAACCGGCCCGACGCGATGAACGCCCTCAACGACCAGTTGATGCGCGAACTGACCAAGGCGCTGTCCGAGGCGCAGCAGAATGAAAAGGTGCGCTGCATCGTTCTGACCGGATCGGACAAAGCCTTCGCTGCCGGCGCGGACATCAAGATGATGAGCGACAAGAGCTTCGTGGATGTCTTCACGGAGGATCTCTTTGCCAGTGACAGCGAGGCGATAATGGCGGTGCGCAAGCCCGTCATTGCCGCGGTGTCCGGCTACGCCCTCGGCGGCGGGTGCGAACTGGCAATGATGTGCGATTTCATCATCTGCTCTGACACGGCCAAGTTCGGCCAGCCTGAAATCAACCTCGGTGTGATGGCCGGCCTCGGCGGCTCACAGCGTCTGACCCGTTTCGTCGGCAAGTCCAAGGCGATGGACATGAACCTGACAGGTCGTTTCATGGACGCACAGGAAGCCGAGCGTTCGGGCCTCGTCAGCCGCGTCGTCCCGGCCAAGAAGCTGATGGAGGAAACGATGTCGGCGGCCCAGAAGATCGCCGAGAAATCCATGATCACGGCAATGGCGGTGAAGGAGGCGGTGAACCGCTCCTACGAGACCACGCTGCGCGAGGGGCTTCTGTTCGAACGCCGGGTGTTCCACTCGCTCTTCGCCACCGAGGATCAGTCAGAAGACATGGCCGCCTTCGTGGAAAAGCGCGAGGCGCAGTTCCGCGACAAGTGAGTATCTCCGGGGCCGCTGCACGCTTGGTCCGTGAGGGACAACAACACGCCGGCGGCCCCCGGATTTCCGTTCAATCCAGATCAACAGTTTCTTCAAGCTGTTCACAATGGCGGGCATGGATTTTCCTGTTTTCATTCCCGTGAAACTGCTCTATACACCGCTGCCATACATGCGCGTGCGGCCCGCCCTGGCCAGAATCATGCCGGTCCACAGGCCGCCGGCCCGGGTTCCGCAACGTGCGATCCAGACACCCGGAAACCGAACAAAGGTTTGATTCGAAATGGCAAATACTCTCCAGTCCAAGAAGCGCGCGCGCCAGAACGAGCGCCGGCTCGCCGTAAACAAGGCCCGCCGCTCTCGCATCCGCACTTACATCCGCAAGGTCGAGGAGGCGATCGCGTCCGGTGACAAGGACGCCGCGCAGTCTGCCCTTCGAGCCGCCCAGCCCGAGCTCATGCGCGGTGCCGGCAAGGGAGTTTTCCACAAGAACACGGCATCCCGCAAGATTTCCAGGCTGGCCGCTCGTGTTAAGGCCCTTGGCTAAGCTTTTCCGCTAAGCCATTGATTGTCAAAGGCGTCTCCTGGAGGCGCCTTTTTTCACGCTTGATGCGCTTGGGTAACGGTCGGGATTCTTTTCACCCCGGACCCGAGTCAAGCGCTAAGAACGATTGCCGTTCTGCACACCACGTTGCTAACTTACTGATGCGATTCACGCTTGGGGGGACAGGCTGTATCAGGGAGCACCGGGCCGTATCACTGGTCCATCTTGCCACTTTTGTGCCCTGACAGGTCCACAAGTCGTTGCATGAAGAGCATCGCGGGAGCGCACCAAGGGACGGGTGTGGCCTGAAACAAACCGCTGCCATCCGTCTGACGCTTTGTCAGGGCACGGTGTTCTGTTGCTTTCCGCAACGGAACCAAGCTCGTCATGCACGCCCCATCCGTTTCGCGCGGCACGCCTCCGGCGTGCCAAGAATGAAAACGACAACGTATTTCGGAACGGAAACGCATGACAGGTGAAGAATGGGGCCAGCTGAAGCAGCAATTGCTTAGAACGGTTGGCGCAAGCAATTTCAAAAACTGGATTGAACCTCTGGAATTGTCCGGTGCATCGGACGGGGTCGTGACATTCCTTGTCCCGACCAGTTTCTTCGGCAACTACGTGTCGCAGAAATACGGCGACCAGATACTCTATCACGTCAACACGATGGCGCCGGAGATCCGGCGGATCCACTTCAATGTCGGTGGCGACGGCGCGCGGCGTTCTCCGGCGGCGCCCAGACAGTCCGCGGATAACGAAAAGGCCCCGACACCTGAGAGGGACGGCCAGATGCCCGCGGCGCCACTCGACCCGCGGTTCACCTTCGAAAACTTCGTGGTCGGAAAACCGAACGAACTTGCCCATGCCGCGGCCCGCCGCGTGGCCGAGGGCGGATCCGTTACCTTCAATCCGTTATTTCTTTATGGCGGAGTCGGTTTGGGCAAAACTCACCTGATGCACGCGATCGCGTGGGAATTGCAGACACAGCGGCCCGAACTCAACGTCGTGTATCTGTCGGCCGAACAGTTCATGTACCGCTTTGTTCAGGCACTGCGCGACCGGAAGATGATGGATTTCAAGGAGATGTTCCGATCCGTCGATGTCCTGATGGTTGACGACGTGCAATTCATTGCCGGCAAGGAAAGCACCCAGGAAGAATTCTTCCACACATTCAACGCGTTGGTCGATCAGAACAAGCAGATCATCATTTCAGGCGATCGCGCCCCGGGTGAAATCGAGCATCTGGAGGAAAGAATAAAGTCACGCCTGCAATGCGGTCTCGTGGTCGATCTGCACCCCACCGATTACGAACTCAGGCTCGGGATCCTTCAATCGAAGATGGATTATTATGCTGGCCAGTATCCCGGCCTGAAGATGAGCGATGGTGTGCTGGAGTTTCTCGCACACCGCATCAGCCGCAATGTGCGGGTGCTGGAGGGGGCGTTGACCCGCCTTTTCGCCTTCGCGTCGCTTGTCGGGCACGAAATCACCCTGGAACTGACCCAGGACTGCCTTGCCGATGTTTTGCGTGCCTCCGAACGCCACGTTACCGTCGAGGAAATCCAGCGCCAGGTCTCCGATCATTACAACATCCGACTGTCGGACATGATCGGCCCGAAGCGCGTCCGCATCTTTGCCCGGCCAAGGCAGGTCGCGATGTATTTGTGCAAGCAGATGACGTCCCGGTCGCTGCCCGAAATCGGTCGGCGTTTCGGGGGACGCGATCACACCACTGTCATGCACGGCGTCCGCCGCATCGAGGAACTGCGCCAGACCGACGGGCAAATCGCCGAGGATCTGGAACTTCTGCGCCGGACCCTTGAGGGTTAGGCTGCGTGCCGACCGCGCCGCTGACATGACGGCATCAGCGCGGTCGCAGAGCATGCAAGAAAAGGCTTGAGCCGAAAACGTAAGTTGCTAACGTGCGCTTCCGGCGCGGGGATGGCGCCCGAAAAGGGAACAAGTGTATGAAACTCAGCATCGAACGCGGAACCCTGCTCAAGGCGGTATCCCAGGCACAATCCGTCGTCGAACGGCGAAACACCATTCCGATCCTCGCCAACGTCCTGATCGAGGCCGAGGGCGAACATGTGCATTTCCGTGCCACGGACCTGGACATCGAGGTGGTGGACAAGGCCCCGGCACAGGTTGAACGCGCGGGATCAACCACCGTTTCCGCGGTTACCCTTCACGAGATCGTCCGCAAACTTCCGGACGGCGCCTTGGTGACGCTGAACGATGACGGCACCTCGGGGCGTCTCACCGTTCAGGCCGGACGCTCCAAATTCAATCTCGCGACACTGCCCAAAGAGGACTTCCCGGTGATGGCGTCCTCGGAATACGCGAGCAATTTCAGTTCGGGTGCCACCGTTTTGCGGCGATTGTTCGACAAATCCAAATTCGCCATATCCACGGAAGAGACAAGATATTACCTCAACGGTGTCTACATGCATGTCGCCGATAGTGATGGCGGACAGGTATTGCGGTGCGTGGCCACCGATGGCCACCGCCTTGCCCGGATCGACGCCGACCTGCCATCGGGCGCCGAGGAAATGCCGGGCGTCATCGTCCCGCGCAAGACGGTCGGTGAGTTGCGCAAGCTTCTGGAGGATGACGATGCTTCGATCGCCGTGTCGGTAAGCGAAACCAAGATACGCTTTGCGACACCCGATATCACGCTCACTTCGAAGGTGATCGACGGCACTTTTCCGGACTATACGCGCGTGATACCGCAAGGCAACACGAGACGGATGGAGGTGGATGCCTCGGAATTCGCGCAAGCCGTCGATCGGGTCGCGACTGTAAGCTCCGAAAGATCGCGCGCCGTGAAGATGACACTGGACGAAGACCGCCTGGTGCTTTCGGTCAATGCGCCCGACAGCGGCGCAGCCGAAGAAGAACTGGCCGTGGCCTATGGCGACGATCCGCTCGAGATCGGGTTCAATGCCAAGTATCTTCTGGAAATTGCCAGTCAGGTTGACCGCGAGAATGCCGTGTTTCTTTTCAACTCCGCCGGCGATCCGACGTTGATGCGCGAGGGCAACGATACTTCGGCGGTGTATGTGGTGATGCCGATGCGGGTGTGAAATCCGCCGGGCGCCTCCGGCGGGAGTATTTTTGGAAAGATGAAGGGCCGTCATGCCCGGTCTGTATCTGTCGGCCCTGACGCTGTCTCATTTCCGCTCGCACGAGTCGACGCGGCTGGAACTGGACTGCCGGCCGGTGGCCATCTTCGGGCCCAACGGTGCGGGCAAGACCAACCTGCTCGAAGCCGTCTCGATGTTTTCTCCTGGGCGTGGCCTGCGCCGGGCCTCCGCACAGAACATGGCGCTGCGGCCAAAGGCAATCGGCTGGAAGATCACGGGACTCCTGCATTCCCTCCACCAGGCACACGAAATCGAGATCTGGTCGGAGGAAGGGGCATCCCGGCAACTCCGGATCGACGGGAAGACAGCCTCGCAAACAGCGCTCGGCCGATTGGCCCGTGTACTCTGGCTGGTTCCGGCGATGGACAGGCTCTGGACAGAGGGAGCCGAGGGGCGCCGCCGGTTCCTCGACCGCGTGACACTCAGCTTCACTCCGTCCCACGCGGATGCCTCACTCGCCTATGAAAAGGCGATGCGCGAACGCAACCGCCTGCTCAAGGATCAGGTGCGGGACGGGCATTGGTATGTCGCGCTGGAGCGTCAGATGGCGGAGGCGGGCATCGCCATCAACGTCAATCGTGACCGTGCGCTTGCGCAACTTGCCACGGCGCAGACCGAGGCCGAAACGGCTTTCCCCGCTGCCGAACTGGAGTTGACAATGACGGAAGGCGAGATGCCCGCCACTGTATCGGACTTTCGCGAGGCCCTTCATGAAAGCCGCTTTCGTG
>Ga0102929_1002616_pt1 | contig 10716 bp, 9 predicted proteins | sample SalPonR1_B_D2_MG_FD_78510 | JGI IMG/M metagenome (GOLD analysis project Ga0102929, IMG submission 78510) | Salt pond soil microbial communities from South San Francisco under conditions of wetland restoration - Salt Pond MetaG R1_B_D2_MG | ecosystem: Environmental > Aquatic > Marine > Intertidal... | reverse complement strand
GGAGGCATCCAGCCCCCCGTCCGAACCGCGGAAGGGGCGAGCATCCTCGGCCATGCGACGAAATACACCGGCGATCCGGTGATTGCCGTCGCGCTCGGCTCGCGCGGCGGCACGGAGCAGGAATCCGATCCGCTCGTCGTTGTTCATCGTGGTCTCCATGGTTCGGGGCCTTCCGCTCACACTACGGGGTGGGTGACGATCGGGTTTCCGTTCTCGCCCGGTGGTCCCCGTCGCGGTACGCACGAAGGATGACGAACCGTCCCGAGCGTCCGGATAGCGCAAACGGCCCGCCCCGATCTCTCGGGACGGGCCGTTCGGTCGCTCGGGAGGGTCGTCGGGACCCGTCACGCGCGTCAGGACCCGTCACGCGCCACCCGTCACGCGCCGTGGGACGCGTCAGGATTCCTTACGTGTCAGGATTCCTTCACGACTCCTTGTAGAAGCGCTCCTCGACGATCTGGCTGTCCTTCCACTTCCGGACCGCGACCTGATCGTACGTGTTGGTTCCCCAGTCCTCGTGCGTGTAGTCGAAATGCCACGTGGACATCGTCACATCGTCCCCGATGGCGACGTCGTGAAGCTCCACGGCGCGCAGTTCGGTGAGCCCCTCCACGAACCTCGTCTCACGCTCGAGGTTGGCCTCCTTGCCCTCGATACGGTCCGAGCCGTCCTGAAGGACGCATTCCGGCGCGTAGAACTTCCTGAAGGCCTCGAGAATCTTCCCTTCGAGAATCATCTCGTTGAGTTCGTTGTCCAGCTCCTGCAGCGTCTTCGTCGCAGTGCTCATGGTATCTCCGGTCGTTGGGGTCGTCGTTTCCGTCACGGGGCGTCGCCCCGATCCATCCTCACGTGAAGTATATAAACAACTTGAAATATTGTCTAGTCACTAAAGATGGGACGGGCCTCGGGAACGGGGAAGAACGGGAAGCTGTCAGTCGGACCCGGACGCCGCGTCCGATTCGGGCCGGGGGGTCGCCGTGCGGAGCGCCTGCCGCACCATGTCCAGCGCACCCCCGAGTTCCGAGAGCACATCGTCCGGGAGCGCGCCTTCCATCCGCCCGACCGACGCGTCCAGGCGGGGCTGGATCCGGTCGAGGACGGCCAGACCTTCGTCGGTGATGCGGCACACGATGCGTCGTCGATCCTCGGTGTCCCGCTCGCGCTCCACGAAGTCCTTCCGAAGCAGCCGGTCGATCAGTCGGGTCACGCCCGGCGTCCGCTCGATCATGCGTTCACCGATGGCGAGGGTGGGGAGACCTCCAGGGCCGGCACCCCGGAGAATGCGGAGCACGTTGTACTGCTGATCCGTGAGGTCCTCCTCCGCGAGCACGCCCACGATGAAGCGATGCGCCTCGTCCGCGGTCCGCAGGATCGACACCACGAGCTCCTCCCCACGGCTCCCGAAGGGCCGCGTCTGGCCGATTTCCGTACGAATGTCGGGAGCGGACGGTTGGCGGCCTTCGGGCTCGAGAGGCTCCATGCAGGGCCCTGCGGAGGTGGGATCGCGACGCTGCCGCTCATCGGCAGCGCCCACAGATCGCTCAAGGTATCCGGGATCCCGCATGGATGCACGCTTCGACGCGGTCCGGAAACGCATGTGAAGGGATTCACAAGCGCCTCGGGTATCAATACCTTCATGGGGTGACAAACCCTGCCGTGCATGCTCTTTCGACGAAGATCGGGCGTGGTCGGCGAACACATCGGGCAGAGAACCTCGTGCCGAGGCGCTCGACCCGGAGCCGCCCGGGATCGCCGGGCGGCTGCACATGCTGAAATCGCACCGAGGACAGACAACAATGAAGCGTTTCGCTCTTGGACTGATGGCCCTTTCGATCGCCGCCTGCGGTGGTGGTGAGCCTGCGGCCGACGACGCGTCGATGGAGCAGCCCGCGGAGGCCCCTGCGGCCGAGGCCCCGGCGGCCGAGGCCGAGATGCCTGCTGGTGAGCTCACGATGCCCGACTGGTACCAGATGGACGGCAACAACGTGACGCTCGACATCACGGCGGGTCTCACGGACGCCGGCAACTACTGGAACTACAACGGATACCAGAACGGCGAGCTCACGATCACGGTGCCCGAGGGCGCCAACGTGACGATCAACTTCGTGAACAACGACCCGAACATGCCGCACTCGATCGGCGTGCACCCGGCGTTCGACTCGCCGCCGGCTTCGCCGAGCACCACGCCGGTGTTCGAGGGCGCGATTTCGGAGAACCCGACGTCGATGACCGACGCGACGATGCCGAACGGTGACTCGGAGACGATCACGTTCACGGCGTCCGAGGCGGGCGAGTACACGCTCGTCTGCTACATCCCGGCGCACACGATCAGCGGGATGTGGGTCCGCTTCGTGGTCTCGGCCGAGGGTGAGGCCGGCGCGATGATGTCGTCGATGTAAGACGTCCTCTCATGAGGCGCCCGCGACCACGCGGGAGCATCGCGACGCCGTCCCGCGCAGCAGTGCGGGGCGGCGTTTCGCGTTTCCGGGGATGCCGGGCCGGGGATGCCGCTGCGGGCCTCGCGCGCGGGGCGCCACGGCGGTAGTGTCCCCACCACGTGATCGACGCACGCACTCGAACCTTCGACCCCACCGCACATGCGGATCACCTCCGCCATCGCCCTGGCCGTCCTCGCGCTCTTCACCGCCGGCTGCGACGTGCGGCCCCCCACGACCCCGGCGTCCGAACTCGCCGGCCTCGAGACCCGGGGGGAGCGGAGCGGCTGGATCGAGACGTCGAGCCACGCGGAGGTGATGGACTTCCTCCGGGCGGCGGACGAGGGCAGCGCGAGCGCCCATCTCGAGACGATGGGCTACACGACCGAGGGACGACCGATTCCGCTGCTCGTGATCGGCGACGTCGAGGATGGCAGCCCCGAGGCCGTGCGCGCGTCCGGGAAGCTCCGCGTGTACCTGCAGGGCGACATCCACGGGGGGGAGGTACCGGGGAAGGAGGCGCTGCAGATGCTCGTCCGTGACCTCCTGACCGGGCAGACCACCGACTGGACCGACGAGCTGGTCCTGCTGGTGAACCCGATCTACAACGCAGACGGGAACGAACGGGTCGCGCTCGGCAACCGGCCCCGGCAGCACGGCCCGATCGGCGGAATGGGACAGCGCCCGAACGCCCAGGGCTACGACCTGAACCGCGACCACATGAAGCTGGATTCGCCCGAGGCACGTTCCTTCGCGGCGATGCTCACCGCGTACGATCCGGAGGTCGGTGTCGACCTCCACACCACGAACGGCACGCGGCACGCCTACCATCTGACCTATTCGCCGCCGCTGCACCCCGGCGCGCCGGACGAGGTCGTGGACCTGCTTCGCGACGTCGCCTTCCCCGAAATCACCACGCGAATTCGTGAGCAGGACGGGTGGGAGTACTACTACTACGGAAACGCCTCGCCCCGGAACGGCGAGCCGGCCTGGGTCACCTTCGACCACCGGCCCCGGTTCAACAACAACTACGTGGGGCTCCGCAATCGGGTGGCGATCCTGAGCGAAGCCTACGCCTACCTCACGTACGAGGACCGCGTGCGCGCGACGTACCGGTTCGTCGAGGAGATTCTCGACTGGGCCCGGGACGACGCCGACGACATCCGCGACGCGGTGGCGGCCGCCGACGGCTCGATCGTCGGGGAGATCCTGCCGACGCGCGCGGTGCCGGAGCCCTCGGACACGCTCGTCACGATCCTGATGGGCGATGTGGTCGAGGAGCGCCATCCGTACACCGGGGCGACGATTCTCCGCCGTATCGACGTCGTGGAGCCCACTCCGATGCGGGAGTACGGGACCTTCATGGCGAGCGACACCGAGGTGGCACCCGCGCGGTACTTCGTGCCGCCCGAGGCGAGCGTGATCATCGACCGGCTGCTGGCGCACGGGGTCGAGACGCGCGAGTTGGAGGCGCCGACCACGGTGGAGGGCGAGGTCTTCCGGATGTCGGCGGTGGATGTGGCCACGCGCGAGTTCCAGGGACACAACGAGCACACGGTGTCCGGCGAGTGGGTTCCGGAGACGCTGCGGCTGCCCGCCGGGACGCTCGAGGTCGACGTGTCGCGACCGCTGGGCCGTCTCACCTTCTATCTCCTGGAGCCACGCTCCGACGACGGCCTCGCCGCGTGGGGCCTGATCTCGGGGCTCGAGGCGGGTGGGGACTTTCCTGTCACGCGCGTACGGTGATTCTGCGTATCTTTCCGAACCACTTCGACACACGTCCGACGACGGATACGACCCGATGAAGATCAAGACGCTCCTCTCGCTCGCCCTCGTTCTTCCCGCGCTCGCCTGCGCCTCGAGCGGAGACGACGGCCCGTCGGCGGACGCGGCCTCGGCTCTCACCTTGGACGCCGCGCTCGAGCGGATCGACTCCGAAGGACTCATGGAGAAGGCCTCGGTTCTCGCCGCGGACTCGATGCGCGGGCGGAACACGCCCTCGCCCGAGATCGAGGCCACGGCGGAGTGGATCGCGTCACGGATGGAGGCTGCCGGGCTGGAGCCGGGCGCGAAGGACGGCACGTTCATCCAGCGCTACACGGCACCGCCGTTCGACCCCGAGACGGCTCCGAACGTGGTGGCCGTGCTGCCGGGCAGCGATCCGGGGCTCGCCGACGAGTACGTGGTCTATTCCGCGCACATGGACCACGTGGGCGTGCGTGAGCCGCGGGGCGAAAGCACCGATTCGATCTGGAACGGCGCGGACGACAACGCCTCCGGCACGGTCACGCTGATGGAGGTCGCCGAGGCGATGGCCGCGATGGCGCCGGGAGAACGTCCCCGCCGGTCGATGATGTTCCTGTGGGTCAGCGGAGAGGAACGGGGGCTGCTCGGAAGTGCGGCCTTCGCGTCGGATCCGTCGGTGCCGGTCGAGTCGATGGTGGCCAACTTCAACGTCGACATGGTCGGTCGGAACTGGACGGACACGATCGTCGCCATCGGAAAGGAGCACTCGGATCTGGGCGCGATCATGAACCGGGTGAACGACGCGAATCCCGAGATCGGGATGACCGCGATCGACGACATCTGGCCGGAGGAGAACTTCTACCGCCGGTCCGATCACTTCAACTTCGCCCGCCGTGGTGTGCCGGTCCTCTTCTTCTTCAACGGCACGCACGAGGACTACCACCAGGCGAGTGACGAGGTCGGAAAGCTCGACACGGAGAAGATGGCCCGGATCGGCCGCCTCCTGTTCCTGCTGGGCGCGGAGGTCGGGAACGCCGACGCGCGTCCGCAGTGGAACGCGGACAGCTACGAGGACATCGTCGACATGGCCCCGGCGGGCGACATGCCCCCGGCGAGCGGCACCGCCGGCGGGTGATCCTCTGGTCGTGGCCCCCCACCGGAAGCCCCGTGGTCAGACGCGTGGCACGAATGGTGTATGTCCTGTCTCCCGACGCTTCGACCCTCGAACGCCGAGGTGGATCATGACGAACGCATGGCTGCGACGGATCACGACCGGGGGCATCGCCCTGCTCGTCCTCGGAATGCTCGCGCCGGGACTCGCCGCGCAGACCGCGCCCGAACTCTCCTTCCTCCGGGCGCTGGGCGACCACTATCAGGTGCCCGCCGAAGAGGTTGAGATTCTCGCCGAGTGGCAGATCCCGATCTCGGAGATTCCGGTGGCGCTGGCGATCGCCGATCGGGCCGGCATCTCGCCGGACGCCCTGGTCGCGTCCCGGAGCAACGGTCGCGCGTGGGCCGCGCTGGCGGCGCGCTACGGTCTGGACGCCGGCTTCTTCCACGTCGAGTTCGACACCCCGCCCGAGCCCGTCGCTTCGCTCTACGAGGAGCTCGGGGCGCGTCCCCGCGAGCGGTGGTCCGAGGTCACGGTGGACGACGCACAGGCGGTGTTTCTGGTGAACGTCCGATTCCTGGCCGAGTACGTCGATCTCCCGCCGGCGGATGCCGCGGCGGCGCTGATGGAGCACACGTCACCCGCCGAAGCTCTCCGCGCGATCTCGCCCTGACGCCGGCGCCGGTTGCGACGGTACCTCGACCGGACGATTCTGCGAGGATGAGCAGAACACTTCCCACCCGTCCGGTGCCGCTCCCCGAGCCCCCGGATCCACCCGAGATGCGTCGGCGCGCTCGCGAGTTCCTGGAGCGCATGCGGCTCCGCAGAACCGTCCGGGACTTCGCACCCGATCCGGTGCCCCTCGAGGTCATCGAGGACGCCATCCGGACCGCGGGCACCGCACCGAACGGTGCCAACCACCAGCCGTGGCACTTCGCGGTCGTGACCGCCCCCGAGGTACGCGCCGAGATTCGTCGTCGAGCGGAAGAGGAGGAGGCCGCGTTCTACGAGGACCGTGCGCCGCAGGAGTGGCTCGACGCCCTGGCGCCGCTGGGCACGGACGCCGACAAGCCCTTTCTCGAGGTCGCGCCGGTGCTGATCGCGATCTTCGCCCAGAGCTGGGCGCCCGACGGGGAGGGGGGGAGGCGGAAGAACTACTACGTTACGGAGTCGGTGGGGATCGCCACGGGAATGCTGATCACGGCGCTCCACCTCGCCGGCCTCGCGACGCTGACCCATACGCCCTCTCCCATGAAGTTCCTCAACGAGGTCCTGGACCGGCCGGACAACGAGCGGCCGTTCCTGCTCCTCGTGGTTGGACACCCTGCGGAGGGTGCCGAAGTCCCCGACATCTCGAAGAAGTCGCTCGATGACATCGCATCCTTCCGGTGAGACCCCATGGGACGTGATCTGACCTCGCACCAGCAGCGGGACGCCGAGAGCTACCGCGCCTTCACCAAGTCGCTCCTCGCCGATCTGCACGCCCTCGAACGCATGCTGGACGAGGGCATGATCGAGACCGGGATCCGTCGGATCGGGGCCGAACAGGAGATGTTCCTGGTCGACGGCGGATTCCGGCCGTCCCCGACGGGGGTCGAGGTGCTCGAGCGGCTGGGCGGGGCGCCGTTCACACCCGAACTCGCACGGTTCAATCTCGAGGTGAACCTCGACCCCTGCGAGCTTCGGGGATCGGTGTTCAGCGAACTGGAGGAGGCGTTCATTTCTCGCGTGCGGGAGGCGAGCGAGGCGGCGCGGAAGGAGGGGGCGGAGGTCGTGCTCACCGGGATTCTCCCGACCCTCTCGATGTCGGATCTGACGCTCGACAACATCACCCCTCGCGCGCGCTACTTCGCACTCAACGATGCCCTCAACCAGCTCCGCGGCAGCGCGTGGCAGCTGCGGATCGACGGCGTCGACGAGCTGCTGGTGGAACACGACTCGGTGATGCTCGAGGCGTGCAACACGTCGTGCCAGGTGCACCTCCAGGTGTCTCCGGACGAGTCGGCGGCCATCTACAACTCGGCGCAGGCCGTCATGGGGCCGGTGCTGGCCGCTTCGGTGAATTCTCCGCTGCTGTTCGGTCGGCGGCTCTGGGCCGAGACGCGAATCGCCCTCTTCCAGCAGTCGCTGGACACCCGGAGCACGGAGCTCCACACCCGCGAACTCACCGCACGGGTGCAGTTCGGGGAGGGCTGGGTCCGCGAATCGGTGACGGAGCTGTTCCACGAGGACCTCGCCCGGTTCCGCGCCCTCATCGCCGAGCCCGTCGAGGAGGATCCGATGGCGGTCCTCGACGCCGGCGGGGTCCCGAAGCTCGAGGCGCTCAGCCTCTACAACAGCACCGTGTACCGCTGGAACCGCCCCTGCTACGGTGTGGGTGGCGGCGTACCGCACCTCCGGATCGAGTGCCGTGCGCTTCCGTCCGGCCCCACCGTCGTGGACGAGATCGCGAACGCCGCCTTCTGGATCGGGGCGGTGCTCGGCGCGCGCCAGGAGTACGGCGACATCTCGAAGATGCTCGACTTCGACGACGCGAAGGAGAACTTCTTCGCGGCCGCCAAGCTCGGCCTCCGCTCGGCGCAGACCTGGACGGACGGACAGTCGCACCCCGCGCCGCGCCTCATCCTCGACACGCTTCTGCCGCTCGCGCGTGCCGGTCTCGAGTCGTACCGCGTGGATACCGAGGACATCGACAAGTATCTCGGCGTCGTGCACGACCGCGTGAAGACGCTCTCCACCGGGTCACGGTGGATGATGCGGTCGCTCTCGGCGATGAAGGACACCGGCACGCGGGCCGATCGGATGGCGGCGCTGACGGCCGCCACCTCCGAGCTCCAGCAGACCAACCGTCCGGTCCACACGTGGGAGCCCGCCTCCGCCCCGGCGGCCTCGGCGTGGCGCCAGAACTTCGAGACCGTCGAGCAGTACATGACGACCCATCTGTTCACGGTCAACGAGGACGAGCTGGTCGATCTCGTGGCGTTCCTCATGGAGAAGAAGCAGATCCGGCACGTCCTCGTGGAGGACAACGATCATTCCCTGGTCGGCATCGTCTCGTACCGATCCGTCCTGCGGCTCGTGGCCGAGTCGGGTCCGCACGCGGGCAACGAGCCCGTGAAGGGGATTCTGGAGCGGAATCCCACCACGGTGGAGCCCCAGACCTCGACGCTCGAGGCCATCGAACTCATGCGCTCCCAGCGGGTGTCCGCCCTTCCCGTGGTCAAGGAGGGGAAGCTGGTGGGGATCGTGAGCGAGCGGGACTTCATGTCGATCGCCTACCATCTCCTCGAGGAGCGGCTGCGCGACTCGTGATCGGACGGCAAGAGACAGGGACCCCCCTGCCCGAACGGGTGATCGCGTCGCTCGGGTCGCCCGAGAGGGGCGACTCGCTGATCGTCGTGGGCGCGCTGCACGGCAACGAGCCTGCGGGCTTCGAGGCGTGCCGGCGTGTCGCGGAGGCACTCGCCTCCCGGGAGGCGGACATCGACGGGCGCGTCACCTTCGTGACCGGCAATCGGAGCGCACTCGCGCGGGGTCGGCGATTCATCGACCGCGATCTGAACCGGGCGTGGACGACGCCCATCATCGAGCGGATCCGTCGGGACGGCCCCGGCTCGGAGGTCGAGGATCGGGAGCAGGCCGACCTCATCCGCGAACTCGACGAGCTCGTGGCCACGTCCACGGGTACGACGTACCTGCTGGACCTCCATACGACGTCCGCGCTGGGTGGAGCGTTCTCGACCGTGGCGGACTCGCTGCCGGCCCGGCAGCTGGCGCTCCATCTGCCCGTCCCGCTCGTGCTGGGTCTCGAGGAGATGGTGGACGGCACACTGCACGACTGGATCGGTGAGCACGGCGTGATCACCATCGCGTTCGAGTCGGGCCAGCACGACGAGGTGGCCGCCGCGGATCGGGCCGAAGCGGCGATCTGGCTCGTGATCGAGGCGACCGGACTCGTGCACTCGACGCACCTTGCCGAGGCGCAGCAGGCGCGGAAGGATCTCGCCCGCGATTCGACGGGGCTGCCTCCCGCGCTCGAGATGCGGTATCGCCACCCCGTCCGCCCCGGCGACGGCTTCGTGATGGCCCCCGGGTGGCAGAACTTCCAGCCGGTACGGAAGGGCGAGACCCTGGCCGAGGATGCCGACGGCCCGGTCCGGGCTCCCGAACGGGGCCGGATGCTCATGCCCCTCTACCAGGAGCAGGGGGAGGACGGGTTCTTCATCGTCCGGGAGTTCTCGGCGTTCTGGCTCTGGGTCTCCGAAGCGCTGCGGCGCGCCGGATTCGCCCGCGGCGTGCATCTGCTGCCGGGGATCCGGAAACACCCGGAGCGGGAAGGCGTGTTCGTGGTGAACCGCCGCGTGGCCCGCTGGTACGCCCTTCAGGTCCTCCACCTGCTCGGCTTCCGCCGGGTGCGGGAGGAGGGAGACCAACTGGTCGTCGAGCGCCGCGGGGTCCACTACACCTGAGCGGGAACCGCGGGCGTCAGTTCGCCCGGACCGTCCGCTCGGCGGCCCACTGCCGCAGCTTCGAGATCCGCTCGGCCATGGTGGTCGAAAGGGGCCGCGTACCGGAGGCGGCGTCCCGGAGGTGGCGGTCGGCGAGGTCCTCCATCTCGGCGAATGCCGTGTAGAGGCCCGAGACCACGACCTGCTCCAGCTCCGATCCGCTGAACCCGTCGGTTCCGGCGACGAGGGTGTCGAGGTCGAAGTCCACCGGGTCGCGTTCGCGCGTCCGGAGGTGGATCTCGAGGATCTCCCGGCGGGTCTCGGCGCTGGGGAGGTCCACGAAGAAGAGCTCGTCGAACCGCCCCTTCCGGACGAGCTCGGGGGGGAGCCGTAGAACGTCGTTGGCGGTGGCGATGACGAACACGTCGCCGCGACGCTCCTGCAGCCACGACAGGAAGCTCCCCAGCAGCCGCTGGCTGACCCCGCTGTCGGCCTCGCCCCCCGTCTGGAAGGCCTTCTCGATCTCGTCGATCCACAGGACGACGGGGGACATCCGCTCCGCCGTCTCCATGGCGCGGCGGAAATTCCGCTCGGTCTCCCCGATGTACTTGTTGTACAGCACCGAGGGGTCGAGGCGCAGCAGAGGCAGGCGCCATTCGGCGGCCAGCGCCTTGGCCGAGAGCGACTTCCCGCAGCCCGGCACACCCATGAGGAGAACGCCCCTGGGGAAGGGCAGCCCCATCTCCCGAGCGCGAACCGGATCCCGCACGACCGCGGTCCGCCGGGCGAGCCACGCCTTGAATCCGCGGAGGTCCGCGACGTCCGAGAGACTCGCCTCGACGGGGTAGTACTCCAGCAGCCCGTCGCGCTCGACGATCGACTTTTTGTGCCGGGCGATGTGCTGGATGTCGGCTGCCTCGAGCAGTCCGTCCTCCACGATCGCCTTCGTGAGGATCTTCTCCGCCTCCATCAGCGT
>Ga0102929_1002613_pt1 | contig 10721 bp, 8 predicted proteins | sample SalPonR1_B_D2_MG_FD_78510 | JGI IMG/M metagenome (GOLD analysis project Ga0102929, IMG submission 78510) | Salt pond soil microbial communities from South San Francisco under conditions of wetland restoration - Salt Pond MetaG R1_B_D2_MG | ecosystem: Environmental > Aquatic > Marine > Intertidal... | reverse complement strand
CCCAGAATCATATATTTCAGACTTGCCCAGATCTGCCGCGATCGGTTTTCATAAGAGATCATCAGATAGGAGAGCAGAGAGAGCAGTTCAAGTGTCACATAGATATTAAAGAGATCGTTGGCCACAAAAAGGGCGGTCAGTGTTGACAGAATAAGATTCATCAGGAAGTAATACTGCCACTCCTTCTTCCCGGATAACGCGTAGACAAAAACAGCCAGGAAGACGATATAGGCTGCCGCAATAAAGAGAAGGGAGGTGTGATCAAAGAGGATCTCAACCCCTCTTCTATTTCCCCATCCTCCAAACACCGCTTTCAATGGCAACCCGTCGGGATTCAGAAAGGCGGAGACCAGAAAGACGGAGACGAATGCAATCTGGATCATGGGGATCACTTTTGCCGCCCTTTTAACAACGGGAATCAAAAAGGGGGTTGAGAGACAAACGATGATCAGCAACTGAAGAAATTCAGGCGTCAAGATCGGAAATGCGTTCATTCTCCACAACCCTTTCTATCTTTTCTTCTTCCAATGTGTGAAAGTATCTGGACACGTACATCACATACACCAGAGAGAGTGATTGTGTTGCAAAACCGATCACAACTGCCGTCAAAACGAGTGCCTGCGGCAGGGGATCGGCGTATTCCGTGTAATGAAAGAGTTTTTGCGTTCCGCTGAGGATAGGCGGCGTGGTTGAATAGAAAGAGCCGACATACAGAAAAATGCCGATCGTTGAGGCATTCAGCACGCCGAGCATGAGTAACTTTTTAATGAGATTTTCCGAGAAAAACACCCCATAAAAGCCGATGAAGGTTATTGTGATGATAAAAACAAGTTCAATGGATTTGAACACGGATGCAATACCTCATTCCCTCTGTGTCAGATTTCTTTATGAAATCATACCATAAAAAGAGAGGTGAGTTCACATCGTCTTTTTTGCGTCAATACGCTGTTTTGGATTTCAGAAGAGGATGTGATTATTAGGAAACAGAACAAATATCGTCCGTAATCCTTAATATAATCATTCTAACGGTCTCTGTTCACTTCTAATCGACAATAATCAGCGCAGAGTAGACTTGATGTTATCCTTAACATCTTATATGATTGAATCATGCGCATCGTGCATAAACTTAAAAAGGAGGATGTTTATTATGAAAAAGACACTTATGATTCTTCTCATTCTGTTTCCGATATTGTTCTTTGCAAGCGAATCATTTCTGATTGGAGATCCGCTTCCGGATGCCCCTGATTTGGCTTACAGAGGAGATTATTCGGTGGGCGTCAGAACGCTTGAGGTGGTTAACGAGGACCAGATTGATATCCTGAGCTATAGTGAGGATAACCCGACTCCAAAATACGACAGGCCGCTTACTTTAGAAGTTTGGTATCCTGCCGAAATACCGGAAACGAGAAATGAACTGGGGTATTACGTTGACGAACAGTTTCGCAATGAATCGATTGTGTACAAGGGCAGGGCTCTAAGAGATGCCGTTCCGCTTCAAGAAGACTTTCCGTTGATCATTGTGTCGCATGGCTATCCCGGAACGCGTTATATGATGAGTTACCTGACGGAAAATCTTGCTTCCAAGGGTTACGTGGTTGTCTCAATCAGTCATACAGAATCAACGGTTCGTGATCAGAACGAGTTTTACAGTACGTTGTTGAACAGACCGCTGGATATTCTCTTTACACTAAATAAGATCACAGCGCTTTCCAAAGACCAGGACAGTTTTCTTTTTAACGCTGTCAACACGGATATAACAGGTCTTGTTGGCTATTCCATGGGGGGATACGGCATTATCAACGTTGCCGGTGCGGGCTACAGTGAAAGTGGCGTAAATCTTTCATGGGGCGTTCCCGGCGGGCATCTTAAGATTAGACAAGCCGGTAATCCGGAATACGAAAAGACGATTGATCCGCGGATTAAGGCTATCTTTGCCATGGCACCGTGGGGGGCAAAACACTTTTGGAACGGGGAGACCATGAAAGGCCTCGAGATCCCATCGTTCTTCGTTGTCGGAGAACAGGATGATGTGGCAGGATATGAGGAAGGGGTCAAACTCTTCTATGACTGGGCGACGAATTCGGAAAGATACATGCTGACGTTCGAGAATGCCAGACATAACGTGGCACCCAACGCCTATGGTCCCAATCCGCTTCCATCTATAAAGATGACCTCAGCAAACTACATGCGATACACAGAGCCATCGTGGGATAACCGGAGAATCAACAATGTCGTACAGCATTTCTCCACAGCATTCTTTGGAACTTATTTAAAGGACAAGGATTATTCGGCCTATTTTGACCTTGTTGAGGATTCAAACGAAGGGGTCTGGTCACAGAACGAAGAGGGCGAATTCACCGAAGAGCACACACACTGGAAGGGCTTCCCCAACAGAACAGCTCTTGGGATGAATCTCTACCAGCAACAGCCGGAATAATCTTTTAACCCTTCAACCCCTCCCTGTCCGGGGAGGGGTTTGATTTATAACGCGCTGTGCGTCAGGATTTTTTCAAGGAGTTCATGCTTTTTCAGCGGTTTTGTTATGATATCATCCATTCCCGCTTCTTTTGCCTTTTCTAACATCTTCCCGGTAACGTCAGCTGTCAATCCGATGACCGGCGTCCGTTTATCGTTCAGCGCATCACCCCGTATCTTCCGGGTTACCTCCAAGCCATTATACCGTGGCATATGAATATCCAGGATGACAACATCCGGACTTTTCTGTCTGAAAACCTCTAATGCCTCCTGCCCGTCATCTGCCGTGTAAACAACTGCGTTGCTTAAGTTCTTGCTGATGACGGTCTTTGCAAGTTTTAAATTGAGGCGGTCATCTTCTGCCAGTAGAATCTTTATCATTTTGGTGTCAGTTTTTTTGGCATTTTTGGAATTGTCCGGACTCAGGGATAGATTTTCGGTTTTCTCAACCGGTGGCAAACTTTTGTTGGCAATTCTGAAACCGACTGAGAATGTGAACCGGCTTCCTTCATCTACAGTGCTTTCAAGCTGGATACCACTTCCCATTTGAGTTAATATACTATTTGAGATGGTTAGGCCCAAACCCGTTCCACCGTATTTCCTTGTTATTGACGAGTCGGCCTGGGTAAAGGAATCCATTATCTTTAATCGCATCTCTTCAGCTATGCCGATACCGGTGTCTAAAACATCGAACGTGATGAAAGCCATTCCGTCTTTACTTTCTTTTAAGGTGGCTTTGAACTTGATCTCACCCTGTTCGGTAAACTTGACGGCGTTACTGAGCAAGTTTAAAAAGACCTGTTTTAACCGCAGTGGATCAGTCAGCACAAAGGTCGGTAGTCTTCTGTCGATCTCTGTCTTGAGAGTTAACCCCTTTTTATCTGCTTTTGGTTCAATGATTTTCATTGAATCCTTGATGAGTTTTATGATGTTCGTTTTCACCTCATCGAGTTCCATCCTGCCGGCCTCTATTTTTGAAAAGTCCAGTATGTCACTGATAATCTGCAAAAGGTTCCGTCCTGATGTGATGACATTATCCAGATATTCCCTTTGTTCATCTGTCAGCTCTGTGTCTTTGATAATTTCAGCGAAACCGATCACGCCATTCAGTGGTGTTCTCAACTCGTGGCTCATATTGGCAAGAAAATCTGACTTGGCCCGGTTTGCCTTTTTTGCTTTTTTTTCACTTTCAAGTATCTTGTTTTCATCTTCTCTTTTCCTGGTGATGTCTGTCAGACTGATGATAACATTGCCGTTTTTCAGCCTGTTGGAACGAAATTCAACGACCCTTGTTTCTCCCTCTTTTGTGACGATCCTGGACTGAATAACGCTGCTTTCTTCTTTTAAATAGATCGAGTTGTACCATACTGTTCTGCTGTAATGCGGATCAGTACACGCGAGTTCAAACCATTCATTGATGCTTTTAATATCTTCTGTGTCATAACCTGTCAGTTGGGTGAACTCATAGTTTGTAATAATGATATTCAGATCCGAATCCAGGACCATGATCCCCACTGGCAGGTTTTCGACAAGGCCGTTTAGAAGCTCTTTTTCATTTTCAAGTTCTATATTTCCCGATAGGAGTTCTTCATTCATGGCTTTTAGCTCTTCTTCAGCAGATTCCTTTTCAAGAAAGGTATTTCTTGCTTCACTGAGCATCCCGTTGATGGTATCGACGAGTGAAGAGAATTCATTTCGGATCGGATAATCGATTCTCTGTTGAAAATTTTCTTTGAAATCCAGTCCAATAATCTTCTCTTTCAAAGTGTTGATGGGTTCTACAATATTCTTCTTTTGAATTCTGAAAAAGATAAAGATGATAAAGGTGATGAGAATAAGAATAATGGCAAAATTGCCCGGGAGATTCTCTGTGGCGGCGTTGAGATCGCTGTAAGGGATGAAGCTTAGAAGGTACCAGTTTAACCCCTCAACATGCTTAAAAACGACAAACCCTTTTTCTCCTTCGAGTTCAAAATCAAAGAATTCGGTTTGATTCTTTTTCGCCTTTTCAAGGAGATCAGAGTATCGCTCATCCTTATAATGGATATTCAGGATATCCCAGTCGGTATATCTGGGATGCGCCAGAATATTGCTTTCTTCATCCATTAAAAAGACAAAGCCGGATTCACTCGGTTGCTTACCGGCAATCTCACTGATGAGTGTTTTAACCGAGACGTCTCCGCTAATGACAGCATTCTTACCATCAAATTGAACTGGATAGGCAATAGAGATGATGATATCATCCTTGCTGGCATTCAGGAAAAGGTTGGTGTAGACAAGATCGTCTTCTTTGAGGGCATTTTTGTACCATGATCGGGTTCTCAGATCAAATCCCTCGTAGGGGTCCCAACCACTTGCGTTTATCATTTTGTTGTTTTCATCGCCGTAGTATATGGAGGTGAAGAACGGGTTCTCATGCAGAAAGGTCTTCATAATCTCAAGGATTCTGCTATCGTTTAAACCGGATACTTGAATAACAGCCGCTTCATCAGCGGTGCTTTTGATGAAAGTGGCAATGTTCTTGATAATCAAGCCGTTTTTTGATAACCAGGCGGAGATATCGGCGTTAATATTCCTGGTTACGAGGTCCATTTTCTCTTTAGCATTTCTTTGATCAGACTGTTGGTATAATTGTACTGAAAGAAAAGCATGATCAAAAAAACCAGGACTATACCGAGGGAAAGCAGATATATTTTGGACTCAAGCGTCATATTCGAGAGCTTCTTCATCAGTCTTTTCATGTGCCCCCCCTTTTCGTAAGACAGGTTCGCTTCAACCATTCACGGAAGTTACAACGGTGGAGTATACCGTTAATAGGATAATGATATAATTATAGCATGTTTGGAAGCTCTAACACAATCGTTTTTTGGAGAACTCAATATTATAAACTGCTTTTTTGATCAACATTTTATTTGTCTGACAGAATCGAAGCGTTAAAAAGCTAATTAAGGACATGAGCCAGGGGACTCATACCTGGAAGGCTTTATGCCCGTGACCTACAGCCGGAAAATAGATCACAGCTCATCGTTTTAAGGGTTCAAGCACACAATAAAAAAAAGGCGGAAATGATCCGCCTTTTTCATTTAAAAATCTATCGAAATGGTGATGATTTTTATCCTAAAACAGAAACTCCTGCGGCCTGTGGGCCCTTAGAACCTTCCTGGACTTCAAATTCTACTTTCTGTCCTTCTTCGAGATTTTTAAAACCTTCTGATTCGATAGCTGAGTAATGTACGAATACATCGTCTCCGCTTTCCTGTGTGATAAATCCGTAGCCTTTCTGTGTGTTAAACCACTTTACTGTACCTTTTGCCATTAACGTGTTCCTCCTAAAAGTCTTCGCACTAAGTGCGTTTGATAGGTATACTATACTATAAAAAAAGAGATTTGTCAAGTAGTAAAAAAATATTTTTCATTATTTTTAAGAATCGGTTTGATATACCGCTGTACTGGCAGAACTGATCCTTGAAAATAGGATTATCCGGTATAATCTCTTTCCATCAAACGTGAGACAGCCCCTTTTGAAAGGGAATAAAACGCCAGACAACCGCTCAATCCGATGAGGAAGAGGATAATGCTCATGGCACCGGCTGATAAAACATCACGGAGCAGAAAACCCAGAAAAGCGATCGCCCCAACAAAACCAAAAACAATCAGGATCGTATATAATCCGTTTATGTTCTGTTTCATCGCCTTTTGAGGATTTTCCCAGTTCAGTGTTGGAAAACTGGCATCGAGCAGAATCTGTACGAGATTCAAAAAGAGGACCAGTAGAATGGAAATCAGAAGCATCAGAATGCATTCTATAAACGTAGCTTTGAAGAGCAGGAAAAATGCCAGTGAAGCTGACAAAGGGCCTATGAATGAAATCATGCTGACATGAATCAGTTTGACCTTGAACAAGGCAGTACTGCTGATGGGAAGCGATTCAAGTTCCCCGAGCAATTTCCCCTCTCTGCTGAAGGCTGTTGATGACAGCATGTTCATCCCGCCCACAAGAGTGCCTAAAAGGGCTCCGATTGGAAGATTGTATCGGTTTAATGCCATGAGCTTTTCAAAAAGCACTTGAAATTCACTGTTGTTCTTTGCAAAGTAAAAGATAACGATTAAGACCGGGAAGATCACGACATTTCCAAACCCGTTGAAGGAGAATGAGGGAACTCTGAGAAAATAACGCCATTCTCTTGACAACAGTGCCTGAAAGGGAGAGCGCCTTTTGCCTATGGCAGAATAAATCTGCTTCGTGGTAAATTTGTTTGTCCGGCCGGCATGATCCTGGAACTTGAGAAAGCTTTCATAGTACATCTTTTCCCCTATCAGTAAGGCAATCCAGAAACAGATGAGATGAAATCCAATGAATCCTAACAGCCAGGAAAACTGAGCAAATCCGGTGGTTGTTAAGGCCTTTACACCGAGAAAAGCAGGCGGATAAGCCTTTCCGATTTTATTGATCATATTGTCAGGGTCAGACATGATCTCAGTCATCCTCTCCGCTGAAACATCACCGGACAACAGATCGTTACTGATCCAGAATTGAAATCCCAGTATGCCTACAAGGAGTAAAATCGAGAAAAAGAACACCATAAAATCCCTGTGTTTTCCGAAATTAAAAAATCGGGATACGGGCAGAATAAAGATCGTTTGGAGCAGGACCGGAAAGAACTGTGCAAAAACAAATATCACAAAGACGGCTATCCAATAGACAGGATTAACGTTGAGTTTAACCCCGTAAATGAGGGCTGATGGTAAAAAAATCACCAGGGATATCCAGATCTGATCCAACAGAATAACGGTTAGCTTTCCCGCCAGAACCTCTTTCGGTTTTAAGGGCAATGGGACAAGGACAGAAAGATTCCTGGTGTAGAAGAATTCATTCACAACAAAGAACAACCCAAGGAAGAAACCCAGCATTCCGGTTATCATGATTGAATTGTTTAAAAACAACGCTTCCAGCCCGATTTTCCGGTATTCCTCAATCATTCCCTGTTGAAGGTTGACAAAAATGGGACCGAGCGTTATCAAAAGCGTTATGATGACGCCGGTGAAGAGAATCGGTTCCCATATCCTCTCTTTCTTCTCGAAATACTGATATTGTCGTTTTGAGAGTCCGTAGTGAGCATTAATCAGCGTCGAGATAAGAGAAGTTGTTGTTTTCAGCCTCACTGCCGGTCACCTCCAAAAAGACTTCTTCAACACTTCTGTCCCCTTTGTTCTGGCGGAGTTCATCAACGGTTCCAATGAATATCAGCTGACCATTTGATATAATACCCACTCTGTCACAGATCTTATCGACAATCTCCATGACATGCGTTGAGAAGAAGACCGTTTTCCCTTTGTCGGCATGATTTCTCATCATCTTCTTGAGGATAAAGGCCGATTCAGGATCCAGTCCCACGATGGGTTCATCCAATATCCAGTTTTCCGGGTTGTGGAGTAATGCCGCGATCAAAACAAGCTTCTGCCGCATTCCGTGAGAATAGGTGTTGATTGGATTTCTCAGAGCGTTCACAAGCTTGAAATGTTCAGAGAGGGACTCCGTTCTTTTCTTTCTGAGCGAATGGTCCACAGAAAAAACATCCGCTATGAAATTCAGATATTCTATCCCCCTGATCTTATCCATGAGGATGGCTTCATCGGGAACATATCCAATGTGATTCTTTGCCTTCACAGGTTCTTTTTCGATATCATACCCGTTTACCGTAATCCTTCCCCCGGATGGCTTCAGAAGGCCGACGATGGATTTGATCGTGGTCGATTTTCCTGCCCCGTTGGGGCCCAGGAAACCGAATATCTCGCCCGGTTTAATCTCGAGATTGATGTCCTGCACTGCCGGGGCTTGATGCTTGCCGTATCTTTTTGTGAAATTGTTTAGATGAATCATCTGATCACCTCAAATAATAACGATTACTGTATTATAACAAATGGTACAGCTTCTGTCAATAAAAGGGGATTTAAAAAAATCCCCTGATGATTTGAAGATGCTATTTTTTTATTCTTTGTCTGTTTTGAGTAATGAATCGATGTATTCGGCTTCGTCTGGTGCAATCTTCTTCGCGACTCCAGCGTAATCATGGGCTTCTTTAGTCATGCCGGCTTTTGTCATCGCTTCAACGACGCCAAAATAGGGCTCGGCTGAATTCGGCCTTCCCTTAATGGCCTTCTTGAATGACCCGATAGCGGCCTTTATATTGCCCATCGGACTGTACAGATTCAACCAGCCGTTTGCAAGATTCGCAAAGTAGTCATCCGGGTCTAATGAAAGGGCTTTCTCGATCTGCCGCTGTGCATCCATGGCCATCTTCATCTGTTGTAAGGGGGTTGAAAATTCGATAAGCCTGAGTGTAACATAACCCTGCAATGCATTTAACCTTGCGTTGTTTGGTGCTGCTTTGGCGATGAGGGAATCGATTTCCTTTTTCGCCCCTCTCAAAGTCTCTTCGTTCAGTTCTCCGGCCATCATCTCAGATAATTGCTTGACGGCACTCTCTACTGACTGAGTTGCCTTTTGCTCCTTCTCGGGTTCAACCGGCGTTGCTTTCTCTGTTTCTGCCGGCATCTCTCCCATACCCATTAATTCCATTACCATCGGAAGGACCTCGGGCAATACACCGACCAACTGCTGGAGGAAGGGAACCTTGTTTGAAACCGGTACAACTTCCACACCGTCTTCGGATATGATTAGGACTGAATAGGGAAGCAGGTCCAGCCCGCCGCCGGCACCCCCGCCAAAGGCAACCCCGTTTGGTCCGCCAAGTCCGCCTCCAAAGCTTGTATTGGCTTCAAACAACGGGATAACCGTTTTGTTGCCAACTGTCACGGGTGATCCGACAGCAACATCGGCCTTCATCTCGACGAAACCACTTTCCAGGATATCGGTCACTGTTTCAGAAACCTCGCTCGCAAAGAACATAAAGGGGATTAGTAAAATCAAAGCTGCCACTAAAAGACTTTTCTTCATAATACTCACCTCATAAAATAAGTTTGCTTGTGTTATATTGTACCATAACACCAAACGAAAATCAACGGTTAATCTCTAACTATTGATTTTTCTGGCATACTATTCTACCCGATGTATATTAACTTATGGATAAGCCTGAAAAAACAGAGGGGAAGTTTCCCCTCCCCCTCTGCTAAACCCGTACATCAAGAACCGAGCCTAAACCATCTTGTTTTGGTAGTGTCTCCAACAGCTGTTTATTGTTTTCCTGAGCCTGATCCATCACCTTTTTCATAACGGAAGTCTCAATCTCAGAGGAAACCTGCAGGTTTTTCATCTGCATTGCGGCAGAGACAACACCACTTGAAATTCCATCTACACCCATAAGAATCACTTCCTTCTAAATATTACGGGTTATAGACTTATCGGATATCCCAGAAAAAAATAAACAGGCTGATGAAAAAAGCCTCCGTTTAACGGAAAAGCAATCATTCAAAATGTTTAATGATAGATGGGTTCATTTTGGGAAGTGAGTTTATACCTTATTTATTAGGTACAATAAGTTATAATATTATAAGTAAAATCTCGTTACACCTCTACCATTAGGCCGAAAAGAGTTAATGATATCCTTTCTAATGGGAGCAGATTTCCCCAATTTCTTTCGTTTCTACGATCATCTCTGTTGTTTTAAACTAAAATCTTCTACAAAATCCCAAAGCTTTTGAACACAGACCTCATGCGACAATATTAGTTTTCTCCTGTAATTGTACTTGTTCCAAAATTCTTTGTGGAGGTGTGTTTTATGAGACTGAAAAAAGCATTCTTTTTAGGGGTTTTAGTTATAATCATATCCTTTGGAATTATCTCATGCAGTGGTACCGGTACACAGGTTACCATCACTTATGACACTGCCAGAACGATCTTTTTAACATGGATTGGTGAACAGGACTCTAAAGATGAATCGGTGGGAATGTTTCTTAGTGAAGTCCAAGCCGGAGAAACAGTTGGTGCCGAGGTAATCGGAGAAGGGACAAGTTCTATACGTCAGGCAAGGGAACTCAGCAAAGGTGGTTGGCTTTTCTATTTGGATGAAGCACCGGGCGGTTTTTACAACCATCCGGGTAAGATCCTCGTCATAGGCAAAAACGGTGACAAACTCTATGAAAAAGAAACGGTGGGCAGGCCGGTTGTCAACGGAGAGCCTCCGGAAGTATTGACAAAACCACTCAAAGAACGGTTTGTTGCCGATTATGTTATCTGGAATCCGGTAGAAATTCTTATACCTGATTATACTCATATTGTAGTCGAT
>Ga0102929_1002611_pt1 | contig 10724 bp, 10 predicted proteins | sample SalPonR1_B_D2_MG_FD_78510 | JGI IMG/M metagenome (GOLD analysis project Ga0102929, IMG submission 78510) | Salt pond soil microbial communities from South San Francisco under conditions of wetland restoration - Salt Pond MetaG R1_B_D2_MG | ecosystem: Environmental > Aquatic > Marine > Intertidal... | reverse complement strand
GTTCCTGTTCGACGGTGAACCCGATTTGCTGGTGGCCGCGCGCAAGGGCAGCCCTTTGGCCATCGGCCACGGCGTCGACGAGATGTTCGTGGGCTCGGACGCCATCGCCCTTGCGCCGATGACAGATCGTGTGACCTATCTGGAAGAAGGCGATATCGCCGTCGTTACCCGGTCGGGTGCCAGCATTACAGACGCGGGTGGCCAAAGCGTTGATCGCCCAATCAAGACGATCCGCCTTGGAAACACCCGCGTCGACAAGGCCGGGCACAAGCATTTCATGGCAAAAGAGATCGCCGAGCAGCCCACCGTGATCGCAGATGCGCTGTCGCATTATGTCTCGACAGATGGACGAACGGTCACCCTTCCGGGCGGGGATTTGGATTTCAATACATTCGACCGCCTGACACTGGTGGCCTGCGGCACTGCCTACTATGCCTGCCTGACCGCGAAATACTGGTTTGAACAACTGGCGCGCCTGCCCGTCGAGGTCGATATTGCGTCCGAATTCCGCTATCGCGAACCGCCGCTCAGCCGGCAAAGTGCTGCGGTCTTCGTCAGCCAATCCGGCGAAACCGCCGATACGCTGGCGGCCCTGCGCTATTGCGCGGGCAATGTGGATACGATCCTGTCGGTGGTCAATGTTGATGAAAGCTCAATCGCGCGCGAAAGCGATTTGGCCTTGCCGATCCATGCCGGGGCCGAAATCGGCGTTGCCTCGACCAAGGCGTTCACCTGTCAATTGACCGTTTTGCTGTTGCTGGCGTTAAAAGCCGCCAAGGATCGGGGCACATTGAGCGAGGACGCGGTCGAGGACTTGCTTGCCAAACTGCGTGGCCTGCCGTCAGCGATCAACACCGCGCTGGAACTTGACGAGGTGTTCGCGCAAATATCGCGGCGCCTGTCCGAGGCGGATGACGCCTTGTTTCTGGGCCGCGGCCTGATGTATCCACTGGCCCTAGAAGGCGCGCTTAAGCTAAAGGAAATCAGCTACATACATGCCGAAGCTTATGCATCAGGCGAACTCAAACACGGCCCAATCGCCCTGATTGACAAGAAGATGCCCGTCGTGGTTTTCGCCCCGCGCGATGCGCTGTTTCACAAGACGGTTTCCAACATGCAAGAGGTCATGGCCCGTGGCGGTAAGGTGGTTTTGGTCACCGATTACACTGGCGCGGCCGATGCCGACGACGACGTCTGGCGAATGGCTGTCATGCCCGAGATCGACGCAGTATTGGCGCCGATCCTCTATGCCATTCCGGCGCAATTGCTTGCCTATCACACGGCGGTCGCCAAAGGGACGGATGTGGACCAACCCCGCAATCTGGCAAAATCGGTGACGGTGGAATAATCGCTGCCGCGCCCCGCCAATACGCGGGGCCGGACACTCCACACCGCCATTCAGTCGGGCAGGCGAAACACCCGCAATTCGGGCAGGCCGGTCAGATCGGCTTCGATCAAGCGCATCGCAGCCAGTGAGATTTGGCTGCCTGCGCCCGGCGATGCATCAAGCGGGATCAAATCCACCACAACAGATGTCCCCTTTTCAGGATAATCGACACGGCCCTTGCCCGCCCGATCGGCCAACGGCGTCTTGATCCAAAATCCCGGCTGGGTCGGGGCCCCAAGCGAGGCAATCGTCACACCAAGGTCAACCGCGCCGCCTGTGGTTTGCGCAGCGGCCACGGCCTCGGCCCTTTGCGATTCGGTGCTGGTATCAAAGCCTTCGGCGGTGCGCGCCGCCGAGACCGGGACAGGTGAGGTTTCTAGCGGGTCACTACGTTCTGCGGCCACCGCGTCTGGCGATGCGTTCGCGGCGGGTTTGGTTCGTGCGCCGGATGCGTCTGGGCCAAAAAGTCCCTCCACCTGCGCACAGCCAGCCAACGAGATACCCAAAGTGACACTTACAATCCAGTTTTTCATGGTTCAATCATACCCAGCCATCGGCCCACCTTCAATCGACAACATCAGCCTTGCCCCATACCCTGCAACGCCTTAGGTATTTCAATATGACTGCACCACTAATCGACCCATTCCAGCGCGCCATATCCTATCTGCGCGTCTCCGTGACCGACCGTTGCGATTTCCGCTGCGTTTATTGCATGTCGGAAAACATGACCTTTCTGCCCAAGAAAGAGCTTCTGACGCTAGAGGAACTTGACCGCATGTGTTCCACCTTCGTGCGGCTTGGCGTGGAAAAACTGCGCATCACCGGCGGCGAGCCTTTGGTGCGCAAGGGAATCATGACATTTTTCAACGCCATGTCCCGGCACCTTGAGGCTGGAACGCTGAAGGAACTGACGCTGACCACTAATGGCAGTCAGCTAGAGCGTTTTGCCGACGATTTGTATGCGGCAGGCGTGCGGCGGGTGAACATCTCGCTCGACACGTTGGACGAACAAAAATTCGCCGACATCACCCGCTGGGGCCGTCTACCGCAGGTGATCAAAGGGATCGACGCGGCGCAGCGCGCCGGGCTACGGGTCAAGATCAATACCGTTGCTTTGAAAGACTTCAACGAGGATGAGCTGTTCACACTGGTCGAATGGTGCAAATCACGCGACATGGACCTGACCTTTATCGAAGTGATGCCGATGGGCGATATCGGCAACGAGGATCGGCTGGACCAATATTGGAAACTCAGCGATTTGCGCAAAGACCTTGCCCAGCAATACACCCTGACCGAGCTCAGCGAACGCACCGGCGGGCCGGCGCGTTACGTGCAGTTGGAAGAAACTGGGCAGAAAATCGGCTTTATCACGCCGCTGACGCATAATTTCTGTGAAAGCTGCAACCGTGTGCGGTTGACCTGCACCGGTGAGCTGTATCTTTGCCTTGGCCAAGAAGACATGGCCGACCTGCGCGCGCCATTGCGCAACAATCCAAATGACGACGCCCCACTGGAAGAGGCTATTCGCCACGCGATCACCCTGAAACCGAAGGGCCACGATTTTGACTATTCGCGGCAAACCGTGGACGGGCGCGTTTCGCGCCACATGAGCCACACAGGCGGCTGAGCGGCGCATGGGCCGACGCCCTTTGCCCCTGCGGCTTTATACGGTCGCGGCCAATTTGCTGGCTCCGGTGGTGTTCAACCGAGTCAAGGTCAAGATGCGCGCCCAAGGCACGCCGCCAGCGCGCTATCGCGAGCGTATGGGCCATGCCACGCAGCCCCGGCGCGACGGGCCTTTGGTCTGGTTTCATGCCGCCAGCGTCGGCGAAAGCCTGTCGGTGCTGCGCCTGATTGGCCACATGGCACAAGCGCATGACGATTGGCATTTTCTGATCACCTCGGGCACGGCGACCTCGGGTAAGGTGCTGGCCGACCGGCTGCCGCCACGCTGCACCCACCAATTCGCCCCGCTTGACAGTGGCCGCGCGGTGGCGCGGTTTCTGGTCCATTGGCGGCCCGATCTTGCCGTGTTCGTCGAAAGTGAATTTTGGCCACAGATGTTGACCAAAACCCACGCAAGCGGCGCGCGTATGGCCCTGCTGAATGCGCGTATTTCCGACACATCAGCCCGCAACTGGACACGCTTTGCCACCACCGCGCGCCACCTTTTGGGCGTGTTTTCCCTGATCCATTGTCAGGACAAACGGACCGAGGCACACCTTCGAGCCTTAGGGCTGGATCACGCGCAGGTCGGCCAAAACCTGAAATCGTTGTCCGGCCCCCTGCCCGTTGACAGCGCGGCCTTACAGACGATGCAGGCCGCATTGGGTGACCGCCCGGTTTGGGTGGCCAGTTCCACCCATCCCGGCGAGGATGACATCATGCTGGCCGCGCATCAAAGGCTTTTGGCCGATCATCCTGATCTGTTGTTGATCCTCGTGCCACGCCATCCCGAACGCGCGGGCCAAATCAAGACGCTGATCACACAAACCGGGCTAAGCCATGCGCAGCGATCAACCGGGGCGATGCCCGGCGCGGGCGATCAGGTGTATCTGGCCGATACCTTGGGTGAAACCGGGCTTTGGTATGCGCTGTCGCCGATCACCTGCCTGTGCGGCTCTTTCGTGCCAGTGGGCGGGCATAACCCGTATGAGCCCGCACATGCAGGCTCAGCGCTGGTGCATGGGCCGCTTTACGCCAATTTCGCCGACACATATTCCGAGCTGGACACAGCCCACGCCAGCACCCAAGTGCAAGACGCGGCCGAACTGGCCGATGCCGTAACTCATTGGCTGGACAAGCCGCCCGCCTTACAAGACGCGCGGGACCGTGCGGCGCGCTTTGCCGCCGCGCAAGAAGACGCGCTGGACGCGCTGGCGCTGGACCTTTCGGCGCTGGTCGATCCGGTGTAAGAGCGCGCAAACCCCGTTCAGCCAAGGCCGCCGCCATGCCCCATCCCGCCGCCGAAATTGATGTTATCGCCCCAAATTTCAAATCCCGCATGTCGGGCGTGACTTCGACCGTGTTTCGGTTGGTGCCGATACAGGCGCGCGGGATGGCGGTGGCAACCTGCGGGCCGAATATTCCAGACGATATCCAGCAAATTCCGCCAGCCTGCCTGCCAACACTCAGCCGCCGCCGCCGCGTGTGGCACGCGCGGCGCAACAACGAAATGCTGGCCGGGATCGCGCTGAAATACCTGTTGCGCAAAGATCTCAAGCTGATGTTCACCTCGGCGGCGCAACGTGATCACAAGGCGCTGACCAAGTGGATGATCCGGCGCATGGACAAGGTGGTGGCGACGTCAGCGAAATCCGCCTCATTCCTAGAGGGGCCGGCGCAGGTGATCCACCACGGCATCGACGTGGGGCGCTTTGCCCCCGTGGCCTACAAGGCGGCGCTACGCGCCGAACTGGGCCTGCCGCAAGATAAGGTTCTGGTGGGCTGTTTCGGACGCATCCGCCCGCAAAAAGGCAACGACCTGTTCACCGACATGATGCTGCGGCTTTTGCCCGACCGCCCCGATGCTGTGGCGGTGATGATGGGCGGCGTGACCGACCAGTTCCGCGAATTTCATCAAGGGCTGGTCGACAAGGTTGCCGCCGCCGGATTGCAGGATCGGTTCCTGTTCCTGCCCGAAGACCCGCATTGGGACGTGTCGCGCTGGTTCAAGGCGCTGGACCTTTATATCGCGCCGCAACGATGGGAAGGGTTCGGCCTGACCCCGCTTGAGGCGATGGCCTGCGGCAGCCCAGTGGTGGCGACCCGCGTCGGCGCGTTCGAGGAACTGGTGCAAGACGGCCAGACCGGCACACTGGTCGATGTCGAGGATCTGGACGCGATGACAGAGGCCACCGCCCGCCTGCTGGACGACGCCGCCCTGCGCGCAGAATGGTCACGCAACGCGCGTGCCCACGCCGCCGACCATTGCCGGATCGAACAAGAGGCCGAAGCACTATGCGCGATTTACCGGGGCCTGCTGGACGCGGTGTAAGAGCGGCGGGGCCGGACTAAGCTGAGCCTGTTTGCCCAATGCGCGAAACAGCGGTCGCAGGGGGCCGCGCATCGCCCGACCTTTGCCGCAGCCCCCCTCAGCCCAAGGGCATCCGCTGTTCGACGATTCCGGCCCACCAGCTGCACCCGGCGGGAATGGCATCGTCGTTGAAATTGTAATCGGGGTTGTGCACCATCGCCGTGTCGCCATTTCCGACAAGGATATAAGCGCCGGGGCGCTCTTCCAGCATAAAGGCGAAATCCTCTCCGCCCATAACCAAGGGCGCGTCGGCGCATTGTCCCGAGACCGAGCACGCCACCTCGGCGGCAAAGGCGGTTTGCGCCTCGTGGTTCACCATCACCGGATAGTTGCGCTCGTAGTTCAACACCGCCTGTCCGCCAAAGCCCGCCGGCAGGCTGTCGCATAGCGCCTGCATCCGGGTTTCGATCAGATCGCGCATCTCGGCACTCAGGCTGCGGGCGGTGCCGATCAACTCAACCCGGTCGGGGATCACGTTGAACGCGTCCGAACTGGTCTTGAGCGCGGTCACAGATAGAACGGCCTGTTCGGTCGGGTCGGCATTGCGGCTGACGATGGATTGCAGCGCCAGCACCAGATGGCTGGCGATCATCACCGGATCGACCGTATCATGGGGCTTGGCCGCATGACCGCCCCGCCCGCTCACGGTGATTTCAAACTTGTCAGTCGCGGCGAAAAACGGCCCCGGACGAATGGCAAAGGTGCCTGTGGGCACACCGGGCCAGTTGTGCATGCCGTAGACTTCCTGAATTCCGAAACGGTCCATCAACCCATCGGCGCACATCTCGCGGCCACCGCCGCCGCCCTCTTCGGCGGGCTGAAAGATGACCACGCAGGTGCCATCGAAATTGCGCGTCTCGGCCAGATACTGCGCAGCGCCCAGCAACATGGCGGTGTGACCGTCATGGCCGCAGGCGTGCATTTTGCCGGGCGTCTGGCTGGCATAGTCCAGCCCGGTGGTTTCATGGATCGGCAGCGCATCCATATCGGCGCGCAGGCCTACAACCCTGTCAGAGCCCGTGTTGCGCCCTTTGATCACGCCCACAACCCCGGTGCGCCCCAACCCGGTGACCACCTCGTCACAGCCAAATTCGCGCAGCCGATCGGCCACCATATCGGCGGTACGGTGGGTGTCGAACAAAAGCTCGGGGTGGGCGTGAATATCACGCCGCCACGCGACGATCTGATCGTGCAATTCGGCAAATCGGTTTTTCACGGGCATAAGGGGTGTTTCCTGTTCGGCTGGATCAAGCGTTTGGCCGTGACGCTACAGCCCGTTTCAGGTGGCGTCAAACGCCGCGGGCGGCGGGTTTGGGGGCGCTGCCCCCGTCGCGCAAGCGCGACTCCCCCGGAGTATTTTTGGAACAATGAAGCGCAGCAGCGCGCATGGCCAGACACAGAAAAGAAATTCCATGGCTCGCGCTGGTCATTTCAAGAACCAAAAAAGGCAATCTGGCGCGCGTTTTGGAATACATACCCTTGGCACGTCCAAGGATTGGGAAATACTCCTGCCGATCAGGCATTGCATCCCTTTGGTTTAACTTGAAAGGTAGTGAATTTAGGCTCACTTGGAAAAAAGTTCCGATTTCGGAGGAGACACCATGTTCGAGACCCTGGGCTTTGAGACCTTGACCGCACCGCAAGCCGCCATTTGGTTTGCCCTTGGACTGGGCGTGCTGTTTGGCGCGCTGGCGCAGGTCACGCGGTTTTGCCTGCGCCGCGCCATCGTGGCGGGGGAGGATCGGCGCCAAGCAGCCGGTGTTTGGCTGACTGCGCTGGCGGTCGCCGTGCTGGGCACGCAGTTTGCCGTGGCCCAAGGTTGGATCGGGTTTGGCGATCATCGGTTCATGGCCACCGACCTGCCGGTTCTGGCCATTGTCGCGGGCGGCGTGATGTTTGGCGTTGGCATGGTATTGACGCGCGGCTGCATTTCGCGGCTGACCGTCCTGAGCGGGGCAGGCAATTTGCGCGCGATCACGGTGCTGGTGGTCTTCGCGATCACCGCGCATGCGGCGCTCAAAGGGGTGTTGGCCCCGGTGCGCACCGCGCTTGGAGGACATACAGTCAGCCTTGACAGTGCCGCACTGCCAGGCGCACCGGCGATCTGGGCCGGGCTGATCGCCGTAGCCGCGCTGGCGTATGCGCTGAGGTCAGGCAACCGTGTGGGGCTGTTGGTATTGGCCGGCCTGATCGGCGCGCTGGTGCCGATTGGCTGGGTTGGCACAGGGTTCGTGCTGTATGACGATTTCGACCCGATTGCGATGCAGTCGCTTTCGTTTACCTCACCTGCCGCTGATGCGTTGTTCTACTCGGTCGCGTCAACCGCTGTCGGGGCCAATTTCGGAGCAGGATTGATCGGCGGCGTTTTGATCGGGGCCTTGCTGGCGGCGCTGCTGACCGGGCGGTTTGAATGGCAAAGCTTTGAAAGCCCACGCCAGACCGGGCGGTATTTCGCCGGAGCGACCCTGATGGGGTTGGGCGGTGTTCTGGCCGGAGGATGCACCGTGGGCGCAGGTTTGGCCGGAGTGCCCACCCTGTCGCTGGCAGCGCTGCTGGCACTGGGCTCGATCATCGGCGGGGGATTGCTGGCCGACCGGGTGCTGCGCGGCCGGCACCAACCCAAGCCACAGGCTATTCCCGCAGAGTAAACATGTAGGCGACACCGGCCTGCACAAGCAGCGCCCCCAAAGGCCTCCGCATATCACGTGGCGGGGGTCTTGCGCTGTCCTGTGGGGCCGCTAGGATGTAGCACCTTAGACACCCGGACGAGGCACAATGACAGCATTTGAATACAAGGTGATCCCTGCCCCGTCGAAAGGCCGCAAAGCCCCTGGTGTCAAGGGCGCTGAGGCGCGGTTTGCCCATACGCTGGAGGCCGAGATCAACGCCTTGGCCGCCGACGGCTGGGCCTATCTGCGGTCCGACATCCTGCCCTCCGAGGAACGGCAGGGGTTGACCTCTTCTCATACGGTGTACCGATCTGTTTTGGTGTTTCAGCGCGCCGTGCTGCCCGATGAGCCCCCACAGGACAAATCCCAGACTGTAGCGCCAGACACCGAACCGCAACCGGACGCGGTTGAAAACGACGCCGCGACAGACGATATACCAAACAACGTCACATCACCGGAAGGCAGCGATTTGCCCCGCTAAGTGCGGGACGCAGATCGGGCCGACCGCCGACCGAAGCCACGGGGATGCGCTGTTCACAGCCCTGCAACCCCAATTCGCCCGCCAATCCGTGGCGTCGTGGAAGATTTTTTGCTGAAACGGGCGCGTGCCCCCTTCAATTCGCGCGTGTTTAGCCTAAACTTACCGCTCCGAGTCGCAAAGGTAGAGCCATGTCCAAAACAGACCCCTTCGGTTTCGACATGTCGATTTCGTCCGCCAAGAAGAAAAATCCGCGCGGACGTCGTGGCATGTCCGGCGCGTCCGAGACCTCGACCCGCGTATGCGAAAAAGACGGCTGCGACAAAGCCGGCAAGTATCGCGCACCCAAAGCGCCCGACGTGTTGGATGATTTCTATTGGTTCTGTCAGGAACATGTGCGCGAGTACAACCAGCAATGGAACTTCTTCCACGGCACCACCGAGGCAGAAATGAACGCGCAGATGTCCAAGGACAAAGTGTGGGAGCGTGAAACGAAGTCGTTTGTCGACCCCGAAACCCGCGCTTGGGCGCGCTTGGGCATCGAGGATCCGCATCAGGTATTGGGCGAAAACGCCACCAAGAATCCGGGGCGCAAAAAGGCTGGTGGGCGCAAGCTGCCGCCGACAGAACGCCGCGCGATCGAGGTGCTGGAAGCCGAGGACACATGGAGCCAGGCCGATATTCGCAAATCCTACAAAAAGCTGATCAAGGTGCTGCACCCTGACATGAACGGTGGCGACCGCAGCCAGGAAGAGCAGCTACAACTGGTCGTCTGGGCTTGGGACCAGATCAAGGCCAGCCGCAACTTCAAGTAACATTCCGCGATCAGGCAGGTTTGAAGACAAGGCTGACCCCGTTCAGGCAATGCCGCTTGCCGGTGGGTTGCGGACCGTCGTCAAAGATATGGCCCAGATGGCTGCCGCATCGGCTGCAATGGCATTCAGTGCGCGGGATCAGCAATTTCCAGTCGCGCTTGGTGCCGATGGCCGAGGTCTTGATCGGTTGCCAGAAACTGGGCCAGCCGGTGCCGCTGTCGTATTTGTGGTCGCTGGAATAAAGCGGCAGGTCGCAACCGCGGCAATGATACAGGCCCGGATCATATTGCTTGTCCAAAGGCGAGCTGAAGGCAGGTTCGGTGCCTTCGCGGCGCATGACCTGATATTGCCGGTCGCTCAGCATGGCTTTCCATTCGGCGTCCGTGCGGGTGACCTCAAATTCCTCATCTGAGGCCATGGCGGGCCGGATGAAAGACAGCCCGGCGGTGCCCCCCAAAATGGCTGAAATAACGCGGCGGCGGTGCATGGTCGGTCTCCCTTCAAGATATACGTTTGAATGTGGCGCGTGCGGGGCCGCAGCGCAATGCGCGACCCCACACAATCAAGTGATCCTTAGGACTGGGGGGGAAGGATCACCCGATCTACCACATGGATGACACCGTTTGATTGATCGACATCGGCGATCGTCACGTGGATCGTGCGGCCACGTTCATCTTCCAGCATGATCTGGTCGCCATCATAGGTCGCCTGCAATGTGCAGGTGCCAAGGGTCGGCACCGGATGCATACCGCCGTCATCGTCGATCATGCCCTTGATCGCCATCGACATGGCATCGGCGCCCACGACGTGACATTTCAGGATATTGGCCAGTTGCTCCTTGGCCTCGGGTTGCAGCAGCGCCTCGACCGTGCCCTCCTTGAGCATCCCGAACGCGTCATTGGTGGGCGCGAACACGGTGAACGGCCCTTCGGAATTCAGCACATCGACCAGACCGGCAGCTTGCACAGCCGCAACCAGAGTCGTGTGATCCGCCGAATTGACAGCGTTTTCAACAATGGTTTTGTCGGCATACATCGCCGCACCACCGACCATCGGGTTTTCGGCAGAGGCCGCGCTGACGGAAAGGCCAAGCGCCGTGGCGGCAACAGTGGCAAACGTCTTGGTGGTAAACATATCAAGTCCTCCTGTTATGGCGTTGCAGGCCATATGGCCCGCAACAAGGCGTGACGGGCCTGATTGCCCATCGACACCCCTAGCCACGCGGAGGGTTGAAAAGAGTTTCAAGAAAAATGGTCACAGCTTCGTGATCGGCCCTGCGGCCAGCACATCGCCGGTTGGCGCCCCGGTGGGCGACCCGCCCGGCGGCTCGTCCGAGATC
>Ga0102929_1002610_pt1 | contig 10725 bp, 8 predicted proteins | sample SalPonR1_B_D2_MG_FD_78510 | JGI IMG/M metagenome (GOLD analysis project Ga0102929, IMG submission 78510) | Salt pond soil microbial communities from South San Francisco under conditions of wetland restoration - Salt Pond MetaG R1_B_D2_MG | ecosystem: Environmental > Aquatic > Marine > Intertidal... | reverse complement strand
CCTTGCGCTGAAGAAAAATAAACACTAATATTGCATCCGCAAAATGCGGGTCCTATAGCTCAGCTGGTTAGAGCACCTGACTCATAATCAGGGGGTCCCTGGTTCGAGCCCAGGTGGGACCACACAAAACCCTTTCAAGTCGCAGATTTGGAGGGTTTTTTTGATTTTTTAGTACTGTTTGTGTTCACATTTTTGAAGGAAGTTTCCTTTGGGCAGGCATAATTTGCATTGAGAATATGCTATCTTTCATTTACAATGCTCCGTACTAAAGACATAATTGTACTCCCTTTCTTTTTGATTCTGTCCGTAATTGCTCTTGGACAAAAAGAACCAAGACTTGGTACAGAATCCCCTCCATTGCTTGAAAATATTCATATGCACTTGAACAAAACGGCTTTTTTTAAAGGAGAGCATCTTTGGTTCAAGGCCTACATTCAGGATCAGAATAAGCGTATGCCATCTTCGACTACCACCAATCTACATGTTAGTGTTTTTTCAAAAGACGGAAAGGCCCTGGTAAAAAAAATGTTTTTCGTCAACAATGGTATCACCTACGGAGATTTCAAAATTGATTCAACTTTTGTTGAGGACTCATACACTCTGATGGCATGGACCAACTATATGAAAAACTTTGAGGTTGCCACCCCCTTTCTTCAAAAGATCAAGATAATCGGTTCGGCCAAGCAGACCGCTGCAAAAGTCAAAAACGAAATGACCATTTTGGTCCATCCCGAGGGGCAACAAATTGTAGCAGACACTTATAATAGCGTTGGCCTGATAGTTTATAACGAGGCTCTAAAGCCTGTAAAGACAGATATGATTCATCTTGTAACCGAGGATGGCACTCAAATTCAGTCAAACATTCAAACAAACGACTTAGGTCAAGGTAGATTTGGCTTTTTTGCCGACCCCTCCGAATCCTACTTTCTAAAAATCAAAGACACGAACGGTTTTTGGATTACCAAAGAACTGGAAAACACAGCTCAGCAAGGAATAGGAATAAGTGTCGATAACACAGCAAAAGATGTTGTGGTGCTAAACCCTAAATGGTCAAACTCCACCTTAAATTCAAGAGAGGGCACAAGATTTTCAATGGCAATTTTTAACCATATTAGCGACTCGTTTGTTCATCGTCATCAGCTAGGTAAAGATAATGGTCCCATTTCAGTAAACCGTAATCTAATACCCAACGGAATCAATACCGCAGTAATTTTGAACGAAGAAATGCGCCCTGTCTCACAACGTATATTTTTTAACAAACAAACATCGGTTAAAAAAGTGCATTCTGTAAATGTGAGCTATTGCCTGACCAAAAATCAGGATTCCTTGCAGATAGACTTGATACTCCCTGAAGGAAAAACAACGGCCAATTTAAGTATGTCCTTGCTTCCTACTGAGTCAAGCGCATACTTCCCCAGCAATTCCATAGCCTCATCCTTTTTAGTGCAGCCTTATCTTGAGCAGCAGTTTATTGATGGCAGCTATTTTTTTGAGGGGACAAAACGTTCAAGGGATTTTCAAATGGATACAAGATTGCTTATGGAAGGACCCGAAAAGTTCAACGGGTATTTCAAGGAGGGGAATAGCCAAAGCAACACGTACGAATTCGAAAAAAATATTGCCTTCAACGGTAAGGTTTTGGATGCTGACCTCAAAAACGAAAAACAGGTTTCCCTAATATCACAAACATTCGGCACCATCAATCTTTTTGACCTTGAATCCGATAAGCACTTCGAGGGAAGCCTTCCACTATTCGAAGGGGACTCAATATTGATCAGTGTTCTGGACCAAAAGGGAAAACTCAGAAAACCAAAAGCGGAACTCTATTTTAATGATTACAAAGAGGACACTTTTGATTATACAAAATGGTTAGGGAATATGAGCCAAGTTGAACCGGAACCTATTCTTTTAAAAACAAATGAAGACCTGGACCTGACAGATAGAACCATTTCCCTTGACGAAGTTGTGGTTTCTGAAAGGGCAAAGGAGACCACAAAATTTCAAATAACCACGGAAATAGAAGGGAGAATTATTGATAAAACAGCCTTAAGCCGATACCCTTCATTTGTAAGCTACATCCAAAAACTGGGCTTCCAGATTCGTCCCAATGTTCAAGAAGGGGGTATAGGTGTTTATGTTTTTAATTCTCCGGGTCTAGCTCGGGTCCCCGTGTTAATTGAGGGTGTCCCGGCCAATCCGGGGGAGCTTATGTCGATGCCGCTTTCATCGATAAAATCAATGGTCTATAATAAGTATGTAATGCCTCATCAAGGACCTTTTATTTCATTGTCATTACGGGATGATTACGATGAATTGTATGGCAGGAAAGGGAGCTTTACAAGTTTTCCTATACCAATAGGATTCAGTCGCACACAAACCTATTTTACGCCGAATTATCCGGATTATAGTTCATTTTTATATAAAAAATATGGCGCTATTTGGTGGGAAAGTGAACTTGAGGTCAATTCAGAAGTGCCATATTCAATCACTGTGCCCCTAAACGAACAGCAAAAGGTCAAGGTTATTATTGAGGGGATGTCCCCCAATGGTCTTTTGTACCATACGGAACAAATCTGTAGTCCTTTTGAAAGTGAATATTCTGCCAAATAGCGGGGTCAACAACTGGCCCGATAGCTTTTTCTTGTGCAATTTGTCCACTGAATTATTAGTGGGCACGAATAAGAGAACCTACGAATCCCCAGAATTCACTATTTTGCTACAAAGGATAATTCTATGCTCACCGCCGAACAAAAGCTCAAGGAGCGCATCAAGGAACTTACCTGTCTGTACGAGGTGACTTCACTGATTGTCAATTGTGATTACGACGATATGGAAACTGCATTGCTTGGTATTGCGCAATGTTTGGAGCGTGCTTGGCAATTCGACGAGGAAACCTACGTATTACTATCCACCCCAGATTATTTTATAAAGACCGAGGAAAAAGGGGAAGACTACGTGTTTTTGGAATCGGTCATTACCGTGTTCAACAAACCAAAAGGTGAGATAAAAGTTGGGTATCCGTCCCCCAAATACCAACTCAAGGATTTTTTGGAGGAAGAACAGCAATTGTTGGACAATGTGTGCCTAAAGGTGGGCAACTTGTTGGAGCGCAAGGAAATAAAAGAAAAGGAAGAGCACATCCGCCGACAGGTGGAGCAATCCGATAGGCTCCGAATCTTGGGAGAAATCACAGCGGGTATCGCCCACGAGCTCAACACACCACTTGCCAACATCCTGGGATTTACCGAGCTCTTAAAAGAACACCTTAGTAATGACCCACAAGCCCTCAAGGACTTGGACAAAATCATCACCAATACCATTTTTTCAAGGGAAGTGGTCAAAAAACTGATGTTCTTTGCCTGCGAAATGCCCGAAACACGGGAAGTGATCAATGTAGTTGAGGTGATAGAGGAGGCCATCAATATGCTGCGGACTACCTTGCGCCAGAATGATGTCTCTTGTGACTTTGAACATTCCGAAGACACCATCGAACTTCGTATTGATAAAATCCAGCTGACCCAAGTGGTCTTCAACTTGATTGTAAACGCCATCTATTTTGCACCGCCAAAAAGTACGATTTCAGTCTCACTGGCGATTGAAAAAGAAAATATGATCCTAAAAATTGCAGACCAAGGCCCTGGCATTCCCGAAGAATCCATAGCGCATATTTTTGACCCGTTTTTTACGACCAAACCCATTGGTGAGGGATCGGGATTGGGACTTAGTGTGGTACACGGGATAGTTCAGAGCCATCAAGGAAGCATTGCGGTTATGCCAAATACCCCATCAGGCACTATCTTTACATTGAAATTCCCAAAAAAGTAAGCATTTTGTTGAAAAAGGAAAACATATTGCTGGTCGATGATGACATCGACATTCTTGAGCTGCTGCAACGGCATTTGAAGTCGATGGATTACCATACTTACAAAGCTGTATCGGTCAAAGAGGCGCTATACATTTTAAAGGATACGGAGATAGATTTGTTGGTAACGGATATCAATATGCCCGAAATAGACGGGCTGGAACTGGTAAAATATGTGGCTGAACACTACCCCAATATGCCCAAGTTGGTGGTTACGGGCTTTCCATCGGTGGAAGATGCGTCCAACGTAATCAAACACGGAGCAACGGACTATTTGACGAAACCTTTTACCAAAATAGAGCTGGATTTGGCTGTTAAAAAAGCTTTGGTCAGTAAGGAAGCGAAAGATGTTTTTAACGCCCCACCGATAAAATCAGTGGCCAATAATGGATATGCCGATATGATCGGAAACTCCGAAGCATTCCAAAAGGTTACGGAGATAATAGCTCGGGTAAAGGACAATCGCGCCACGGTTTTGGTTCGCGGCGAAAGTGGAACGGGAAAAGAACTGGTAGCAAGGTCTATCCATTATTCGGGCAAGTTTTCTCGAGCGCCCTTTATCGCAGTGAACTGTGGGGCCATCCCCGAGAATCTGTTGGAAGCAGAGCTTTTCGGCTACACCAAAGGTGCGTTTACGGGCGCCAACGAAAATCGCAACGGATTTTTTCAGGCAGCAGATAAGGGAACCATTTTTTTGGATGAAATAGGAAACGCCCCATTGCCCGTTCAAAATAGGCTACTGCGAGTGCTTCAGGAGAAAGAAGTGACCAAGATAGGGTCGCAAAAGGCTGAAAAATTGGAGGTGCGGGTCATTGCCGCTACCAACAGTGATTTGGAAGAACTGATTCAAAAGAAAACTTTTAGGGAAGATCTTTTTTACCGCCTTTCTGTAGTTGCTATTGATGTGCCACCACTCAGGGAACGCTCCTCCGACATCCCTTTATTGGTTGAAAAGTTTATGCAGAAGTATGGTGTTGAGTACAAAGACCGCTTTGTTCGTATTACTGACGATGCCCTTGATATTCTGGAACGATATTCTTGGCCCGGCAATATCCGGGAGCTGGAAAATGTGGTGCAGCGTGCGGTAATTATGTGTGATGGCACCATTAAGCTGGAACACCTTCCTGAGGAATTAAAATATAAAATCGACTTCCCCACAAAAGGATTTAAAACACTTCTGGAAAAAGAAAAAGAATACATTCAAGAAGTGCTCCGTTCCACCCAAGGAAACAAAACCAAAGCAGCGGAAATTTTAGGCATCAATCGCAAAACACTTCGGGAAAAACTGAAATAACCACTGGGGTATTTAACCCCATATGGGTAAAAATTACCCAATCCGACTCTTCTTTTTACAAGTTAATTACCTAATTAGTAATCTGAAAAACAGACGCTTAAGTGTTCAACTAAACGTAAACCTTTACTGTTGGCACAGGCTTTGCCTTTATATGGTAAAAATGCTGGGATGCTGTTTTAGTGTCTCGATTTTGATAAGAACTGGAAATGAAATACGGAAGCCTTATCATCGAAAAAAAGGATTATCTAACGCTGAAACGCATATTGAACTTTCATAGGTATTATGAGGATTATGCGCACAAAGATGCCTTGGAACAATTGGGCGATAGAATTGATAAGGCTTTGGTGCAGGATGAAACGGACATACCGGACGATGTAGTTCGGTTAAACTCCAAGGTAACGGTGGAATTTATGCACGGAGCACGTCAAACGCTCCAATTGGTTCCATCTACCCGTAGGGATCTTAAAGAGAATATGATTTCTGTGGTGAGTACTCTTGGAGCCAATTTGGTCGGGCTCGCAGTGAGCGATAAAATTCAACTGGGTTTTCCATCGGATATAAAATCCTTTAGGATCATCGGTGTTGAACAGTCTCACCAAGTATCATCCAGTTTTGATTTATAAAAATTAATTGTAAACCTTAAATATTAGATAGTTATGAGAAATATAGTTTTAGCAATTTTGTTCGTGGTAGCTGCCACAAATGTCAACGCACAAAATGTAAATCCCCAAGAAGTAAAAGTTGGTGATGTAATGGAAATCGGTAAGCCCGATACACCAAAGTTCAAGCACATCAATTTTCCAAGAGCCAACTTCATCATTAAAAAAGGGGGAATTGCCAATTACAAAACAGTGGTTGGAAATAAAGTAGTGGTAACGGACATCAAAGAGAAAAGAGACGGTACCGTAGTAGTAAAAATCAAGAAGACCGACGGTAAAAGATTTTTTAACAGCCACCCTGTTGTTAAGGCAGATTTGAAAGATGCACTTGAGTCTGGCGAGTTAAGTGTACTGTAGTTGATTGATGGTGATTTTCCGCTCAGCTTAAAGCATTAGATTTGCTATAATAGAATGGTTAGCTAATAGCTGGGCGGATTTGTTTCCATGAAATTTTTTTAATATTATTCGCTTACAAATTAATTCGTGTAAACCCTAAAAGGATGCCAAAACGAAGAACAATAAAACAACGTATTCACACAGGTTTTGTGCTTGCCGCAGCATTTTTATTGGTTCTCGCATCCAATCGGTTGAACAACCGAAACTTTTCTACCGTAGAGCATGGGGTGGACTCAGTTTTTGAAGATCGCTTGGTGGTCCAAGAATATATATACACGCTGAACAACCTGTTTCATAAAAAGGAATTATACTTGTCCAGCAATACACGGGATCACAAAGCAATTCCACAATATCCCGAGATAAATAATATTCTAGCGGATTTTGAAAAGACCGATTTGACTCGAGAGGAATCCCTATTTCTGACAAGTTTAAAGGAAAATTATGCTGAACTTAAAACGTTGGAAGCCAACTATACGAACGATGGAGCATCCAAAGAAAAGATTGTTTCCGTTTTAGGCAGCATCAGTGGAAATTTGGACGAACTCGCTGAGGTACAGCTTTCCGAAGGAAGACTGTTGACCCAGCGCTCCAAGAGGTCCTTGGGGATGAATCAGCTCTTATCAACCATTGAAATTGTATTCTTGATTATTATAGGGATTCTTTTCATTGTCATCGTTTTCCACCGGGACAAATCAAATATGGAACTTGTAGAAGAATAGGGTTCTATGCCAATGCCGAGATGTTCTTTTTTAAAAATTATCCCTGGTTTCGTATAACAACTATTTAGTATTATTTGCACAGTTTGTGTTAAGTAATATACAATTACTTTTCTCATTTATTTGCATTAAACTTTCCGACTTTAGCCTTTGCTTGATTGGGGAAACATCACTACTTTCCATTCTTTTAATATACTTAAATCAACATGAAATCGTCATTATTAAGTTGATAAACATATATTTGGTATTGACCAGACATAAGTAAAACAATTATTTTGACTAGTAACCTCAAAAGAAAAGTTCTTGTTCTGTTTTTTGTGCTGATCTGTGGTTTTACCTTATTTGGACAGGTATCTCAAGAAACCGCGGTTTCATATGAATCCTATAGAAACGCAACAAAAGCAATAGTCACCTCCTTTTTATTTATTGGTTCTTTTCTGGTCATGGGAGTTTATATGTTTCTTTTGTTTATTCAGAACAGGAAGCGAGATTACCTGCTATATGGGATTTATTTGTTGGTATTTACCTTTTATTTCTTGTTACGTATAGATGAGGTGGTCCGTTTTGACATTTTGGATTCTTCCTATGAACTCCACAATCACTTATTGATTCCTTTACTCTTGATAATGACCGCTATCTACGTGAAGTTCATTAATGTGTTTGCTGAGATTCGAAAATATTCAGTGCCTTTTGCCAAAAGATTGGATATCTTTTCCACAGTCTTTGTTATTGTTGGCCTTGGGCTTATTGTATACACCCTGTTCACACACGATTTTGAAGGCGTCAGGAATATCAAAAGTTACCTGACACTGCCGATGCACGCTTATACATTAGCAGCACTAATAAAAGCCTTTTTTATAATTAAATCCAGAATTAGGCACTATATCCTGTGGAGCAATATATTCCTATTTACATTTTCCATAATTGGAGTATACAGTGCAAGTAGCTTAACTTATGATGAAACATTGACCACACATGCGCTATACGGATTCTACACCTTTAACTCCTCTCAATTGGGAGTTTTTTTGGAAATGATATGCTTCGCATTGGGATTGGGCTACAAGTTTAACCTAATCGAAAAGGAAAAGGATGATGTAAAAGGGAAATATATCCGCCAACTGAAAAAAAATGAGGAGGTCAGCCGTCAATTAAATGAAGAATTGACCCATTTGGTAGAAGAACGGACATCTGATTTAAAAATAAAAAATGCATTGCTCGAGAAGGAAAGAGAGATAAAAGCTAATTTTTTTGCAAACGTTTCCCATGAATTTAGAACCCCCATTACCCTAATACTTGGCCCCGTACAGCGGTTGCTTAAAAGGAAGGATTTGTCTGTTGAGGACAGAAACGCCTTTAACATGATAAAGTTAAACTCTAACCGATTATTAATCTTAGTTGATCAGTTGCTCGGTATTTCCAAAATCGAATCAAGTGAAAATCCACCTGAACAAACCAAAATAGATCTTCATCATTTTTATTCTAAAACCATTGGGGCTTTTCAACTTGCCATTGAAAATAAAAAGATTGAATTGAATATTCAGATTCCGAAAGAAAACACAAAAATAATTTTTGATGAAGACGCTTTAAATAAGATTGTATCCAACCTGTTATCCAATGCCTTAAAATATACTCCTGAGCGGAAAAAAATAGATTTTTGCTCAGTATTAAAACAAAACATTTTAGAGATCACCATTACAAATACAGGCGTTGGGATTCCAGAGGGCCAAAGAGAAAAAATATTTGATAGGTTTTACCAGATAAACCAAAATCAAGGGACAGGAATAGGCATTGGTCTAGCACTTGTAAACGAATTGGTTAACTTTTATAAAGGCAGCATTATATTGGAGAGCAAAGTTGGGGAATGGACAACATTTAAGGTAAAACTCCCTGTCGAAACAGCGGATGATAAAGGAAATTTAAAAGAAGAAAAAGACTTTTTTAATAGTCATACAGCTATTGTAACTCCTCAAAAAGAGGGGAGATTAACTGCCCAAAAAGCCCATTCGAACTTATTACTGGTAATAGATGATAATAAAGATATGATTACTTTTTTGACCAGTTTGTTGTCAGAAGATTTTGAAGTAATATCCGCAGAGAATGGTATGGAGGGAATTAGGACCGCAAAGGATAGAGTCCCCGATTTAATTATCAGCGATGTTATGATGCCCATCAAGGATGGCATCCAATTAAGTAAAGAGCTAAAGGAGGATATGAGAACCAGCCATATTCCCATAATCTTGCTAACTGCCAGGGCTGATCATAAAAACCAATTAAAGGGAATTAGGAGCGGGGCCGAGGAGTATTTGGTAAAGCCTTTTAACAATGAATTGTTACTGGCTAAAATTGAGTCTCTCTTGTCAAACCGAAATTTATTGCAAAAGTATTATCTCAGAAACGATATAAACCAATCTTCAGAAAACACATTTAACACAACCGAAAAAGGATTTTTAAAACAATTAAAGGAAGTAGTGGAAGAAGAACTGGAAAACGGAGGTTTTACCGCTGAACAGTTTGCGGAGCATTTAGGAATGAGCAGAATGCAATTTCACCGAAAAATAAAAGCGGTAAGTGGTATGTCCTCAATGGAATATTTAAACAGAGCACGTTTGAGCAGGGCCAAGAAAATGTTGAAAAATTCTACCCTCCGTATTTCTGAGATTGCATTTTCTACGGGCTTCAACGACGCCAATTACTTTAGTAAAGTTTTTAAAAAACACTACAAATTAAGCCCTACGGAATTTAGAAAGCGAAAGATTGAATAAGCTGTAAATTCTTGATTAGTGTACCGTCCAAAGTAACTTGTTACAATACTACAGATAATTGTTACATGAATCCCCGGCTTCACTTTGGACATATGATACTTTTATCTAATAATCTCAAAAACTTAGGTAAATGTATCTTACAAAACTTTTTTGGCTGACACTTTTTGTTCTTTTTTCCCCCTTTGAAGAGGACTTTCAAGAACACAAAAACAAGGACACACCAAATGTTACGGAAACATCTGCAGTTGCCGTCTTAATTAACCATGAAGAGCAATATATAGAAAGGATTTTGCCCTACGAAGAGTTCATGGAACGATATAACTCAAAGGAAAAAAACTTTTCTGGGAGTAAGCCCTATTTTGCATTAGTATCAAGTAAGGCGGGGTACAGCCTCAAGGATTTAAAGTTTGAAGAAGGCTTTGAACTAACCTTATATGAGGGAAAAGAATACTTACCTGACGACGTGGAAATTCCAGGGGGTATGTTTATTCCTGGAGGAATGTTCATCCCGGGAGGTATGTTTAATGAAGTTAAGTCTCTCAGAGCAGGAAAATCAGAAGCTAAAGTGGAGCCTCAAAAACATGGGAAAGGAACAGTAAGCCTCATTTTCTTTTAGAGTTTACCGCACTAAGAAACAACAATTGTTAATTGTAAAACGATATAATATAATGAAAACCGCAACAATCAAAAAATTAATAGGAGCTGTTCTGTTCTTATTTTTTGCCAATACAGCGGAAGCACAGTTCTTTAAAAAGCTTAAGAAAAAAGTAGAAAAAGCCGCGGAAGAAACGGTTATTAAAAAAACGGAAGAGAAGACCAGAAAGGAAACTGGAAAAGCAATGGACAGCATTTTTGAACCTAATGGTGAACGGTCTGGCAGGAATTCAAAAAAAGGAAATGATAAAGTCGGAAACAGTCAAAATAATGGTCCTAGTGCTAAGGGTGAAACTCAGAACACTTTCGAGGCCTATTCAAAATTTGATTTTGTTCCAGGAGATGATATTATTGCGGTCGAGGACTTTAGCATGGACGCTAT
>Ga0102929_1002608_pt1 | contig 10726 bp, 13 predicted proteins | sample SalPonR1_B_D2_MG_FD_78510 | JGI IMG/M metagenome (GOLD analysis project Ga0102929, IMG submission 78510) | Salt pond soil microbial communities from South San Francisco under conditions of wetland restoration - Salt Pond MetaG R1_B_D2_MG | ecosystem: Environmental > Aquatic > Marine > Intertidal... | reverse complement strand
CCTTCATCATATAAATAGGTTTTATAATCATAATCTTCACCTTTAACTTTATCTACATCACTAAATAAATCAATTATATCATTTTGGTTTTTTGAAAGCTCACTTAAGCCTAAACTATCTAAAAAAAATGCCATATTTCCTCCACGTACTCATATATTAACAATAAATAGTCTTGATGAAAAGTGTATTAGTCAATACTATTGTTTTCATGAATAAAATTTTGACTCAAAAAGATGGATTTTTAGATGGATTTCCAATATTTTTAGGCTATTTTTCAACAGCTATTGCATTCGGCCTCATTTGCAGAAATATAAATATATCACTTTTCAATTCAACACTAATTAGCATGACAAGTTTCGCAGGAAGTGGTCAGTTCTTAATGATAAATTTATTATCGAATGGAGCTCTTATTGTTGAACTTTTTATCTCAATTTTACTAATAAATTTAAGATATGTTTTTATGGGAGCATCATTAAATCAACGACTTCCTAAAAATATAACAAGATTAAAGAAAATGATTGTTGCTTTTTCAACAACTGATGAAATATTCTCAGTAGCTATTTTAAAACCACAACAATTAAATTTTAAGTATCTATTTTCATTAGAGCTAACAAGTTATAGTGGCTGGGTTTTGGGTACAATAACAGGCTATATAATAGGAATTGCACTTCCACATAATTTACAACTTGCATTAGCTATCACTCTATATGCAATGTTTGCATCTCTTTGGGGATGTGAAACTAAAAAACATGGTTATAAAATAATAATAATAGGATTAACTTCGGCATTAATTAACTCTTTTTTTATCCTTATACTTAATATTGCTATTGGCTGGTCTTTTGTAATTGCTATGCTTAGTGCAACAATAATTGGCTCATTTTTATTAAGAGGTGAACATGTTTAATATTAATCTTCCTATGCTTGTAATAGTTATAATTGCATCAATAGCTACTTTAATTCCTAGATTCATTCCATATTTTACCCCCCTTATTGATAAAATACCTAATTACATAAAAGAAATGCTATCTATACTGCCTATTGCAGCTTTAGGTGCATTAATTTTCCCTTTTGCTTTAATCGACTTCAATCCCAATTGGATTGCAGGATTGATAGGAGTAATTATTGCCTTTATATTTGGTTATCTAAGATTTAATATGATTGTATCAATTTTATTGAGTGTTGTTGCAACATATTTAATTCTAATGATATTATAAGATATGTTTGATTTTCATCGCCATATTACAAATTCAAAAACAATAGATAATGCATTATATAATACCACGTCTATCAAAGAATGGGATTATAATACTAAACATTTTAGTATTGGGCTTTTGGCAAATAATATAAATAAAGACAATGATTATTACATAAATAAGATGGAAAAATTATTAATAAAAAACCCTAAATTTCATATTGGGGAGATTGGATTGGATAATAGATTTAATAATATTGATATTCAAGTAGATTTATTTGTTAAAACGCTAAAATTAGCTAAAGAATATAATCGATTATTCACTATCCATATTGTAAAAAATAATAATCTATTACTAAATATATTGAATGAAAATAAAAAATACTTACCAAATCATATAATTTATCACGGGTTTAATAAAAGTTTAGATTTAGCTAAACAATTAAAATATTATAATACTATAATTAGTATAAATCCTAAATCTCTTAATACAAAGCTAATGTATGATATAAAAGCATTAGATAAACTTGGTTTTTTAGTTGAAAGTGATTGGGATAAAAAAAATGATGAAGGATATGATAAATATTTCTCTTCTTTTATAAATATATTAGAAGAAAAAAAAGCTACTAAATTTAAGGATGTAAATAATGAATTCAGATCAATTCTTGAGAATTTCTAGATTTATAGGTGAAAATACACTAGAAGAATTACATAAAAAATATGTCATTATAGTCGGAATGGGCGCTGTTGGAAGTTTATGCTTAGAATCCTTAGCTAGAAGTGGAGTTGGACATTTTAGGATTATTGATTTTGATGAAATAGGTGTAACTAATATAAATAGACAAATTATTGCAACTTGGGATACTTTAGAAAAAGTAAAAGTTGAAGTAGCTAAAGAAAGAGTTTTATCTATCAACAAAGAGTGTAGAGTTGAAGCTATAAAAAGTTTTTTCAATGAAGATAATGCAAAAACACTAATTGATAATAATTGTGATTTAGTGATTGATGCTATCGATTCACTAAACCCTAAATGTTCACTTTTATCGTATTGTTATTTAAATAATATACCTATAATAAGTTCTATGGGAGCCGCACTAAGACGTGAGCCAACTCTTATTCAAAGTGCTGATTTATATGATACATATGGATGCCCTTTAGCAAAATTAGTTAGAAAAAGACTTAGAAGACGTGGTGTAGAAAGAGGCATTGAAGTCATTTACTCTCCTGAAATAATTAGATATGAATACAAAAAACCAGAAGAAGAAGACCATCTTGATTTTAATGAGCAAATACTTGAAAGAGGAAGAAAAAGAAATGTTTTGGGTTCTCTACCAACTATTACTGGTATTTTTGCTCTAAATCTTGCTCATCTAGCTCTTAAAAAATTAACATATGAGAAAGAATTTAGTGGAGAAGCTGCTTTCAATTCAAAAGAAAAGTTTAAACAAAAAAAATTAGACAAAAAGTAATTCTTGAAACGATGTGGGATTATGAAAATTAGGCTCTTTAGTATCTACATTAAACAATGTTAAATAATGTGGTGTTTTTAATTTATCGCCACATTTATAAAAATTAGCCTTAATTTTTTGCTTTGAAATATCCTTTTTTTCTACTAAATCCCATTTATATAGATCAAGATATATCTTTAAACTCCAGTGAACATTGTTTTTCTTATCACAATAAATAATGACTTTTCTCTTTATTGTATCTATTATATTGTTATCAAATTTTTTTCTATTATTCCTATTTTCACCTTTACCAATAAGCATATAAGAAGAAGCGCTTATTTCAAAATTTAAGTATTTTTTTGAATTTATATTTTGTAAAAAAATTTCTACGCAACTATCCTCATATACTTTAGAATTATTAGAAGAAGTCTCCCTTCTTAATTCATTTTCAAACACATCGAAATTTATAATTAAATTATTATCATCATGTGTTAAATTTAGACAAACATTTATATTTTCTTCATCACCCCATTGTTGTTTTAAAGTATATGTTTTATTTAAATCATTAGATTTTTCTTTATATATTTTCATAATTTCAAATCACCTTTTTATTTATAATAAACAATATTTAAGTTTTTTTTAATAAAAACAAATGCAAATACAAAGAAATATCAATTTATTAATTAATAAATGTTTATTAGGAGAATGAAGAAATGAGAAAAAGAAAATTTTATACAAAAAGTTTTATATTTTTATTAATTGTAACAACTTTTTTTACAACATCATGCAAAGACCAAAGTGAAACAGGATTAGTAGATTTATCTCTTAAATTCAATTCAAAAGCTAAAACTAATGTCTCAAGAGATATTAGTCCTAGTAATGATGAATTAACAGTTTTTAGATTTGAGGTTAATGGAAGTGGTCCAAATTCAAAAACATTCAATATTGAAACAAGTGAGAGTTCAACTCAACTTTGCGATTTAGAAAAAGGTAAATGGGATATTAGTGTAACAGGTTATAATGTAAATGATGAAGCTATTGTTGAAGGAAATGGAACATATTATTTATTTAATTCACAATCTAATGTTAACATTAGCTTAGATTATATTGTTGGAAATGGTGATGTAGATATTGATTTGTATTGGAATGAAAATCAAGTTGACCCTGAAAGAGTAAGTATAATTACAACATATTACAAATTAGATAATAATACTTTTAGTGAATATACAATTGAAGATGATTTTATATATGAAGATGGACATGCAAATGTAAGTACAACACTCCCTTGTGGTAATTATGTACTTGCTTCTAAGTTATTTAGTGGAACTACAGAGCTATCAGGATTTGCAGAAGAACTTCGCGTTATATCAAATCATACAACTTCAGGTTCAAATACATATATAATTGGAGATACAACTCTAGATTATGGTATTAGCTTTACTTGCAATACCCACTTACCTATAAAAGGGGTTATAACATCCCTCCCTGAAACAATAATTCAAGGACAAACTATGACCTTAACATATACCCCAACTGAAATTCCTGATGGATATAGTGAATCTGATATAAGATATAGTTGGTATTATGAAGGAAGTTTAATAAGTGGAGAATCAACAAACATTCTCTCCATATTACCAGTAGAAGGACAACATAGATATGATATGTTTGCCTACATTGATGGAATATCAGGGACACTTGGATCTACAAAAATTATCATAACATGTGATTAATTAATTTATTTAAAAAAATCTCTACTATCTTATTTTATTGACAATTTATAAAAAGCAATTCATATTTAACTTATGAAAAAAGAATCGCCAACTATATTAATGGAAATACCAATAAAATGTGGCTTTCCATCTCCTGCTGCAGATAGTAGAGAAAACCCTTTAGACTTTAACCAATTACTACTAAAGCATAGGGCTTCAACTTACTGTCTAAAAGCAAGTGGCAATAGTTTAGAAAAAAGTGGTATATATGATGGCGATATTCTAGTTGTAGATAAAAGTATTAATGCAAAAAATAATGATTTAGTTGTAGCTGAGTATGAGGGAGAATTTACTGCTAAAAGGTTAAAAATAAAAGATGATAAAATTTATCTACATCCTGAAAATGTTGATTTTGAGGATATAGAAATTAATAATTTAGATGACTTTTCTATCTTTGGCGTAATTAGTGCAGTCGTAAGGACACTTAGATAATGATTGGACTTTGTGATTGCAATAACTTTTATGCTTCATGCGAAAAACTCTTTAGACCAGATTTAAAAAATAAACCAATTATTATTTTATCAAATAATGATGGCTGTGTTGTAGCGCTTTCAAAAGAAGCAAAACAATTGAAAATTAAAAGAGGATTACCTTATTTTCAATGTAAAACTCTTATCGAAAAAAATGGAGTAATTGCTTTTTCTTCAAATTATACACTCTATCAAGATATTTCTGATAGAATAATGAATCGTTTACGTGATTTAGTAGGACTTATTACACCCTATTCAATTGATGAGGCTTTTTTTAGGATGCCATATTATCTAAAACCTGAACAAATAAGAGATGATATAAAGAAAAATATTGGCATAGATGTTTCTATTGGTGTTGCTAGAACAAAAACATTAGCAAAAATTGCAAATAAAATTGGTAAACAACTTGATTCTAATTGTTTGTATTTAAAAAAAGAATGGGAATCTAAAGCGTTATATAAAACAAAAGTTGAAGATGTATGGGGAATTGGAAAAAATAAAGCTAGATTTTTGAAATCTCATAACATTCTAAATGCTTATGATTTAATTGAACAAAATGAATTATGGATAAGAAAAAATTTAAGTCTTCCAACTTTAGAAACAATGAAAGAGTTAAAAGGGATCCCTTGTATAAATGTTGAAATGCCACAAACTAAAAACATATGTAGCGGAATAACTTTTTCAAAACCAAGAGAAAGTATCGAAGAATTAGAAGAGGCAATCTCTTGCCATTGTACAATATTAGGTGAAAAATTAATTGCTAAACAATTAGAAACAAAAACAATTAGTGTTAATATTTTTACAAATAGATTTGAAGAAAATTATATAGCACCAATTTCTACAATATATCTAAAAGAAGCTACTAATTATATACCAAATTTAATTAAAGCTGCCAAAACTATTTTATATAAAATATATGCAAAAAATTGTAAATACAAAGGCTGTAGAATTTGGGCAAACAATTTAACACGTGATGGTTATAGACAATTAGATATTTTTAATGGTGAAAAAAATAATTTATTATTAGAAAAACAAGATAAACTTGCAAAAGTAGTAAATGAAATATCTAACACTTATGGAAGAGAAAAAATATCAAGTGCTGCTACAAATAATCTTGTTAAAAACGATTTACAAAGTCGCTGTAACCTATCTCCTTTCTATACTACTAGATGGGAAGATATTCCCAAAGTAAAGTGTAAAAACAAATATATTAAAAAACGGTAGTAAAATTACTACCGCTTTATAATTTATTTAAAATAATCACTAACTTTTAATATTTTATTAGTTTCAAAATTAATTAAAGCTATTTTTATTTTAAAAGAACATATTAATTCTTCTTCTCTTTTAATATCCTGATTCAAAATGATACTAAATAATTTCATATTATCAACAGAAGTATAAACATCTAAAATATCATCAAGCTTTGCAGGTATATTATATTTAACATTTATTTCTTTTAAAACAAATCCTACTTTATCTTCAAGCAACTTACTTTGATTGATACTCTTTCGAATCATCTCTGTTCTTGCATGCTCTGCAAAATCTAAATATTTAGCATGATAAACAATACCTTGGCAATCTGTATCAGAAAAATATACTCTCTGAGAATATTTATGATCCATTACACATCAACCTCTGCGCCATCAAATCTTAATGTTTCAAAATAGTCTTCAATAGTTTGTTTTCTTCTAATTAATTTAACATTTCCATCTTTTGTCAATAAATATTCAGCAGGTCTGAGTTTAGCATTATAATTAAATCCCATTGCATGAGCGTGTGCTCCTGCATCATGAATAACTACTCTATCACCTTTATCAATATTTACTAATTCTCTATCTATTGCAAATTTATCATTATTTTCACATAAACTACCTGTTACATCATAAATAGACTTATCCCCTGATTTATTTAGAACTGTAATATGATGATAAGCACCATAAAGAGCCGGTCTCATTAAATCTGCCATTGAAGAGTCTAAGCCAACATAATCTTTATATTTATGGGTAACATGTCTAACTTGTGAAACTAAATATCCATAAGGACCTAATATATATCTACCTAATTCAAAGGATACTTGAATAGGATCTAAATTTTTATCAACTATCATTGTTTGATATAAATCTTTTATTTGATCACTTACATATTGTAAATCCATTTCATCTTGATCAGGAGAATATGGTATACCAACCCCGCCCCCTAAATCAACAAAATCAATTTTAATTTTAGTCTCATTATAAACACGATTACAAATATCAAAAATCATTCTTGCTGTTTCAACAATGTAATCAGCTTCTAATTCATTTGAAGCAACCATTGTATGCAGACCAAATCTTTTTGTACCTTTTTCGCTCATAATTCTATAACAATCAACAATTTGATCAGTAGTTACACCATATTTAGCTTCAACAGGATTACCAATAATTGCATTCCCAGTTCTAGCTCCACCAGGATTATATCTAAAACAAATTGTTTCAGGCACTCCATCTATAGCCTTTTCTAAAGCTTCAATATGAGAGATATCATCTAAATTTATAATTGCATTTAGATCATAAGCATATTTAAACTCTTCTTCAGGGGTATCATTACTTGTCATCATTATTTTACTTCCATCTAAACCACAAGCTTTTGAAAGCATTAATTCAGGAAGAGAAGAACAATCAGCTCCGTAACCTAAATCAAATAATCTTTTTAAAATACTTGGATTAGGACAAGCTTTTACAGCAAAATAATTTATAAAATTAGGTGCCCAAGAAAATAAATCATTAAATTTTTTAGCATTATCTAAAATAGCTTTTTCATCATAAATATAAAAAGGTGTTGGAATATCTTTAGTAAGCTGTGCAAACTTTTCTTCACCTAAAGGTATACTTTTATTTGACATTTTTAAAATTCTCCTTAATTGAATTCATTGCTTTTATAACATTTTCTTTATGTCCATAAGAAGATATTCTAACAAAACCTTCACCAGCTGGACCAAAACCACTACCTGGAGTAATAACAACATGACATTCTTTTAATAGAAAATCAAAGAATTCCCAGCTTGTCATATTATTTGGAGTCTTTGCCCAAATATATGGTGAATTTCCACCACCATAACAAACTAAACCTAAACTTTCTAAACCTTCTTTAATAATTTCAGCATTATCTAAGTAATAATCAACTAAAGCTCTACTTTCAATCAAACCTTGCTTTGATAAAGCCCCTAAACCACCTGCTTGTGCAACATTAGAAGCCCCATTAAAGAAAGTACATTGTCTTCTATTCCACATAGAATTTATTACACCTTCTTCGCTATCTTGACAAACCAAAGCTTTAGGTACAATAGTCCATCCTAATCTAACACCTGTAAATCCAGCAGTTTTACTTAAACTATTTATTTCAATAGCACAAGATTTTGCACCTTCTACTTCATAAATACTTCTAGGTAAACTATCATCCTTAATATATTCACAATAGGCACTATCAAAAATTATTACAGCTTTATTTTCATTAGCATAATCAACAAATTCTTTTAACTGTTTATGAGTCATAACAGCACCTGTTGGATTATTTGGAGAACAAAGATAAATCAAATCAACTTTTTGATCTGGTACGTTAGGTACAAATCCATTTTCCTCTGTACAAGGTAAATAAACAAAGTTTTCATAGCCCTGTAATTCTTTAGAATATCCCGGGGTTCTTCCACTTACAACATTAGAATCAACATAAACAGGATAAGCAGGATCTTGGAAAGCTACAATATTATCTTTACTAAATAATTGTTGGATATTTGCTGCATCAGCTTTTGCGCCATCACTTACAAAAAATTCGCTAGCATCTAATTCTACTCCATAATTTCTATAATAATTTACTAAAGCTTCTCTTAAGGGTGTATCACCTTGTTCATCGCCATATCCAGAATAAGTTTCTCTATTAGATAATAAATCTAGTTTATTTTTCATAGCCTTAACTAAAGTTGGAGGTAAAGCCTCTGTTGTATTTCCGATTCCTAACTTCATTATATTAGCATCAGGATTCTCACTTAAAAAAGCATTTGTTCTTCGTGCAATTTCAGGGAATAAATACCCTGCTGCTAATTTGCTAAAACTATCATTTATTTTCGCCATTTTTTCTATCTCCTTGATAAGCAATAATCAAAACTTGGATTTTTTTCTAATTCATCTAAAACTTTATATAATTGGTTTCTATTTTCTTCATTTGTCATTGTACACATAGGTAATCTAAAACTTTCAATACAATAATTGTATCTAGCTAACGCTGTTTTAATAGGAATTGGATTTGTTTCTGCAAAACATGCTCTAAAAAATGTAGATATAGTTTTCTCAATTTCTCTAGCTTCTTGCATTTTATTATTTAATGCCAAATTAACCATAGTACTCATTTGTTTAGGAAACAAATTAGAAGCAACAGAAATTACACCATTACCACCTTTTTCTATTAAATCTAATGACATATTATCATCACCACTTAAAACTATAAAATCATCAGGTGATCTTTTAACAACATCTTCCATTTGTATGATATTACCACTTGCTTCCTTAACTGCTCTAATATTTTCACAATCATTTGCCAAAGCAACTAATGTTTCAGTTTCGACATTAACCCCAGTTCTTCCTTTAATATTATAAACAATACAAGGAATATCTACACTATCAGCAATAGCTTTAAAATGCAAATATAAACCTTTTTGAGTTGGTTTATTGTAATATGGATTAACTAATAATACAGCATCTGCACCTACACATTGTGCATGTTTTGATAATCTAATTGCTTCAGAGGTTGCATTACTACCTGTACCTGCTATAACAGGAACTCTATTTGCAGAATACTCAACAGCTAATTGAATAACTCTATCATGCTCATCATGTGATAAAGTTGGACTCTCACCAGTTGTTCCACAAGGAACTAATCCACTTACACCATTCTCAATTTGAAATTCAATCATTTGTTTAAATGCATCTATATCTAAATTATCCTTTTTTGTAAAAGGTGTTACTAAAGCGGTATGTACGCCATTAAATCTACTTAAATCCATATCCTTCTCCTATTAATTGATTAGTGTATTTACTAAATCATCCAAGTTATAAAAACCTGTTCTATTTTTTACCCAGGCAGCTGCTACTAATGCTCCCTTAGCAAAACCTTCTCTGCTTTTTGCTCTATGTACTAATTCAATGCTATCTACTTGAGAATCATATACTACACTATGAGTTCCTGTAATATAACCACCTCTTGTTGAAGAACAATGAATTTCATCTTTTTCTATCTTTCTCTTAAGCTCTTGAGTAACAATTTTATCTTTTCCTTCAAAATTATCTCTTATAGCTTGAGCTAATAAAAGACTTGTACCAGAAGGAGAATCAGCTTTTTCTCTATGATGTATTTCATTCATAAATACATCATAAATTGAAGTTTTTGATATAATTGAAGATGAAAATTTAACAATTTCTCTAAAAACTGCAACACCTAATGAAAAATTGCCACTATAGATTAAACTACTTGATTTATATTCACTCGATAAAGCTTTCAATTTCTCAATATCTTTATACCATCCAGTTGTTCCTATAACACAAGGAATTTCATTTTTTAAATAATAATTAATATTATCTATAATTGTTGAGGGATGTGAAAAATCTATAACAACATCAGCCCCATTTAAATTATCTTTTGACAACTCTTTTGCACTAACTAAAGATTCAGTGCTATAGGGATCAATTATTGAAACAACTGTATCATTTTCTTCTACTAATGAGTAAATCATCTTACCCATTTTACCAAATCCTACTAATGCTATATTCATAATTTACCTCTAAATGTAAGATACTAAATAGGTTTTTTATTGTCTAT
>Ga0102929_1002607_pt1 | contig 10728 bp, 10 predicted proteins | sample SalPonR1_B_D2_MG_FD_78510 | JGI IMG/M metagenome (GOLD analysis project Ga0102929, IMG submission 78510) | Salt pond soil microbial communities from South San Francisco under conditions of wetland restoration - Salt Pond MetaG R1_B_D2_MG | ecosystem: Environmental > Aquatic > Marine > Intertidal... | reverse complement strand
GACTCCTAATAATCGGTAATTCTTAACTTCTGAACAGAAAGCCCCGAAGGGGCGTCATAGCTCAACGGTGGGTGCAGCCCACCGCATAAGACCTCCAAGACATAAATAAGCCCTGAAAGGACGTCATAACTCACTTCTGATTAACACCCTTTCTAGCATTTCAAAACAAGGCATTGTTCATCTTGGCCTTACAGCTTATAATGCTAATGGCATCCAAAGACTCCTAATAATCGGTAATTCTTAACTTCTGAACAGAAAGCCCCGAAGGGGCGTCATAGCTCAACGGTGGGTGCAGCCCACCGCATAAAACCTCCAAGACATAAATAAGCCCTGAAAGGGCGCTATAATTCTTATTACAAATACGAATTTTCCACAAATACCTCGTTTTTATCTGGATAGTCCGAGGTGAAATGCAGGCCACGACTTTCTTTTCTTAAGGTAGCAGAACGGGTGATGAGGTACCCGATAGTGATCATATTTCTCAACTCGCACAACTGGGGAGAAACAACGGATTTGCGGTAAAGTGTTTCTGTTTCATGATACAGCAATTCTAAGCGATTCAATGCCCTCTGCAGGCGTTCGTCAGAACGGATGATCCGCACGTAAAAACTCATGATCTCCTTGAGCTCCTTCAGGCTTTGAGTCAACAATACCTTTTCTCTGGGATCTGTGGTGCGTTCCGCATTCCAATCCGGAATGCCCTCCTTCCAATTGTCCTTGTCCAGTTTCCTGCTGAGATTCTCTGCAGCTTTTCTGCCAAAGACCAGTGCCTCGAGCAAGGAATTTGATGCCAGTCGATTGGATCCATGGAGCCCTGTACAACTGCATTCGCCTACCGCATACAAGTTTTTGATCGAAGACTGCCCGCTGGAGTCCACGGCTATACCCCCACAGGCATAGTGTGCTGCAGGTACCACGGGCAGCAAATCCACTGCCGGATCGAGACCAACAGCTTTACATTTGCGCAGAATATTTGGGAAGTGAGCTTCAAACCTATCAGCAGCAATTCCTCGCGCGTCAAGAAAAACGTGATCCATCCCACTTTTTTTCATTTCGTTGTCAATGGCCCTGGCAACCACGTCCCTGGGAGCTAAATCTTTGAGCGGATGGTAGTTTTTCATAAAGGCCACACCGTCGGCATTTACCAGATAAGCGCCGGCACCACGCACTGCTTCGGAGATCAGAAAAGAAGGACTTTCTCCCGATGCAGAATAAAGGCTGGTTGGATGAAACTGAACAAACTCCATATTGGCTATTCGGCCCTTAGCCCTGTAGGTCATGGCGATGCCGTCTCCTGTCGCAACAGGTGGATTGGTGGTGGCTTTGTAACACTCTCCAATGCCTCCTGTGGCGAGGACGCATCGCTTTGCCAATATTTTCTCAACTCCGGTTGAATCTTCACGAACGATGTAGGCCCCATAGCATTCGATATCCGGCGTCAAACGTGTGATATTTCTTCCCAAATGATGTTGCGTGATGATGTCTACAGCAAAGGCTTGTTCATGCAAATGAATGTTGTGAGCTCGCTTGATCGTCTCTCTCAATGCACGATGAATTTCCTTCCCGGTCACGTCTTTGTGGTGCAATATACGATGGTGACTGTGGCCTCCTTCTACACCGAGATCGTATTCCGAGGCTCCGGATTTCTTATCAAAGCGGGCCCCCCATTCGATCAATTCCCTCACACGCGCCGGACCCTCCTCCACAACAAGGCGCACGATTTCCTCATCACACAAGCCATCACCGGCATTCAGGGTGTCTTGTAAATGGCTTCCTGTACTGTCTATTTGATCATCCCAGACCGCGGCAATGCCACCCTGGGCATACTGGGTGTTATTCTCCTGTAAACTTGTTTTTGATAAAATGTCGATACGACAGCCAGGTTGGAATTGTCGAATGTATAGGGCTGTAGCCAGTCCGGCTATTCCCGACCCGATGATGAGCACATCCGTTTCAATCATAAAATCCCTTGCTGTGGCTTGATATTGTTTCGTGCATGCTCTTGTGCAGTGCAGCAGGAGCAGCTATGATATCTCCTTTCCAAAGCATTGGGGCTTCTTCACCATTAAAATTACTCACAACGCCTCCTGCCTCACGAACGAGCAAAACGCCTGCTGCCAGGTCCCAGGGCTGTAATCCTATTTCGTAGAATCCTTCGAAGCGGCCCTCGGCTACCAAGGCCAAATCAATGGCAGCAGAACCCAAACGACGTACACCCCGGGTTTCCAGCGTAAACTTTTTAAAAATGTCAAAGTAAAAGCTCAAGTCTAAATCCAAACCATGGGGAAAACCCGTAGCGATTAAAGATTGCTTTCGGTCTGTATTACTGCTGACTCGAATGGCTTGATTATCCAGAAAAGCGCCTTGACCGGCTTTCGCCGCATATAGCTTGGCATTAGGGATATCGTAAATGTAGGCCTCCCACAAAACTCCATCTCGCATGTAGGCCAGGCTGATGGCATAGGCCGGTATGCGGTGCAGGAAATTGGTCGTACCGTCCAGGGGATCAATGATCCAAAGGCTGTCTGTATTATCGTCGAAGTCAAGTGTACCCTCTTCTGCAAGAATGGAACACCCTGGAGTCAAGCGGCCAAGTCCTTCAATGAGCTGTTTTTCCGCTTCTTGATCCACAAAACTGACCAGACTATCATTGGCTTTAGTGAAAATATCCTGCTGTCCTACTTTTCCGGCATACGACTGAATGAATCCGCCTACTTTACGACATAGATCCAGGACATCCGCGTACCTCGACCATTTATTCATTGCTTCGGGATTGTGGGAATTACCCGGCTACAGAAATAACTTCTTTTACTTCCGGTACCATTCTCTTCAACATGCCCTCAATGCCCGATTTCAGCGTCACGGTACTGGAAGGACAGCCTGAGCAAGATCCCTGCATGATAACCGTTACTTTTCCGTCTTCGAAAGAATTGAATTCAATATTTCCTCCGTCCATTTCTACAGCAGGTTTGACGTACTTATCAATCAATTGCTTGATTTTTTCGACGATCTCTTTGTCCTTTCCTGTGTAATGGAAAGAGGCGCCCTCAGCCTCTTCTTTCTCACGTAAATACTCCTCGAAACCCTCCTTTATGATCTCGCCACCATCCATGATGTATTTCTTGATATCTTCTTTCAGCTGCAGCATGATGTCATCCCAGCTGTAGTTGAATTCCTTGGTGACAGAGACGAAATTTTGGCTTATGTAGACGTATTTGACATAGGGCAACTTGAACAAATGCTCAGCCAGGGGAGACCACTCTTCAGCCAGTTCCTTAGTCTTGAAATCCGCCGTACCATCATACAACATGGTATTGGTGACGTATTTAATGGCCTCGGGGTTGGGCGTTTGCTCTGTGTAGATAAGTATAGCTCTTTTCGCTGTTTTTTGTTCCATTGTACTAGTCTGCTGTTTATTTTGAAAACAAAAGCCATCCTGAGAAGTTCAGAATGGCTCATTCCAATATTATAACAAATATAGTGTTTAAATGGCAGAAAGTCTACGCAGGATTGCCTCAATCCCGCTTACCTCCTGGCTTATTTCCATATTATTGCCTGGAATATTTCTCAATAATTCATCGGTGTAGTAAAAGTCTACGTAATTATCCATCGAACATGCGACCAACTTGACAACGGCATTATTTGGATAACTGTCTGTGCAAAATCCGCTGGTTTCATCCATTTTAAGAAATTGAATGATTTGGTTCTCTGAGTCATCGAGGGTGGCATAAACCATCGTCTTGTCCGCTTCATTCAACAATTGATCAGGTACGATGCAAAAGTCTTTGAAGCTCTCGTGCAAGCTTGCTTTACCTAAGGCCAACCAGGAGTTGTCAAAAAGAGTCATTTGGTATTCATACACCGTTTTGCCGCTAATCTGCTCTACAGAAGACTCCAGTTCCATTCTTTCTTTATCCGGATGATCCGACCATGTATATGGATAATTCCTAGGATCCTGAAGCGTGAATAATTCCTCAGAGAGAAACAGCCCTTCAGAACGCAAAGTGATTGGCATTCCTTCTTCACCAAGACTTAAGCGATAACCACGGTTATCTTCAAAAATCAGGCGAACGGCGAAATCAAGGTCTAATAGTTGCCCGTCATCACGGATAGTACTAAGACCATTTCTGATAAAAGCTTCCGGCGTATTCAAATATTCAAGATGTACGGAAACTGGTCCGCGATACAATTCATTTTGCCTGTTGTAAAAACCGTAGGGTACCAAGTCGAAAATTATTCCATCTTCCGTTGTCGGTGAAAACCCAAAATCTGTAGGTATAACCTGGGTGTTGGCATATCCAAATTCGAAGACGCTGGAAGGCCTTTCATCGGTTTTGGGCTTCAATTCTTTCAGCAGTGTTTCAAGATTGGTATCACTGGCATATACTTCATTTTCAGAGATGGGAATAAAGTTACTATCCTCCTCCGCACAGGAAAAAAGGAACAGGATAGATCCCAATAACAGGATGTAAAAAATTGCCTTCATTTTCATCTCATTGATTTCGTTTGCCACAGTTTGTATTTCACTCCGGCATTGATGTTGATCCAATTTCTATTTTCGGTCAACGGCCTGTTGGGCTCAGTAATGGAGTTCCAGGAATGGTGGTACTCCGGCTGAATGATAATGCTCCATCTATTGTTCAGTTCATAACCAAGCGTCAATCCGACATGTGCCATAACGCCCAGGTTGGTTCGGTAAGCCATAACATCCTCCACTGGGCCCTCAATCAGGTCAGAAAACATATCCTCAGACCATCTGGCTTCCTGGAAAATATTGAATGTTGCGCCCAGGTAAGGCTCCAGGAAAAGTCGATCTACTTCCAATTTATAACCAAATGATACAGGGAAGCTCAACACGCGGTGCGTCATGCCGCTTCGGTGCTCCTGGATGCCATGTTCTACCAGCAGTAAAGTGTCCACTGAGGTGGTATAATCATGCCCCTGGTAAAAAGTATCTATCGTGATGACGGTGCGGCGGACTTCATTACTATCTGCCCGCTTATATTGATAATTGAAAGAAGTGAGATTGAAGCCAACACTCGCCGTGGTATTGTTTGCCCATTCCTTTTTCAGTCTCACATGGGCTCCATAGTTAACCAGCGGTTGTTCTCTTTGCAAGCGGGCTGTAAGAAAATCAGTGTATGCAGGATCTGCTGAAATTTGATGGAACGACAATGCCGGACCCACTCCGAATTCTACACTGATGTTGGTCATCCCGCCTTTGTCTGAAAAAATAGGACACTGCAGAGATTTTTCTGCAAGCTTAACATCAGATATTTCTGTACTTCTTTCCAGGGGACTTAGGACCGAGAATTGCTTTCTGTTCTGGAGGAGAAGTGATTGCGAAAGATCATGTTCCCGGGAAAGTGTCGTTGTCTGTCCAGAATTCAAAGCAGGGCTAGACAGCTTTTCTTTATCAGGAGAAGAGCTAAGGTCTCCGGAAGTGGTCTGAAAACCAGGTGAGTCTGATGGTTGATCCGTCCAACTTTGTTTTTTCTTGACGTTTTCAGCCCCTAATGCCTGCTGGGTAGTTCCTTTATTTTGATTTAGAGAAGGGTCGTCAGAAAGCTGGTTTTGATCTGCACTATATGCCGAAGACAATGAATCGTCAGAAGTACTGCTGAGCTCATTCGTTGAGGCCAAATCCGGGTCAACCAAATAACTGTTGTATGCCCAAATCCCGGCTCCCCCTATGCCAACAAATAAAAGCAACATCAGCAGAACTGGCCAGCGCTCTTTCTTTGCTGGGTGCCTTTCTGCCTCAATAGCCGACCAGATATGCTCAGGCACATCAAGCTCATGACCGTCTAATTTACGGTTCAATTCACTTTCAAAATCATGTAGTCTATTCCGACTCATTACCTATTTTTTCGTGCATTTGGAGCATTTCTCTTAATTGATTCCTTGCTTTTGCCAGTTGAGATCGCGATGTGCCAACACCAAAATCCAGCTGATCTGCTATTTCCTTATGAGAATAGCCATCGATCACATACATGTTAAAAACTGTTCGATAGCCATCTGGAAGCTGGGCAATTAAATCGTGGATTTCATCCGCTGACATCTTGCTAATGACACCAACCATATCAGAGCTTTCTGAGTAATATTCATGACCAAAAAACTCATTCTTGTTTCTCATTTTTCCCAACTCCCTCAAAGAGCAGTTAATCATTATGCGCCTGATCCATCCTTCGAGAGAACCGGTAAACTTGAAACTGTCCAAATTTTGAAAGACACGAATGAATCCCTCCTGTACCATGTCTTCCGCTTTGGAACGGCTACCCATATATCTCATACATACCGACAACATTTTGCCGGCATACTTTTCGTACAAGCATTTTTCACAAGTCCTGTTGCCTTGGATACAACCCCGTATGAGTTCTTGTTCATCCACGTTTTCTCCGGATAGAAATTTTCCTAAATGCTATTAAATTACATTAAAATATCCCATCAGGCACAGAACTCCTCAAAGACAGATACCCTGAGCCTTGAAATCGTTGCCTGTACACCAAATTTTTTTTGACCAGTAAAAGCAAAAGTTGAATTCCATAAACTGGCACCTTTACTTTGCAGCCATGGACGGCAAAATATATTTAGCCGCCTAAACTTGGCTAATGATCTCATCAAACCTAAATACGGGGTCCAGTTCTTTGGATCGAAAATAGTTCCTGACGCTCGCTTCTTCTTCCTGACTGACAGCCATAATGAAATCTCCTCCCCAGGCACCCAAAGATTTGATCGCTCCGGGGAAGTCCTGGAAAAACTCTTTCTGCACAGTTTTCTGGCCCAGAACTTCACTTACAAGCGCTTCATGATGCAAGGTCAATCGCTCAAATTCTTTTACATCTGCAGTTCGCATCATCGCTCGGGTCAATAAATCCATTTGCTGTACCTCTGCTGAGTAATCTCTATTGCGATCGAATTGAGCAGTCGCCTGTCGCGAATCCCGCTTTTTACCGGTAAAGGCAAAAAATATGGAGCGACTAAAAGGCGGCTGCCAGTTGACAGCCTCAAAAACACCCTTCCCTTTCTCTATCTTGTACAAAATAGGCTGAACGGACTGGGCACAGGCAATGTCATAACCACTTCCTCCAAGCGTTCTTTCAGATAATGTAAATGCATCGACCAGGGCCCACTGAGCCATATTATTGATAAGGGTCGAACTGCTCCCCCAACCCCATTTCCTGTCAAACTCAAGTCTTGTTTCTATTTTCCAGCCATCCAACCGCAGCACGCTGTTCATTTTTACACACTCCCGAAGCATGCCTTGCAGTATATCCGCCGTTCCGAGGTCGCTGGCTTTTTCCCAGGCTGCTTTTTCGGGGTTGTACAGACCCTCAAACCAGGTATTTCCATTGTAGTCATAACTCCTCCATTGAAGATGCTCAGTTGGGACTCGCTCTGCGCTTAAATCCTGGCCGTATATTAAAGGCAAAGCCAGCGATTGAGCCCCGGTAAGTACCAGGTACTCACCCGTCAACATGAGCTTGCCCCTGCTGTAATAGCGCTTCATTTGGAAAGTTCTCGATAATAATCCTTCACTGCCGAGACAGACACCTTATGGTCCAGGAAGTGTTGACAAATTTGATTGTGGAATTGCTCGGGGATTTTGTTTTCCTGTAAAATGTTCCTCAGGTGCATGCGCATGTGGCCCGATTGAATCCCTGAAGTCACGAGAGATTTGACAGCGGCAAAATTTTGAACAAGGCCTACCGCAGCCATTATCTGCATCAATTCCTGTGCATCAGGACGTCCCAAAATTTCAAGGGAACGCCGCGCCAGTGGATGCAATCGGGTCAATCCCCCTACTGTACCTACGGCTAGGGGTATTTCCATGGAGAAATGAAACTGGTTGTTTTCCAGGGTACACCTGCTGAGACTTCGGTACTGTCCATCCCTGCAGGCATAAGCATGAGCTCCGGATTCAATGGCCCTAAAATCGTTGGCAGTCGCCAATGCCACCGCGTCCACTCCGTTCATGATGCCCTTGTTGTGCGTCACTGCCCGGTAGGTATCCTTCAAGGCGACAGTTACCGCCATATGAAACCTGTGTGCAAATGCTTCAGCATCCATTCCGCCAGGAAATTCGCCCAGTGCCTGAATGGGGCATTCTAACTCGGCAAGAACCAGGCATTCAGGGTTGTAATTGGATAATATAGACAGCAAGACTTCACCTCCTGCACAGTTGACAGACATGAGGACCTCCAATTTACTGGCCATTTCTTCTAAAACCGTATTGATGAAATTGGCACCCATGGAATCGCAGGTCTCAAATTTGACGAACAACTGGTAGATACCTGAGGCTTCGTCAATACATTTTAGGGCGACCTCCCGGATACCTCCCCCTCTTTTTTCCATGCTTTGAGTTACCGGTTTTACGGCTGCTTTCATTTCAGCAATCCATCCCGGCATTTTGCTTTCCAGAGTTGCCCTTTTATCTAACCACAAAAAGCTGATGTGCCCATTCTTGACTGTGCCGAGCACTTTGGTTTTTACGCCACCTCTTCTGGCCCAGAACTTTGCAGCACTGGAGGCAGCAGCAACCACACTACTTTCCTCAGTGACCATAGGCACCGCGTACATATTATTATTAATCAGAAAATTGGGCGCAATACCATAAGGCAGGTGAAAGTTGCTGACGGTATTCTCACTAAAACCTTCAAATAAGGACTGCTCTTCCTCTCCATCATGCCAGTAAGAGGACAGCTCTTGATATAAATCCTTTTCATTCCCGGACAATGATCCGTCGATCCAGTCGATCTTTTTCTTTTTGGGCCATTGGGAAAAGCCCTCCACGATCTTTCCTTGTTTTCCAGCTTTGTTCTCCTCGCTCTTTTTCATTATCCACCCGCTTCAATGCATGACTGTCCTTTCTTCATTTCTCAGTGTGAGGTACTGTTCTGCTAACTTATATCCTAAAATTTCCTTTCTAACGAAATCATTCAGGGCCTCAGGACCGTCAAGAGCCATTTTGAGAAAAGCCCCGGCCTGTCCATAAATACTAGGCCAATTGCACAACGAGCAAAGGTAATAACCATCGAGAAACCCTTTCACCCCTCCGGATATGATCATTTCGGTCTTTACATCCCTAAACTCTTCCCTGATATCATTCAATAAATGCACCATCTGGTGGGCAGTATGACCCACGTGTGCCAAGCCGGTATAACTGCTTTTGCCCTGCGCTCTCAATAATTCCAGCTTGGAAAAATTGGTGCCACCAAAAGCACCAAACTCAATGCCATCGGGTGCTATAGAAAGCAATGCGCGCAAACTGGCCGGTCCTATACCTTGTCCCACTTCTTTCACCACCAGAGGTCCTTTGTAATAATCACGCAGAATACCCAGGCTCTCAATAGGCGGAACGGAAATCACATCGCCCTCCGGCTGCATCCACTCCTGGAAAGGATTGATGTGGATAATCAATCCATCGGCCCGAAGCAACTCGATAAGCGCATCAATTCGGTCCAGCGCTTTGCCATCGATCAACTCAGCGAGTTGGGCAATACCAAGATTTACAAAAAGAGGCTGCTCGCCCAGTAATTCTTTTACATCGAAATCTTCCAACCGCTCTTTGCCATACAATAAACTTCTGCAACTGCCGAGTCCCATACCAAGACCCATATTTCCGCAGACCTCTGCCAATCGGTGATTGATTGTACCTGCTTTTTCCGTACCCCCGGTCATGCTGGACACCCAGATAGGAGCCCGCATTTTAAAACCGAGGTACGCGTACTCCATCTTCTCGGGAAATTCCGGCATCGCGCCCAAAAGTGGTTCGTAGTTAAACCTCCTGTCTTGCTGGTCTACAATAGACTTAAAGGCCAGGTCTATGTGGTCTTGCTTTCTAGCTGAACTTAATTTTGAATCTTCCAATCCTTCTAAAATTTGTAGAAAAGTAATTGTGGTACCAGGGGCATTGTTCAAGCATGTAAACATAAATATTTTGTTCCACACTGGTTTTAGAGGGGCATTTTCTTAGTCAACTTCAAATAAATATGCGATTCTGTAGTTGATTTTCAATGTGTTATAAAAGCCCATCAGGTAAATCTCTTCCAAATCCTTGTTTCATTGGTTCATTAGAACTACCTTTGCGCCTGAATTAAAATACGGGTTGTGAAACAAAGTTATAAAACCATTTCCATAAAGGAGGATCAGGTAGATAGAAAATGGCACGTTGTTGATGCCAACAACCAGATCGTTGGCCGCTTGGCGAGCCATCTTGCTCCTGTACTTCAAGGCAAGAACAAGGCTTATTATACGCCCCATGTTGATTGTGGCGATTACATTATTGTCATCAATGCCGAGCGCGCGCGATTTACCGGCAATAAAATGCAGGACAAAGTCTACCAGCGCTACTCAGGCTACACGGGCGGTTTGAAAGAACGCTCTGCTGCCGATCAATTTGAGAAACAACCTGAAAAGGTGATAGAGTTAGCAGTCAAACGCATGCTACCAAAAAGTAAGCTGGGAAGAAAGATGTACAAGAAATTATTTGTTTACGCCGGTCCTGATCATCCGCATGAGGCACAGCAACCGGAGAAACTAGAAATACCAGAAAGATAAACTTATGGATTCAATAAATGCAGTAGGCCGAAGGAAGAGTTCCGTGGCAAGAGTATTCTTGACCAAGGGCAACGGCGATATCAATATCAACGGTAAGAAACTGGACGAGTACTTTCCCGTAAAGCACATCGCAGCCAAAGTAACTGAACCGTTTGACGTAGTGGACAT
>Ga0102929_1002603_pt1 | contig 10732 bp, 8 predicted proteins | sample SalPonR1_B_D2_MG_FD_78510 | JGI IMG/M metagenome (GOLD analysis project Ga0102929, IMG submission 78510) | Salt pond soil microbial communities from South San Francisco under conditions of wetland restoration - Salt Pond MetaG R1_B_D2_MG | ecosystem: Environmental > Aquatic > Marine > Intertidal... | reverse complement strand
GTACGCCAAGCCGTTTGACACCCGCCCGTGGCCTGACCCAAGCTGAAAGCGACCGAAACCGCGTCGAAGAGATTTCGCCGACCCGCGTTAACCATTTCGCAACCATGATCGCCGCACCCTCTGCCGACACGAGGAACAGGCCCCATGGTTGCGCACGCCTACACCGTCGCCTTCGAAGGCGTCGACGCCCGCATGGTCGAGGTGCAATGCGCCATCACCCCCGGCATGCCCGCCTTTGCCGTGGTGGGTCTTCCCGACAAGGCGGTGTCGGAATCCCGCGACCGGGTGCGCGGTGCGCTCTCGACGCTGCATATCGCGCTGCCGTCGAAACGCATCACGGTGAACCTGTCACCCGCGGACCTGCCCAAGGAAGGCTCTCATTTCGACCTGCCGATCGCGCTGGCGCTGCTGGCCGAACTCGAGATCCTGCCCAAGGACGCGGTCGCCGATACCGTGGCGCTGGGGGAACTCTCCCTCGATGGCGCGCTGGTGCCGGTGATCGGCGCGCTGCCGGCCGCGATGGCTGCCGCTGAAGAGGACCGCGCGCTGATCTGCCCTGCCGCTTCCGGAGCAGAGGCGGCCTGGGTCGGCGGCTGCCAGGTGATCGGCGCCAAGGGGTTGATGGACGTGATCCAGCACATGACCGGACGCACCCCGCTGGCGCCCTGCGACCCGGGCGAAGTCACCCACAGCCCCGACAGCCGCGACATGCGCGACGTCAAGGGCCAGGAACGCGCCAAGCGCGCGCTCGAAATCGCCGCCGCCGGCCGCCATCACGTGTTGCTGGTGGGCACGCCGGGCTCCGGCAAATCCATGCTGGCCTCCCGCCTGCCCGGCATCCTGCCGCCGCTGACCCCCGCCGAAGCGCTGGAAACCTCCATGGTGCATTCGCTGTCGGGCCTGATCGAGGCTGGCGGCATCTCGCGCGAACGCCCGTTCCGCGAACCGCATCACACCGCGTCGATGCCCGCCATCGTTGGCGGCGGTCGCACCGCCAAACCCGGCGAAATCAGCCTTGCGCATAACGGCGTGCTTTTCATGGACGAATTCCCGGAATTTCCCCGCGCCGTGCTGGAAACCCTGCGCCAGCCGATCGAAACCGGCGAGGTCATGGTCGCCCGCGCCAATGCCCATATCAAGTATCCCTGCCGCTTCATGCTGGTCGCCGCCGCCAACCCCTGCAAATGCGGCTATCTCAGCGATCCCGCCCGCGCCTGCTCGCGCGCGCCGAACTGCGGCGAGGACTACATGGGCCGCATCTCCGGCCCGCTGATGGACCGCTTCGACCTGCGCGTCGACGTGCCTCCGGTGGCGTTTCGCGATCTCGACCTGCCCAGTTCGGGGGCCAGCAGTGCCGACATCGCGTCACGCGTGGTTGCAGCCCGCGCGATCCAGAGCGCGCGCTTTCAGGATCATCCCGACATGCACCAGAATGCCGATCTGCAAGGCGATCTGCTGGATCAGGCCACGGCCCTCGACGATCCGGCCCGCATTCTGCTGACCAATGCCGCCGACCGTTTCGGCCTCTCGGCCCGCGGCTATCACCGCGTGCTGCGCGTCGCCCGCAGCATCGCCGATCTCGAAGCCACCGACGCCATCACCCGCGACCACGTCGCAGAAGCGCTCAGCTACCGCCTGCCCCAGAGCGCCAGATGACACCAGGTGAAAAAGGCCGCAAGGCCCGCCCTAGAGCTTCGCCTCGATCGCCTCCCAGATGGCCCCGGCCACGTTGATCTGATCGAACCGCTCCAATTCCTGGATCCCGGTGGGCGAGGTTACGTTGATCTCGGTCAGGTAATCGCCGATCACGTCAATCCCGACGAAAACCTGCCCCTTTTCCCGCAAGAGCGGCCCGATCCGCGCGCAGATCTCCAGGTCGCGCTCGGTCAGCCCGACCTTCTCGGGCCGTCCGCCCACATGCATGTTCGACCGCGTTTCGCCTTCCGCCGGCACCCGGTTGATCGCGCCCACCGCGTCGCCATCGACAAGGATCACGCGCTTGTCTCCCGCCGACACGTCCGGCAGGAATTTCTGCACGATGAGCGGTTCACGTGAAAAACCGGTGAACAGTTCGTGCAGCGACGTCAGGTTGCGGTCATTGGCATCCAGCCGGAACACCCCCGCCCCGCCATTGCCGTACAAGGGCTTGAGAATGATGTCGCCATGCCGCGCCTTGAACGCCTTGATCGTCTCGAGATCCCGCGCGATCATCGTCGGCGGCGTCAGGTCCGGGTAATCCAGCACCAACAGCTTCTCGGGGTAATTCCGCACCCAGAACGGATCGTTCACCACCAGCGCCTTGCCCCGCAACCGGTCCAGCAGATGCGTCGAGGTGATGTAATGCATGTCGAACGGCGGGTCCTGGCGCAGCCAAACAACGTCGAACTCCGCAAGATCCACCTGCTCCACCGGACCCAGCGTCACATGCTCGCCCTGCACCCGCTGCACAGTGAACCGCTGCCCATGCGCCAGGATGCGCCCTTCGTCATAGGCCAGCTTGTCCGGACCGTAGAAAAACAGCTCATGCCCGCGCGCCTGCGCCTCCTCGGCCAGTCGGAACGAACTGTCGGCCTTGATATCGACCGACTGGATCGGGTCCATCTGAAACGCGATTTTCATGTGCTGCCCCTTGCAAACTATGCCCATCTAATGGCGCAAGCCATGCAAGGGTGCAAGATCAGGACATCACAGCGCCATGCTGGCATTCGGGATGATGTCGATCACCCCCTGTGCGTCGACCAGCGCCACATCCAGCCGGGCATCGGTCAGCGCGCCATTGGGACAGGACCCGAGGTAATCCTCGGCGCTGCGCAGGATACGTCCCAGCTGTTTTGCCGTCACGCGCTGCACCGCCTGTTCATGGGTCCGGCTTTTCTTGACCTCGACAAAGACGATCCTGTCACCCTCGGCAACGATCAGGTCGATCTCGCCACAGCGCCCGCGCCATCGGGTTTCGCGCAAGACCGCGCCCTGCCGCGCATAGTGCCGGGCAACCGCCTGTTCGGCGCTGAGACCGGCATGGTAATTGGTGCGCCGGACATCGCCGGACCATGTCGGATCGTTCGGAAAATCAAATGGCATCCATCGCGCCTTTCATCTGGCGTCACGCACGCCACTCCAGAATTACCCTATCCCATCAAAGTCTAACGTTCCCCTAACGCCATCGCCCTTTGATAGGCCTCGCGCCGGGACACACCGAATATCCTCGACACTTCGCTGGCCGCGTCCTTGACCGACAGCCGCGTGAGCGCATCGCGCAACGCATCGTCCAGCGTCGCCTGGTCGGTCTGCACGCCAAGGCCCCGGTCGATCAGCACGACGATCTCGCCTTTCGGCGTCTCCTCGACATATTTCGAGGATAAATCCGCCAAACGCCCCGCACAACGCTCTTCGAACTTCTTGGTTAACTCCCGGCACACCACCGCATCGCGATCCGCGCCCAGCACCTCGGCCGCATCGCGCAGCATCGCGCCCAGCCGTTTCGGCGACTCGTAGAAGATCAACGTGGCGGGCACCCCGACAAACTCCGCCAGCGCCGTTTTCCGCTTGCCCGAGCTGCTGGGCAGGAACCCGGCGAACAGGAACCGGTCCGATGGCAGACCCGACAGCGTCAGCGCCGCAACAGCGGCGGTCGGGCCAGGGGCGGTGGTACAGGCATACCCGGCCTCCAGCGCCGCCCGCATCAGGTCGAATCCCGGGTCGGAAATCAGCGGCGTGCCTGCCTCCGACGCATAGACCACCGACTGCCCCGCCTCCAGCGCCGCCATCAACCGGGGCCGCGCCCGATCGCCGTTGTGGTCGTGATAGGCCACCAGGGGCCGGTCCCCCAACGGCACGCCGTGAATGTCCATAAGCCGCCGCAGCGACCGCGTGTCCTCGGCCGCCAGCACATCCGCCCCGGCCAGCAGATCGAGCGCCCGCAACGTGATGTCACGCGCGTTGCCCAGCGGCGTCGCCACCAGGTAAAGCCCCGGCGCGATCTCGCGTGTCTGCCAATTCATCTCTGGACCCGCCTTTCACGTTGACTATGATCGCCCTCAATCGGAAATCCGCGCGAAACGGTTCGGCGCGGGATCAGGGAGTACGTTTCATGTTGGCTGTTTTGTCCATTCCCCGCAACCTGTTGCGCAAAGCCGTGGCGGTCGCCGCCTTCGTCGGTCTGAGCGCCTGTGACCCCGGCATGATGCCCAGCGTCGGCAGTGGGACCGGACCCAGCGTGAACCCCGATGCGCCCGTGCCCGTGGCCCTGCTGGTTCCGCGCAGCGACAGCAGCGCCAGCGGCGTTGCCTCCAGCCTCGAGAACGCCGCTCGCCTCGCGCTGGCCTCGCTCGACGGGGTGCAGATCGACCTGCGGGTCTATGACACCGGCGGCGACGCCCGGCGCGCGGCGGTGCAGGCCGAAACCGCCGTGGCCGACGGCGCCAAGATCATCCTTGGCCCGCTGTTCGGTGAAGCCGCAAACGCGGCGGGCGTCGCGGTGGCCGACAATGGCGTGAACGTCCTCAGCTTCTCGAACAATGCCTCGATCGCGGGCGGCAACGTCTTCGTGCTTGGCCCGACCTTCCGCAACACCGCCGACAGGCTGCTCGGCTATGCCTCCCGGCAGGGTCAGAGCTCGGTGGTGATCGTCCACCCGCAGAATGTCGAGGGCGAATTCGGCAAGGCCGCGATCCAGGCCGCGGCCAGCCAGAACGGCGTGCGGGTTGCGGGCATCGAATCCTTCCAGTTCTCGCAGGAAGGCGTGGCCTCGGCCGTGCCGCGCATCCAGGGACGGCTCGCCTCGACCGGCGCGGACAGCCTCTTTCTGACCTCGAACGCCGCCGGCGCGCTGCCCATCCTCCTGCAGCTTCTGCCTGAAGCCGGCATCGACCCCGCGACGACGCAGTACATCGGCCTCGCCCGATGGGATGTTCCGGCCCAGATCCTGTCGATGCCCGGAGCCCAGGGAGGCTATTTCACCCTGCCCGACCGGGCCGCCCAACAGGCGTTCGAAAGCCGCTACCGGGCACAGTTCGGCTCTGAGCCGCACCCGCTGGCAGGCCTGGCCTTTGACGGGATCGCGGCGGTTGGCGCGCTGGTCAGACAGGGCCGCTCGGACGCCCTGACCGCTCGGGCCCTGACCCAGGGGTCGGGCTTCCAGGGGGCCAACGGCGTCTTCCGGCTTCTGCCGGACGGAACCAATCAGCGCGGACTCGCAGTCGCGACCGTGCGCAACAACCAGGTGACCATCCTTGACCCAGCCCCATCCGGCTTCGGCGGCGCAGGCTTCTGAGAACTTGATACGCATCAAGGCGTCAGGGGCCCCTGCGGTGCCTGACGATTTCTCCGACATTCTCGACGTGGCGGCGCTGCGCGACCACCTGTGGCAAAGCCTTGCCTCGGCACAGGACGAACGCGCCGTTCGCGCCGCAACTGTCGCCGTGCTCAAGGACGCCCAGACCGCCGGGCGCGCCGCGGTCGCCGCACGGCTCGACGCGCAGCCGCGCCAGGCGTTGCCGGTGACGCGCGGCTACACCTGGCTCACCGACCAGATCGTGACCCTGACCTTCGAGATCGTCACCAAGCGCATCCACCGGAACCCCAACCCGACCGAGGGCGAACGCATGGCGGTGTTGGCCGTCGGCGGCTACGGCCGGGGCGAAATGGCGCCCTTTTCCGATGTCGACCTGCTGTTCCTGACCCCTTACAAGATCACCGCCTGGGCCGAGAGCGTGATCGAATCCATGCTCTACATCCTGTGGGATCTCAAACTCAAGGTCGGCCATTCCTCGCGCACCGTGAAGGATTGCCTGCGCCTCGGGGCCGACGATTTCACCATCCGCACCGCGATGCTCGAACAGCGCTTCCTGGTGGGCCACGAACCGCTGCAACTCGATCTCGACAACAAGCTCTGGAACACGCTCTTCAAGGGCACCGAGGGCGAATTCATCGAGGCCAAGCTCGCCGAACGCGACGCCCGCCACGTCAAGCAGGGCCAGCGCTACATGGTCGAACCCAACGTGAAAGAGGGCAAGGGCGGGCTGCGCGACCTGCAATCGCTGTTCTGGATCGCAAAATATGTGCATCACACCGACGATATCGGCGAACTGGTCCGCAAAGGCATCTTCCGGCCCGAGGAATTCGACACCTTCGTCAAGGCCGAGAACTTTCTCTGGGCGGTGCGCTGTCACCTGCACCTGGCCTCGGGCCGCGCCACCGAACAGCTCACCTTCGACATGCAGGTCGATGTCGCCGAGCGCATGGGCTTTGTCGACAAGGGCGGTCGGCGCGGGGTCGAGATCTTCATGCAGGCGTTCTTCCGCCACGCCACCTCGGTCGGCGATCTGACGCGGATCTTCCTGACGTCGCTCGAAGCGTCGCAGCAAAAGGAACCGCCGCTCCTGATGCGGCTCCTCAAGCGCGCGCCGAAGATGAAGGAGGGCTACGAAGTGGTGAACAACCGCCTCGCCATCGTCGACAACGCCGCATTCCTCGCTGACAAGATGAACCTGTTGCGGATCTTCGAGGAAGCCCTGCGCACCGGTCTCCTGATCCACGCCGACGCCATGCGCCTGATCAGCGCCAACCTGCACCTGATCGACAAGGACATGCGCCACGACAAGGAGGCGCAGCGCATCTTCCTCGACCTGCTGCTGAAACACGGCAACCCCGAACGCGCCCTGCGGCGGATGAACGAACTGGGGGTGCTGTCGGCCTTCATTCCCGAATTCGAACCGATCGTGGCGATGATGCAGTTCAACATGTACCACCACTACACGGTGGACGAACACACGATCCAGTGCATCTGGCACCTGAGCGAGATCGAGAACGGCCATCTCGAAGAAGACCTGCCGGTCGCAAGTTCGATCCTCAAGGCCGGCGTCAACCGCAAGGTGCTGTACCTGGCGCTCATGCTGCACGATATCGGCAAGGGCCGCGACGAAGATCACTCGGTTCTCGGCGCCAAGATCGCCCGCAAGGTCGCGCCCCGCCTGGGCCTGAACAAGCAGGAATGTGCCACCGTCGAATGGCTGGTGCGCTACCACCTGCTGATGTCCGACATGGCCCAGAAACGCGACATCGCCGACCCCCGCACGGTGCGCGATTTCGCCAAGGCGGTGCAGACCCGCGAACGGCTCGACCTGCTCTGCGTGCTCACCGTCTGCGACATCCGCGGCGTCGGGCCCGGCACCTGGAACAATTGGAAAGCGGCGCTGATCCGCGCGCTCTACCGCCAGACCCGCCGCGCGCTCGAGGACGGGATGGAGGCGCTCAACCGCGAGAATCGTGGCGCCGAGGCCAAGAAGGCCCTGCGCGCGGCGCTGGCCGACTGGGACACGCGAGACCTGCGCGTCGAAACCGCGCGCCACTACCCGCCCTACTGGCAGGGGCTGCATGTCACCGCCCACAAGGTCTTCGCCGAACTGCTGCGTGGCATCACCGATGACGAGATCCGCATCGACATCCATCCCGACGAAGACCGCGACGCGACCCGGGTCTGCTTTGCCCTCGCCGACCATCCCGGCATCTTCTCGCGGCTCGCGGGCGCGCTGGCGCTGGTCGGCGCAAACGTGGTCGATGCCCGCACCTTCACGTCAAAGGACGGCTTTGCCACCGCCGCCTTCTGGATCCAGGACAGCGACGGAACCCCCTACGAGGACGTGCGCATCCCGCGGCTCCGGGACATGATCAGCAAGACCCTGCGCGGTGAAGTGGTGGCGCGCGACGCGATGAAACCGCGCGACAAGATCAAGAAACGCGAACGCGCCTTCCGGGTGCCCACCTCGATCACCTTCGACAACGAGGGTTCCGAAATCTACACCATCATCGAGGTCGACACCCGCGACCGCCCCGGCCTGCTCTACGACCTGACCCGGACCCTGGCCAATGCGAATGTCTATATCGCGTCCGCCGTCATCGCCACCTATGGCGAACAGGTGGTGGACACATTCTACGTGAAGGATATGTTCGGTCTCAAATTTCATTCCGACAGCAAACAGAAATCACTTGAAGCCAAATTGCGCACCGCCATCACCGAAGGCGCCGCGCGCGCAAAAGAATGATCCTCGCCAGACTTTCCTGCGGCCCGCATCCTGACGCCCCGGACCTGACGCCCGCACTCGGAATGAAGGCCTGATCGCCCGGTGATCATCGCGTTGTGTCCGACGCTTCCGCCACGGCCTGCCGCAGCACGGTCTCGTCCCGCTCCTTCATCTCGCGATGCAGTTCACGATACTTCCGGTCGGCACGCGTTGCCTCGAACAGGGCGCGCGCCTCGGTGATCGGCACGATCCCGGCCACGGGCACCCCGCGCCGCAGCACGGCGAAGCGCGCCTCGTGGTAATTCACCTGCTCCAGCACCTGTCGAAGGTGGCTGCGCAGCCAGTCGGTGCCGATATCCTCGAGCGGTGAGAGATTGTATCTGAACACTTTGCGGTCCTCGGGCCATCGCGTCCGGCCACCCTGGCGCAGAAAGATTGAAAAATCGTAACCGCGCCGCGCGGCATCCGGTGACGACGAGGAAAACCGCTTTCCGTACGGTTCACTCGTACGGCCCAACCGTACGAACCGCACGGAACCGCACTTTTTCTACCTTCGAAGCAGCCAAACCGGCGAAATCGGCCGGATTCGACTCCGGAACCGTACGGATTGTACGGCTCATCCGTACAACAGGCACTTTTCGCCGGGTGATTTCTGCTCTACCCCCTTCGTCACGCGCAAGGAGCCGACATGAAACCGATCCGCCTCATTTCCGGTGTCCTCACCGTCGGCTTCTGGACACTGATGAGCCGAATTCTGGGCGTCCTGCGCGAAGTCCTGATCCTTGCCTTCATCGGCCCCGGCCCCGTCATGGACGCCTTCGTCGCCGCCTTTCGCCTGCCCAACATGTTCCGCCGGTTCTTTGCCGAAGGTGCGTTCAACGCCTCCTTTGTTCCCATGTTTTCCAAGCGTTTGCAGGCCGAGGATAACGCCACCGGCTTCGCCAATCAGGCCCTCAGCGGCCTGGCCTTCGTGCTGCTGATCCTCAGCGCGGTGGCCATGGTCTTCATGCCCGCTCTTGTCTGGCTGACGGCCGGGGGGTTCGTCGGCGACGTGCGGTTCGACCTGACGGTGGAATATGGCAGGATCGTCTTTCCCTACATCCTCCTGATCTCGCTGACCGCCCTGTTTTCTGGTGTCCTGAACGCCACGGGCCGCTTTGCCGCCGCCGCCGCGGCACCTGTTTTTCTCAATATTTTTGTATGCATTTCAATGATATGGGCAGCCCGTACAGGCGGTGAGGTCATCCTCTGGCTGGTCTGGACGATCCCTCTGGCCGGGTTTGCACAGCTTGCCCTGGTCTGGGTCGCCGCCGACCGCGCCGGAATACACCTGAGACCGTCCCGGCCTCGCTGGACCCCCGAAATGAAGCGGCTTGTGGTCGTCGCCATCCCCGCAGCGCTCGCGGGCGGCGTGATGCAGATAAATCTGCTTGTCGGTCAACAGGTTGCCTCGCATTTCGAAAAGGCGGTGGGCTGGCTCTACGCCGCCGACCGGCTCTACCAGCTGCCGCTTGGCGTGGTCGGTATCGCCGTCGGCATCGTGCTCTTGCCGGACCTGTCCAGACGCCTGACCGCGCAGGATGACAGCGGAGCGAAACACGCGTTCTCGCGCGCCGGGGAATTGTCCCTGGCGCTGACCGTTCCCGCCGCCGTGGCACTGGTGGTGATCCCCCTGCCGCTGGTCAGTGTCCTGTTCGAACGCGGCGCCACCGGGGCCGACGATTCCGCGGCCATCGCGGTGGCGGTTGCGATCTATGGTCTGGGGCTCCCGGCCTTTGTCTTGCAGAAGGTTCTGCAGCCCCTGTTCTTTGCCCGCGAAGACACGAAATCGCCCTTCCGATACGCTGTCTGGGCGATGATCGTGAACGCCGCCGTGGCGGTCGGATTGGCCCCCGTGATCGGCTGGATCGCGCCTGCCATCGCAACCACCCTGGCAGGGTGGGTCATGGTCTGGATGCTGGCGCAGGGCGGCCGCAAGCTGGGCGACGTGGCCCGGTTCGATGACCAGTTCCGGCGCCGCATCTGGCGGGTCTGCCTGGCGTCCGCGGTGATGGGCGGTGTGCTCTGGCTAAGCACGGTGGTCCTTGGTCCGTTTCTCGCCATGTCGGGCGTCCGGTTCATTGCCCTGGCCGCGCTGATCGCCATCGGAATGGTCAGCTACGCGATCACCGGTCAGCTGATCGGCGCGTTCTCGTTGCGCGAATTCCGAAGCGCCTTTCGCCGCGGCCAGGCCTAGTTCCGCTGGCGCAGCCGGTCGACCAGTTTCGACCAGCCTCCGGGGACCAGGACGATCGACAGGGCAAAGCCGATGGCGAAGCCCGAGATATCCGCGACCCATTGCGCGTTGGGGCCGAACAGAAGCCCGAAGATCAGCTGGATGAAGAGCAGGATCCCGATCAGCGTGAAGGCGCGAATCTGGTTTTCGCCCAGTTGCCCCAGCCGCAGCCAGAGCATGTAGGTGAACCCGCCGATCAGGCCGTAAACCGCTGGAAACGCACCGATAAGCGGCGCGGTGCCACCGACGGTCACGGCGTAGACCAGGGCGCCACCGGCGGCAGAAACGATGAAGATCACGATCACCGCGAAACTGCCCATCGCCTCGCCGACCATCTTGCCGAGCGCCAGCAACATCACACCCGCAAAGAGCGCATGGGTAAAGCTCGCATGCACGAACGCGTAGGACACGAAGCGGATCACATGCTCGACCGGCC
>Ga0102929_1002601_pt1 | contig 10734 bp, 9 predicted proteins | sample SalPonR1_B_D2_MG_FD_78510 | JGI IMG/M metagenome (GOLD analysis project Ga0102929, IMG submission 78510) | Salt pond soil microbial communities from South San Francisco under conditions of wetland restoration - Salt Pond MetaG R1_B_D2_MG | ecosystem: Environmental > Aquatic > Marine > Intertidal... | reverse complement strand
TCCTTTTCGAAGCAGGTTATAGCGGTAGGAGTTCAGGGTATTTTTAACTGTTTCTGATAAATTGCCGGGTTTTATATCGAATTCTTTTCGTCCCATTTCAATTTTGGAGAAATCGAGGATGTTATTGATCATGTGGGAAAGACGTTCGCTTTCTTTGGTTATGATCTGCAGTCCTTCTCTGCGTTCTTCCTGTGCCAGATTTTCTTTATACAATAAAGTTTCTCCGTAAAGCCTTATCAGACTGAGTGGTGTTTTCAGTTCATGCGAAACATTGTGCACAAATTCAGTCTGAAGAAGCATGGAGTCGGTTTCCCGCCTCATTTCCCGCAGGATGGCAAACACGGCAAACAACATGAGTGTAATAATTATAACAACCAGTGCTCCGTAAATAATTGCCTGTATTTTCGCATCCGACTCCAGTTTTTTAAAACCGGGTTGAATGGCAACAAGTGTCCAGGGAAAAGGAACAGAACTGAATGACAACGAAAGTGATTCCTTAGGTATTTGCGCAGGTGTTTCAGTCAGAATGTTCATTCCCTCATAATTGACCAATTTGAAATCCAACTCTGTTTCGTTCACCAATTGGGTAATTATTTCAGGTATAAACCGGGTTTTTAGAGTATCCAGATTCCAGCAGACGCCGGCAAAATAAGGCTGATTTGTTGTTGAATCCGGAATTTCTTTAAAACTAATCAGGAACGGAGTACCGTCAGCCACCAGAAAATTTCTTTTTATTTCCCGGCTTATATAGTGATTTTCGAATTCAGTTCTTTCTTTAACAGCAGGGATTGCAAAATTTTCAACAAACCGGCTGTAATCCAGCATTTCTTCGTAAGGTGTAATTTCAGTTCCCAGCTGAATATTTATTACTGCTTCGTATTCCGATTTAAAAAAGAAATAGGACGGGGAAGTTATCAGCCAGTTTCCGTTATTCATTTGCTGATATATTTGAAATAATGTATCGTTGCTGATGATTCTTCTTCCGTATAATTTTTCGATAGCTCTTAACTGCAGCGGAGTAGTTATTCCATAGGGATGTCCTGCGTCGTTTTTTATCTGATTATAATCGTTTTTGAGTAGTTGATAATACTGAATGGCTTTTTCGTATTTTTTTGCTGCCAGAAACGACCGGGCCAGTCCTTGAACCGCTAAAGCTTTTTGACGGGTATTTTGTGCAGCGGCAATACTCCTTTCATAAAATGAAGCTGCACCGGAGTAATCTACATGAATCAATTCTGCTGTTTCTGCTTTGGTTATGTATTCACTAAAATTACTGTTGGAATGTTGAACTAACTTTTCAATAGCAGTGTTGTTTTCTTTCGCTGTTCGGGGTAAAATAATTTGACAGTCAGCATTTAATGCAAACAGTCCCGGTTCTGTAATTTTTCGGCTTGAATTGTTTACTACCCGTAAATCATGGAAATTTGATTCACTCAGAATTTGTTGCTCCAGCTCAATAAACTGCTGTTCCACCTGTTCCAGTGCGGACTTTCCTGAAAACCAAAGATTCGATTCGAGCAGGTTACGGGTGGCTTTTTGCCGTTTCGAAAATGTATCGATTCCTGCAACCACTACAAAAACGAGTGGCAGTAAAAAAGCAGCGATAAACAGAATTACTTTTCTTTTCCGGTACAATGCGGCTGAAAACAGTTTCATCCCTCTAATAGCTTTAAACTGAAAGGATTATTTTGCACTACGAAGTTTAGGTATAATAGTTAAGGAAATTGTCAAGGAAATGTAATGAATTCCTTTTCCGTAATCAGCTAACAGACAATTCTGACCGTTCACCATTAACAGAAATTCTCAAATAAATAGGAGCAAATCCTTTTTTGTCAGATTGTGCTTTCCTCAAAACAAACAAAACATTCAAATCGTACTTCATAAAATTAAACTTTAATAGTTAATAAATTACCACATTTTGGTGGTTTAACGAAGTGCAAACTGATGCAATAAAATGCAAACTGTCAGTGCCTTAAGGAACTCCTGGTGAGTTATTTTGAAATTTCAAAAAACACTCCCGAATTCTACACCTTGATTTTAGGAAATACCGTAAATTTCAGGGTTTGTCTAAAAACAAAATGCCTGAAACTCACTGGTTTCAAGCATTTCTGTAAATTTAAGCTGTCAAATCAGAGCCACTCACGAGACTTCCGTCAGGGGCCGGATAAACTTCTCGGCCCGGTGTGCCTCTTTGAGCCACTCACGGGACTAGAACCCGCGACCTGCTCATTACGAATGAGCTGCTCTTCCAACTGAGCTAAAGTGGCTTGTATATTTGTTTCTAAAGATATTAATTAGCTCCCGATGAAACAACAGCAAATTCAGAAATCAGTTTATTTTCTTACATTTGCGCCCGAATATTAAAACATTTTTAAATGACAAAAGCAACAATACATACTGCCAAAGGTGCAATGAAAGTGGATTTTTACGATGACGATGCACCCGGAACAGTAGAAAATTTCGTGAAACTTTCCGAATCAGGATTTTACGACGGGCTTACTTTTCACAGGGTAATTCCGGAATTTGTAATCCAGGGCGGATGCCCCGACGGAACAGGTGCCGGCGGCCCGGGTTACACCATTAAATGTGAAACCGATGGCGGCAACCAATACCACGACCGCGGCGTACTTTCCATGGCACATGCAGGAAAAGACACAGGCGGCTCACAGTTTTTTATTTGCCACAACCGCGAAAACACCAAACACCTCGACGGTCATCACACATGTTTTGGAAAAGTAACCGAAGGGCTCGAGGTTATTGATAAAATCCGACCGGGCGACGTGATTGATAAAATTGAAATTACCGAGAAATAATAAAAACAAACCGCACTGTTTTAAAAGAGGATTTACCTGCGTATTTCCTCTTTTTTTTGAATCTCTTATCCAACTCCCGCACCACGAATTTCAAGTTCAATTCCCCAATTCAACTTCTTTTTTACTACTTTGCAATCCGGTTAATTAATCGAACCAGAAATGTCATCCGTTATAAAAAACTACACTTTCTCTTTTGAGGAACTTCAAATACAACCCGGTGAAGTTGAAGATCTGATGGGATTTGAACCGGGGAAATCACCCGACCCCTTTCCGGAATTAATTAAAGAAGGCTTAAATGAAGCTCCATCGCTTTGTGCAATCAAAGGCGGATTTATAATTTTTGAACAGGTTAAAGTGGATCGCGAAAAGAAAACCATTCGTATAAAAAATCAGTTTTTCAATCCCGGAAAAATTATTGTGTCCCGGCTGAAAAATGTTACTTCAGCTGCACTTTTTGCCTGCACTGCCGGACAAGAGATTTCAATTTTCACTAAAAAACAAACTGAATCAGGAAATGAACTACTGGCCTATGTGCTGGATGTGATTGGCTCTCAAATTGCCGATAAAACAGTAGAAAAAATTCAGAAACAAATTGCGGCACTGGTACACGAATCAGGCATGGGAATTACCGATCCGTTTTCGCCGGGGTATTGCAACTGGAGCGTGGCAGAACAGCAAAAACTTTTCTCGCTTCTGCCTGCCGATTTTTGCGGAATTCAGCTATCCCCCTCCTCTCTAATGCATCCCATCAAATCAGTCAGCGGAATAACCGGCATTGGAACCAACTGTAAACAAAGAGGTTACCAGTGCGAGTGGTGCAAAGACAAGGATTGTATTTACGGGAGAATCCGCAGGCAAAAAAAACGTTAAAAAAAATCACCGAACTATTGTATATATCAAATCTAACACATTTATTTGTTGGTATGATTTACAACGATTTTAACAACTTCACGATTGGTTAAAATCGATAAACAAAAATGCATTGAACGTTTTCTGATTTCTGATTATTAACTAAATAGCACAAACGATTATGACACCTAACAAACCAAGAGTTATCAAAGATTACAATAAACTCGACAAAGATTTACAGGAACAAATTAAATTTGTTTATGCGGATGGATTTGCCGAAAACCTCATTCATTTTTTCGATAAAAACGGGGTGAAAGTCACCGCACTTCCTTTTGAAACCGAAGACAAATATTACATGCTCCGGATGACTGAAAATGAAGCGGTTCAAATTGTGGACGAAGACGACGACTTCGACGATGACGGTTTTCTGAAAGACAATGTGAAACAAAATTACGAAGACAAATATGCCGACCTTGACCACGTAGCCGATCAGATTTCAGAAGAAGAAGAAGACGATGATGACGATTAGTTTATTGTAGCAGCATCTTCACCTTGACGGCAATTTCTTTGCCGTCAGCTTTTCCCGCCAGCTCTTTGGAAGCGAATCCCATTACCTTCCCCATATCTTTGATGGAGGAAGCACCGGTTTTTTCGATAATTCCTTTTACAGCAGATGTCAATTCATCGTCGCTCATTTTTGCCGGCAGGTAGTTTTCAAAAACTTTTACCTGCGCCATTTCCTGCTCTGCCAAATCTTCGCGATTTTGCTGTTTGTAAATTTCAGCAGAATCGGTGCCCTGCTTGGCCAGTTTCGAAATTATTTTAAGCGATTCGTCCTCGCTTAATTCCGAACCGGCGCCCTTGGCTGCCCGGGCTTCGAGCATCACTTTTTTAATGTTGCGAAGTGCTTCCAGTTTAACTTTATCACGGGCCTTCATGGCCTCTTTCATATCGTTGTTTATCTGATCAAAAAGTTCCATAATCTTTAATTTTTCCTTTGTTAATCAACCTGTCCGTGAAGGTAAGAATTTTTATCGGTTAGTTTATTTTCGTTGCTGACCGAATAGTTCGACAATTTTTTCTTGTACTTCGGATCATTCATGCGCATTTGCCGGCGTTTGTATGCCGGAATATTTTCGAGTTCATCCAAATCTTCATCCGATGCCGAAGAAAAATCCATTTTAGCGTTTTCAATATTCTTCCGGGCTTTATTGGTTTTCGGATAAAGCACCTCAAATTCCAGGTCATCTTCAGCAGACTCGCCTGGCGACTCATCCTTCCCGTTAAAACTTAATGTTTGCTGATCGGACAAAGTGAAAGTCTTTTTCCCCGGCGTTTTCTTTTCTGCGAAATTTTCTCCCTTATTATCCACCTCATTAAGATGATGGGGTTCTTTTTCAACTTTTCGCTCGCCTGTAATTTCGGGAATTGAACTGTTCCCAAAACCTGTGGCGATTAAAGTAACCGAAATATCGTCACCCAAAGTTTCATCTTTTCCGTTTCCCCAAATCAGGTCGGCATCAAACCCGGCCATATTTTGCAGGTAATCGGTAATCTGCCCCACTTCGTCCATGGTAACTTCTTTAGTGCCGGATGTAATGTTGAGCAGAATATTTCTTGCACCGCGAATGTCGTTATTATTCAGCAGCGGCGAACTCAAAGCTAATTCAACGGCCTCGGTTGCCCGCTCATCGCCGCTTGCTACTCCTGTTCCCATAATGGCCAAACCGCTTTTGCGCATCACGGTTTCCACATCGGCAAAATCAACATTGATATACCCCGGAACAGTAATAATTTCTGCAATTCCTTTGGCTGCTGTGGCCAGAATATTGTCGGCTTTTGAAAAAGCTTCCGAAATACCAAAATCGCCAAACATTTCACGAATGCGTTCATTGTTAATCACCAGCAAAGCATCCACATGACCTTCCAGTTCAGCAATTCCATCAATGGCCTGTTTAATGCGCCGTTTCCCTTCGTTCCGAAAAGGAATGGTTACAATGCCAACAGTGAGATACCCTTCGGCACTGCACGCTTCGGCAATTACGGGAGCCCCGCCTGTGCCTGTTCCGCCACCCATTCCGGCGGTTACAAAAACCATTTTGGTATTTTCTGAAAGCGCCTGTTTTACGTCTTCGATGTTTTCGATGGCAGCCTGCTTGCCCACTTCGGGTTTGTTACCTGCACCACGGCCTTCGGTAAGCGATGATCCCAGTTGCACTTTGGTGGGCACCGGACTGGCATCGAGAGCCTGCGCATCGGTGTTGCATATAACAAAATCAACATCTCTGATTCCCTGCTTAAACATATGATTTAAGGCATTTCCGCCGCCACCGCCAACGCCAATTACTTTGATTTCAGCGCCTGGATTTGTCGGTAATGTGAAATTTGCCATATTTTCTGTCATTTTACTGTCTTTTTAAGGTTAAACTGAAATTATTCATCCATCGACTGGTCGTCGTCTTCGAACAATTTTCCCAATCCAAAATTCTTATAAAACCAATTGTCAATATTGCTCTGTGCAACCGGTTCATCGGCTTTCTGTTTTTTCTTTTTTCGCTTTTTTCGTTTGGTTGAAAATAAAGATCTGTCAGATAATGTTTTGGGCGTTTTTTTCTTTTCTTCCCGAACATCCATTTTCACTTCATTTTCATTCAGCCCAGCTTCACTCATACTTTCCCTGAAATCTGCCCCTGCTTCCACCTCAACGGGTTCTTCTTCCCTCTCCCGGGATTCATTATTTTCCTCTTCCAGATTATATTTTTCAGGCTCTTTTTTAGGTTGCAGCAACTGGTTCGGGTTGGTTACAAAACCGGTTGCCAAAATAGTTACGCTGATTTCTTCCCCCAGCGATTCATCGTATCCGTTCCCCCAAATGATATCCGCATCCTGGCCGGCTTTTTCCTGCAACACTTCAATTATTTCACCTATTTCGCCGATGGTAATTTCATCTTTGCCCGAAATAATGTTGAGCAGAATATTTTGTGTTCCGTAAATATCGTTGCTGTCGAGCAGCGGCGATTCAAGTGCCTCATTTACAGCTTTCATGGCCCGCCCCTCGCCCGAAGAAACACCTGTCCCCATAATAAAGACACTACTGTTGTGCATCACGGTGTACACATCGGTATAGTCGATGTTCACATTTCCATGCAGGGTAATAATTTCGGCCACTCCTTTTACTGCTGTAGCCACAATATTATCGGCCATTTTGAATGCCTGCCGGGCAGGCAAATCGCCAAAAATATTGTGCAGCCGCTGGTTGCTTACTACCAGCATGCTGTCCACAAACTCACCCAGTTTTTCAATCCCCTTCATGGCCTGGCCAAAACGCTTTTTGCCTTCAGCCGGTGAGGGAACAGTAACCACAGCAATGGTGAGGATGTCGAGTTCGCTGGCCAACTGGGCAATTACCGGGGCTGCTCCTGTACCTGTGCCACCTCCCATACCTGCGGTAATGAACAACATTTTGGTGTTCTCTTTCAACACATTTTTAAGATCCTCGTAATTTTCGCGTGCTGCTTCCTCGCCCATTTGCGGCTGATTGCCGGCACCGCGGCCTTCGGTTAAAGTAACACCGAGTTGAATTTTTACCGGCACAGGGCTGTTTTCCATTGCCTGGCCGTCGGTATTACAAATAATGAAATCGACACCGGCAATTCCTTCCTGGAACATATGACTGACCGCGTTGCAGCCACCTCCACCTACTCCAATAACTTTAATAATGGAGGTGGATGAAGTCCGCGGAAATTGGAAATTTACTAATTCGGTCATATCATTAATTTTTAATTCAATGCTACATCATCATCGTCGTCAACATAATCGAGTACACCTTGCACTACGTTTTTCAGCCAGGGAGAAATGCCGGAATCTTTCTTCTTCTTTTTTGGTTTTCGCTTTTTCTCCTTTGGCAGCGGATCAACTTTTTCGAGCGTCATTTTCATGAGGCCCAGTGCGGTATAGAAATCAGGCTTTTCAATAATTTCAGCTTTTGAAGAGGCACGAACAACGGAGAAAGCCAACCTGGTATCCATTCCGGTGCGGAATTTAACCAGCGAGATCAGATTATTCAGCGAGGCAGTTCCGCCCGCAAGGACAATTCCGGAGCCCAGTTGTTCGGCAATACCCGATTTTTCAACCTGGTAGAAAGCACTGTCGATAATTTCTTCCATCCGGGCCTGAATAATAAAAGCCAGGCTTTTAAATGAAATCTCTTTAGGTTCCCATCCGCTGTGACCGGGAATAGTAACCACTTTCTGCTCGTCGGCAAAATCGCCAAGCGCCTGACCATACTGTGTTTTAAGCTGCTCTGCCCATTTCGGGAGAATTGAACAACCTTCTTTAATATCGTTGGTCACCACATCTCCGGCAAATGGAATAACTGCGGTGTGAATCATTGTTCCCTCGTTAAAAACAGCCAGCTTGGTGGTTCCGGCACCCATATCGAGCAAAATGGTGCCCAGCTCTTATTCGTCTTCTGTTAAAACAGCTTCGCTTGTTGCCATTGGCGATAACACAACTTCCCCCAGTTCAACTCCAACTTTATCGAGCACCCGCTCAAAATTGGTAATGTGAATTTCGGGTACGGCTATTAATTTGTAGGTGGCTTCAATTTTCTGTCCGGTAATCCCCACGGGGCTGAGTTCCACCGGTTCGTTATCGATAACAAACGACTGCGGAATAACGTGAAGGAGTTTAAAATCCTTTTCCACCTTTAATTTTCCGGCTTCATTGAATAATTCATTTACATCGTTTTCAGTCACCACTCCGTCGCCCGAAGTCAGGCGGGTTCCTTTGTGTTCGTATATTTTCATGGGTTGCCCGGCATAGGCTATGTCAATCTTTTTGATTTTGCCCCCCACCTGGTCAAGCAAATCGTTTAACAGATATCTCAACGAAATGGTGGCTTCTTCGATATTAAAGACCACCCCGCGTTTTATGCCTTTTGAAGGAAAGCTTGAAGCGCCCAGAATTTCCATCCTCCCTTCGCTGTCTTTTTGTCCGGCAAGAGCAGTCATTTTTGATGTGCCGATATCAACAACAACCGAATAATTGATTTTTGAAGCCATATTATCTTTTTTTTGCGATTACCTGATTTTTGTATTTTACACTTAATTTTTGGTACATATTCCAATTGTTCCCGGCCATTATCTGCTGATAAAAAGCTTTCATATTGCGCAGCTTCTGCGGATAATCTTCAAGCGATCCCATTTCGATTATGTGGTCTCCAACGAGTGGAGTCAGCAAAACATCGCCGTTTTGCTCCACATGCACCTGTTCCACCTGCGCCTTCCAAAATGGATTTTCTTCGATGAACAACACAAACGGGAGCAGCTGCGTTTTGGCAAACTGTTCAGAAAAATACCCGGTGACAACCAAAACATTGGCCGTATAATTGGACGAAGTGGGTATTGCCTCACCATTGCGGTCGAGATAATACCTTCCTTCTGATGACATAATCCGTACTACTGGTTCCCTGTGCTTAATTTTAACACCAAGTGTGCCACGGTAACCCACGCTGTCTTTCGTAATCACCTTATAAATTTCAGCCTTTTGAATGGCCTGGTGTTTTTCCACCGCTCTTTCCAGGGAATCGGCATTAATAAGCTGCAGGTTTTTGCCAACAAGCTGGTCATCGGCCGACCTGACCAACCGGGTAATTTCGTCTTTACTTATTTTTATGAGCTCATTTTCCTGTAATTCAATTTCAATATTGCCACAGGTTACGTCCTTTGTTTCTCTTGCAGAAAAGGACAATGTAACCACCAAAAAGGCGATTAGCACAAGGGAACCTGCCAGTTTTAATAACTTACGCAACATTCTGTTTATTTTTAAGCACTTCAATTATTTGTGGCCCAATTCCGTTAATATTCCCGGCGCCCATTGTAAGCACCACATCGGTCTCTCTTTCGGCAAGAAGTTGTGCCACATCTTCCTTCTCTGCCAATATTTTATTTTCATTCTTCATCTTTTCAAAGATTATCGCTGAACTCACCCCTTCGATTGGTTCTTCGCGAGCCGGATAAATGGGAACCAGGATTGATTCGTCCAGCAAATCGAGGCTGGCGGCAAACTCAGCTGAAAAATCGCGGGTACGGGAGTAAAGATGGGGTTGAAAAATGCCGGTGATTTTCCGGCTGGGGTACAATGCTTTTACCGAAGAAATAACCGCTTTTAGCTCAGCCGGATGGTGCGCGTAGTCATCGATGTAAATCTGGCTGTCGCTTTTGTAACGCACATCGAAACGACGCAACACTCCCTGGTAATCTTCCAGGCCGCTTTTAATTTCGTCGGCCGAAACACCTGCCAAAAAGGCCAGTGCTGCAGCTGCCACAGCGTTTTCCACATTTATCAATCCGGGATAATTGAGCCTGCAGTTGGCAATTATCCCTTCCGGAGTTTTCAAATCGAACTGGTAAAAACCACCTTCGCTGCTCAATTTTAAATTCACCGCACTGAAATCCGCATTTTCTTTTAATGCATAAGAAAACACCCGGGCTGATGTTTTTTGCGTATTCAGCTCAACTCCTTTTTTCAGTAATAATTTCCCGCCCGGTTTTATCTGTGAAATGAATTTCTCAAACGACTCTACAATTTTTTCTTTTTCTCCGTAAATATCGAGGTGGTCGGCATCGAGTGACGTAACCAGTGCCAGCAATGGCTGAAGGTGCAAAAACGAGCGGTCGAACTCGTCGGCTTCAGCAACAATCCATGGCGAATCCTCATTGGGCAGCAATAAATTACTTCCGAAGTTTTTGGAAATTCCGCCCAAAAAAGCACCGCATCCTGCTTTTGTTTTGTCAAGAATGTTGGCTGTCATTGTACTCACGGTTGTTTTCCCGTGGGTGCCGGCTACTGCAATTCCGTTCTTCTCGTTACAAATCAACCCCAATACTTTTGCGCGTTTCAGCAAACCAATCGGTTTTCCCCTGAACCATGAGAGTTCGCTGTGTTCGTCGGGAAGCGCGGGAGTAAAAACAGCCAGTGTTTCATCCGGGTTCCATCGGGAGGGAATATTCCGGATATCATCATCGTAATGCACATCAATTCCCTCTTCCTGAAGGACGTCGGTAAGAGC